>JGI25928J51866_1000227_pt1 | contig 13376 bp, 17 predicted proteins | sample LauGreFBDMM110DN_2_FD_51866 | JGI IMG/M metagenome (IMG submission 51866)
AAACTGCCTCACCTTTTGCATTTTCGGGTGAACCATCGCGAAGTGGATAGTAAAGAGTTAGTTGCCAATTTCCATCAGCTGTGCGGTGTGTGTTCCATTCGATCGTATTCATATCAACTCCACGGGGTGCTAGTTGATTAGCAACAGCAGTTTCAAGATATGGCGCATGAGGCTCACGGCGAATTTGAGTAGCAAGTGCTTGCGAAATAATAAATGCGCGCTCCTGCAAGATCGGACCAGCATAGTTTTCTATTTTTTCAATTGACCAATCAGTAGTTCTAGAAATTGAATCCATAGATTCACCAGCTCGTAATCTTGCCTGCACCTCTTTTACAGTTGTAGTTACACTTTCTTGAATATCTGAAACNGCAGAAAGNCGAGGTTGATTAACAGTTGCCCGCAGGCCATCACTTATCCGCAGCTGGTATTGATTNCCAACCTGATCAACTAACTCAAGATTGGCACCATCGGCAGATTTACCAGTTAACCGCAGATCCGTTGGCTCGCTCATGAGAGTAGATTGCCACAATTTAACGGGGGGATAAATAAGCCACTCACAGAGTGCGGCATCTTTTCATGCTTAGATAACCTGGTGAGGGCGGAATTACTTAAGATTGCCGAATCGGTGGCACATTTAGCTGGATCGCATTTAATGAAGCGACCAGATGCCTTTACTTTTACGGAGAAAAGTTCTGCCGTTGATTTTGCAACACAGATGGATCAGCAGGCAGAGGCGCTAATTGTTAAGCAAATTCTTAATCTTCGGCCAGATGATGGGATTATCGCTGAAGAAGGTAGTGCTAAGGAAAGTACTTCTGGAATAACTTGGGTGATTGATCCCCTTGATGGCACTGTGAATTATCTTTACAACCTACCTGGATGGAATGTTTCAGTCGCCGCAAAGGATAAAGATGGCGTAATTGTTGGAGTGGTTTATGCCCCTAGTGTTGATGGATTTTGGAGTGCGGTGAGAGGTGAAGGTGCAACTTATAACGGTGTAAAAATTAAGTGCAATGAACCTGTATTACTTGAAAAAGCATTATTGGCAACAGGCTTTGCTTATGATTTAAATCTGCGAATTAGTCAAGGTGAGGCAATGGCTAAGTTGTTGCCAAAGATTAGAGATTTAAGAAGAAATGGCGCAGCAGCNGTTGATCTTTGTTATGTTGCTATGGGAGCACTTGATGGATATTTTGAAGCATCCTTAAAAGAGTGGGATCACGCAGCTGGTGGATTGATTGCAGTTGAGGCGGGTGCGGTTATCTCCGGCAGAGGTGGCGGTCTACCAAACTCTGATCTAGTCGTATGCGCCGGACCCACCCTGCATGCTCAGCTTTTGCCGCTGATTTGATCTCAAATTGATCTAATCACCCCTGCTGTGGCAGGATACGCACTTAGCAAAAAAATCTTGCTACCTATAAATTTAATGACTAGGACAAATTATGAACGTGTTAGATGCTGTAGATGCCGCCTCATTGCGCAAGGACATCCCATCTTTTCGTCCTGGAGATGAATTAAAAGTACATGTAAGGGTTATTGAAGGAGCGAAAAGCCGTATTCAAGTTTTCCAAGGTGTAGTTATTGCACGCTCTGGTTCTGGAATTCGTGAATCATTTACTATCCGTAAAATTTCATACGGTGTTGGAGTTGAAAGAACTTTTCCAGTACATACGCCAGTAATTGAAAGAATTGAAATTATCCGCCACGGATCAGCTCGTCGCGCCAAGCTTTATTACCTACGCAATCTGCGCGGTAAGGCAACAAAAATTAAAGAGCGTCGTGGCGCAGATGGTGAAATTATTATCGAGCCAGAGTATGTACCACCAGTAGTTTCCAAGAAAGTCTCAGTCCCAGAGGTTGGTGAGGCAGCTGCGGTTGTTGAGCCAGTTAAAGTAGATGAGCCAGTTGCTGAAGTTAAATCTGAGGATGTAGTTGTCGTTGCAGCAGAATCAGCGGCCGAGACTGAAAAAGAGACAAGTAAAAAAGAGTAGCGATGATAGACGAAGCGTTAGAACATTTAGTTAAAGGTATTGTTGATAATCCAGCTGAGGTTGTAATCACTGAAAANAATAATCGTGGTGGAACAACTCTTGAAGTACGAGTTCACCCAGATGATATTGGCAAGGTAATTGGGCGAAANGGGCGAACTGCTAAAGCCCTTCGTACCGTAATGAGTGCACTTGCTGGCCGATCAGTTCGAGTTGATTTAATCGAGGCAGACGAGGTTCGTTAATTTGCAACTTGTCGTAGGTCGCATTGGCCGCGCACATGGTGTCCTTGGTGAAGCAACAGTTCAGGTTCAAACTGATGATCCAGATGTGCGCTTTAAGGTAGGGGCTAAACTCAGTTTAGATAATGGTAAAGATTTAACAATTCGATCAGCCCGTTGGCACAATCAAATTCTTCTTTTAGCCTTTGATGGCATTATTGATCGAAACCAAATTGAGGAGCTAAGAGATCAGATGATTTCAGCCGAAGTAGATATCACTTCGCTATCACCAGGTGAGTACCACTACCAACAATTACTAGGTTGCCAGGTTTTTCTGCAGAGTGATGAATTAATTGGTGAAGTAGATGAAATAGTTAAGTTGCCAGGCCAGGATCTATTATCAGTTGCCAAAAATGGCAAAAAAGTGCTAATTCCAATGGTGAAGAAGATTATTATTTCAATTGATGTTTCAGCTAAGAAAATTGTGGTTGATCCACCGGAAGGATTATTAGATGTTACGAATTGACCTAATCTCTATCTTTCCTGAGTACTTAGCACCCTTGAAATTATCCTTATTGGGTAAGGCAGCAGATAAGGGTTTGTTGCAAATAAATATTCATGACCTTCGTGATCAAACCACAGATACTCACCATTCAGTTGATGACACCCCTTATGGTGGTGGTGCGGAATGGTTATGTCGGCTGAGCCATGGGGCGGTGCTATTGATCAAATAACTAATGATAAGGATCAGGTAGATTTAATTATTCTGACTCCAGCTGGTAAAAAATTTGATCAAAAAATGGCGAGTGAGTTTGCTGCAAAGCGGCATTTAGTATTTGCCTGCGGTAGGTATGAAGGAATTGATGCCAGAGTTGGTGAATATTATGCAGGCAAAAAGAATTTCAATCTCCATGAGGTTTCTATCGGTGATTATGTCTTAGGTGGCGGTGAAGTTGCAGCCATGGTGATAATTGAGGCAACTGCAAGATTGATTGCAGGTGTGATTGGAAATCCAGACTCGTTAAAAGAGGAGTCACATTCAATTACTGGAAATGNTGAAGAGTTATTAGTTGAGTATCCAAATTACACAAAGCCAGCATTGTGGCGCGNACTTGCAGTTCCAGAAATTTTGCTCTCTGGAAATCATGGGCAGATTGCTAAATGGCGTAAAGCCCAGGCTGAGCGTCGAACCCAGCAACTAAAAGAGGAATAATCCCGACACGCCTAGCGTTGATTAGGCACATGCATCTCTTATAGGGGATTATCCGCCCAGTTGGAGTAATAGCTACTCTAAAGAAAAATGAATTTGATTTTATGTAGGTAGAGGGAGGTGAGTGATGGCAACTGATTACGATACCCCCAGAAAAACCGATGAAGAGTTACATGAAGAATCACTTGAAGAGTTAAAGGCTAGAAGAGCGGATGCACAATCTGGTCAGGTTGATATTGACGAGGCTGAAGCTGCAGAAAGTCTTGAGTTGCCAGGTGCTGATTTATCTGGCGAGGAGTTAACGGTAAAGGTAGTACCAAAACAAGAGGATGAGTTCGCCTGCTCTCGTTGCTTCTTAGTAAAACATATTAATCAAAAGTCCCGTGGTGAAGGCTTGAAAGCAGTTTGTAGCGATTGCGATTAATTTAATTTAGTTGCAAGTTGCTTTGCTTTTTTGCTGGAAACTAACCAATATGGAGTGGGGTCTTTCTTATCATTTAATTCAATCTTCACTCCAGTATTGACCCAAAACCTTGTGGCATTAAAGGCTGCTGGATCAGCATCTGGCCCACGCAACTTAATAAACTGCTTCTTATCTAACGCACTAACTTTTTTAATGTACTTGCGTTGGATCTTTGCATCTGCGGCATAAAACCAATCATTAACCAAAACGATCTCAAGAGCTGTTTTTTTCGCGCTATAAATTAAACAAATAGTAATCAGTAGTGAAATAAGTGCGGCACTTAGATGCCCAAATGGAGCCCAAATGGTTAGGTAAATTGAGCCAACCATCACCGCTAAAAAAGCCCAAAGCCAACTCGGCCAATTAATTCGTTCAGCATATTCAGATTTTGAATTAGATCTAGCCATGAGATAAAGGATACGCTCTGCCAATGAGCCGTATCGCATCCACCACTCCACCTGCAGATTCGGTCATGCCAGGCAGACATCCAAAAGCGCCTGCAGTTGGTTCACAAATTTCATCACATTTTGGTCATTGCTTTGGTTGTGGTGAATTACACAAAACTGGTTTACACCTAATTGCTATTGCAGGTGAATCTTTAGATCTAACTGCAAAATTTACTGTAACTGAAGATCATCAAGGCGCACCTGGACTTGCACATGGCGGCTTACTCTCACTTGCATTTGATGAAGCGCTAGGCAAGTTGATGTGGTTGATAAGAACTCCAGCAGTCACCGGTAGATTAGAAACAGATTTTTTATTACCAGTTCCGATAGGAAGAACACTTTATATTGATGCCAGAATTACTGGGCAAGCAGGTAGAAAGATCTATACCCAAGCTGAGGGACGATTAGACTCGGCAACTGGTGAGATTGCCGTGAAGGCATCTGCATTATTTATTTCAGTGCCAATGGAGCATTTTATTAAAAATCTAACCGAACAATACAAAGATCATTTGGTTAAGCATCCAGAGCTGATGGCATTTGTTGACCCAGATTTTGATATAAATCCATGACCGAGGTATTAATTAAGCGTCTTGATCCAACAATGCCAATGCCTTCATACGCGAAGGGTGGTGATGCAGGAGCAGATCTTGCTACCCGAATAGATTTCACAATAAATCCAGGGGAGCGATTGTTAGTTCCTACCGGCATAAGCATTGCCCTACCAAATGGTTATGTAGCACTTGTGCACCCAAGATCAGGGTTGGCAATTAAGCACGGAATATCCATGGTTAATACTCCTGGCACAGTTGATGCTGGATATCGCGGTGAACTACAGGTAATTCTGATAAACCATGATTTAACCAACCCAGTCTCATTTAAAAAAGGAGACCGAATTGCTCAGTTGGTAATTCAAAGAGTGGAACGGGCTGAATTTGTTGAGGTAAAAGATTTACCTGGCTCTGAAAGAGCAACTGGTGGGTTTGGATCAACTGGATCATGAGTTACGAAGGACATAGCGAGGATAAAGACAAGGTTGTTAATGCACTAGGTGGCAAACGTGGACTAATAGATTCAGGACTTCCTGCCTTAGTTTTTTTAATTGTCTTTAACTTATCAAGTAGAGAAATAAATGCTGCTATTTACGCTGCTGTTGGATTATCAATTTTTTTAACACTAATCCGCTTGCTCAAGCGAGAAACTGTTCAGCATGCATTTTCTGGCTTAATTGGAGTTGCAATTTGTGCATTAATATCCAAGCGAAGTGGCAGCGCTGCTGATTTTTATTTGCCTGGATTATGGATAAATGCTGGATATGCATTGATGTATACAGTCACCAATTTAATTAAGTGGCCAATATTGGGCTTAACGCTGGGACCCATNCTGGGAGAGAACTTAATGTGGCGCAAAGATCCAGCTAGATTAAATGCTTANATAAAGGCTGGNTGGTTATGGGTNGGTATGTTNGTTGCCAGATTACTGATTCAATACCCNCTTTATCAAAGTGGAAATGTNAACGCACTTGGTACCGCTAGATTGTTTATGGGGTATCCACTATTTATATTAACCGCTTGGGGTACTTGGCAAATTCTAAGAAAAACGCCAACAACTAAAGTAAATTAAATAAAACAAGCCTTTAACTGTGCCTCAGCTTTGGCTGATGCCACAAAAAGTAGTTCATCACCTGCGGTAAAAACATCATGATCTTTTGGTGTCAGCACATGACCATCTCTAACAATTGCTGCAATGCTGGCATCTTCTGGAAGTTCTACCTCACCAACAGTTTTTCCGCAGCAGGCGGCGGTATCTGGCAAAGTTATCTCCACTAAGTTTGCCTCACCTTTTCTAAAGGAAAATAGCCGTACTACATCGCCAACACTTACCGCCTCCTCAACCAGGGCAGAGATAATTCTTGGGGTAGAAACTGCAACATCAACACCCCAGGCAGAGTCAAACATCCATTCATTTTTCGGGTGATTCACTCGAGCAACCACTCTTGGTACGCCGTACTCAGTCTTACCTAAAAGTGAGGCAACAAGATTTACTTTGTCATCACCAGTTGCAGCTACTAAAACTTGGCAGTTATCTAACTTGGCCTGATCTAAAGCGGTTATTTCACAAGCATCTGCTAATAACCATTCCGCGCTTGGAACAGAATCCATTTTTAATGCTTTTGGATCCTTATCTATCAGCAGAACTTGATGGCCATTTTCTAGCAACTCTCGTGCAATCGCCCTGCCCACATTTCCAGCCCCAGCAATCGCAATTCTCATTTCTCACCCACTGGTGATTTAGCTAGAGTTTTTTCGGTGCTAGAAATATTTTTCTCTCCGATAAGTAGATGAACAAGATCACCTTCCTGCAGAACTGTGTGCTCATCTGGCAGCAGCGCTTCACCTAAGCGGGTTATAAATGCCACTCTAGCGCTGGTATTTTTCTCAATTAAGAAAACTGGTTCACCATACCAACCCTTATGCAGGTTTACCTCAACTAATTGCACACTTCCAGTTGCATCTCGCCACTCAGATTTTGTGCCATCTGGTGTAAGTCTTCGCATAATTTGATCGGTGGTCCAAAGTACGGTTGCTACAGTTGGGATACCAAGCCGTTGATAAATTTCAGCTCTGCCTGGATCATAAATACGCGCAACAACATTTTTTACGCCAAAATTCTCTCTGGCTACACGTGCAGCTAAAATATTTGAGTTATCACCATTTGATACGGCAGCAAATGCATCTGCCTTTTCAATGCCAGCTTCNAAAAGTGTGTCTCGATCAAAGCCAACTCCGGCAACTGTGCGACCATTGAAATCAGCACCTAATCTTCGGAAGGCTTCTCGGTTTTGATCAATCACCGCAACGGTGTGACCAGCTTTTTGTAGATCTACCGCCAATGTGGAGCCGACTCGGCCGCAACCCATAATTACAACGTGCACAAAGTACAACTTACACCCATAGGCTCACTCCTATGGAATTGAACGCTCAGGAGCGGTTAAAAATTGGTCAAGTAATTGAGGTCCAAATTGGNCCGATTGCACATGGCGGACACTTCATCGCACGTTATAACGGACAAGTTATTTTTGTCCGCCACGGCATNACAGATGAATTNGTGAAGATAAAAATTACTGGAGTTAGTGCAAAAATTGCCCACGCAGATGTTATTGAGGTAATAAATCCATCAACTGATCGGATTTCACCGCCATGTAAGTATGCCGGTAGCTGTGGTGGCTGCGATTTCCAACACATAACACTTGAAAAGCAGCGGGAACTTAAAGCNAACATAGTNAAAGAACAATTTTTACGCATTGGAAAAATNGATCTAGATCAGATTGGGNTTGATCTAAAAGTNANTGCGGTGGAACCAACAGATGGCCTGCATTGGCGAACTCGAATGGATTTTGCNGTTTCTGCCAATGGTCAGATTGGTTTTTTTGGAGCTAGAAGTAATGATGTAATTGNGATTAAAGATTGCTTAATCGCCGATTCCAGAATGGATGTTAGTGGGCTAGCAACTCGTACTTGGAAATCTGATGCCAGAGTTGAGGTTGCTGTTTCAAGCACTAATGAGGTTTCTGTTATGAGATCAGGCAGAAGCATNAGTGGACCAACTCAAATTGTTGAACAAGTAGGTGGTAACTCCTTTAAAATTTCACCAAATGCCTTTTGGCAAAGCCATAAGGCTGCGCCAGTTGAATTAGTTAAAGCGGTGATTTCCTTACTTGATATCAAGAAAAATGATCACATTTGTGATCTTTACTCCGGCGTTGGTTTATTTGCAGCAGCAATCCTGAAAGAGGTTAGTGAGCAAGGTTTTGTCACCTTAATTGAGAGTGATAAAACNGCTGTTTCAGATGCCAGACGAATATTTGCAAATAAGCANAATGTTAAGATTTTGCAAGGTTTAGTTGCCCAGCAGTTGCCAATTGTTAAGCGAGCAGATTTGATCCTGCTAGATCCACCTAGAACNGGTGCTGGTGAGGTGGTAGTTAAACAGATGGTTAAATTTGGNCCAAGAAAAATACTTTATGTTGCGTGTGATCCAGCTGCGTTGGCNCGAGACGCTAAAACTTTGGNGGAAAGTGGTTATAAGTTGGATCACATCCAAGCCTTTGATCTTTTTCCAATGACTCAGCACATAGAGTGCGTGGCTAGTTTTTCACCAGTAACAAGATAGGATTAGGTTAGAAATAGGGGAAAAGAGGTTTAAGGCGTTGAGTAAGAACTCATTTAAGGCCAAAACCACATTAGAAGCAGCCGGTGCGACCTATGAAATATTTGATATTACAGCTTTTGCTGAAGCAAAGGATTTACCGTTTAGTTTAAAAATACTTCTTGAGAATTTACTTCGTACTGAAGATGGCGCGAATATTACCGCTGACCAGATAAAAAAACTCGCAAACTGGGATCCATCAGCTGAACCTGATACCGAAATTCAATTCACACCCGCCCGAGTGATTATGCAGGATTTCACAGGTGTGCCATGCATCGTTGATCTGGCAACAATGCGAGAGGCAATAGCAGATCTAGGTGGGGATCCAGCAAAGGTGAACCCACTCTCCCCAGCGGAGTTAGTAATTGATCACTCAGTGATTGCAGATCTTTTCGGTACTAAAGATGCATTTGAGCAGAATGTTGATATTGAGTATCAGCGAAATAAAGAGCGGTATCGCTTTTTACGATGGGGACAAAGTGCATTTGATGAATTTAAAGTTGTGCCACCTGGAACTGGGATTGTTCACCAAGTAAATATTGAGTATTTGGCTCGGGTGGTAATGAACAGAGTTGTAGATGGAAGATTGCAAGCATATCCAGACACAGTTGTTGGCACCGATTCTCACACCACCATGGTTAATGGATTAGGGGTTTTAGGTTGGGGTGTTGGTGGCATTGAAGCTGAGGCGGCATTACTTGGTCAGCCAGTATCTATGCTAATTCCAAAAGTAGTTGGCTTTAAATTAAATGGAAAATTATCAACAGGTACTACTGCTACTGACCTAGTTTTAACCATTACTCAGATGCTTCGAAAGCATGGTGTAGTTGGAAAATTTGTTGAGTTTTATGGTCCAGGAGTTTCGGCGTTACCAATGGCCAATCGGGCAACTATTGGAAATATGTCCCCAGAGTATGGATCAACCTGTGCGATATTTCCAATTGATGAAGAAACAATTCGCTACTTAAAACTAACTGGACGCACCGCAGAACAATTAGAGTTAGTTGAAAAGTATGCAAAGGTGAATGGCCTTTGGCATGATCCAGATGCAAAACCTAGATACTCTGAAAAACTGGAGTTAGATCTGACAACTGTGGTGCCATCAATTGCCGGTCCTAAGCGACCACAAGATCGTATTTCACTGCGAGATGCAAAGAGTTCTTATCAAAGTGTGCTGCCAACTTATTTCACTGATAAAACAAACAAAAATAAGATTGATGTGAAGGTTAATGGCAAAGCAACAACAGTGACTAATGGCGATGTAGTGATTGCATCAATTACCTCCTGTACCAATACTTCAAATCCATCGGTAATGATCGGCGCAGCTTTGCTCGCTAAAAAAGCGGTAGAGAAAGGATTGACCAGTAAGCCATGGGTAAAGACGACTTTGGCCCCAGGCTCAAAGGTGGTTACTGATTATTACGATAAAGCAGGTCTTACCTTCTATATGGAAAAACTGGGTTTTAATCTCGTTGGATATGGCTGTGTAACTTGTATTGGAAATTCAGGTCCGCTTCCAGTTGATATCAGCAAGGCAATTAATGAAAATGATTTGGCGGTTTCAGCGGTACTTTCTGGAAATCGTAATTTTGAGGGAGAATTTCACCAGATGTAAAGATGAATTATCTAGCCTCACCGCCATTAGTGGTTGCTTACGCACTAACTGGCTCGATGAACCATGATTTCGAAAAAGATCCAATTGGNAATGGCAGTGATGGTCAGCCGGTATTCCTTAAAGATATCTGGCCAACTACTGCTGAAATAGATAAGGTTGTTGGAGAATCAATTTCATCAGAGATGTTTATCAAAGATTATGCATCAGTTTTTGATGGTGATAAAAGATGGAAATCACTTGATACTCCAAGTGGAAAAACTTTTGAATGGGATGCTAAATCCACTTATGTTCGAAAACCGCCTTACTTNGATAATATGCCAGCAAAGCCAAAGCCGGTTACAAATATCGCAGGTGCTCGNGTGTTAGCAGTACTTGGTGATTCAGTGACAACAGATCACATTTCACCTGCTGGAAATATCAAGGTTGATTCACCTGCNGGAAAATACTTAGCTGAACATGGAATTGATCGAGCAGATTTCAACTCCTATGGATCAAGGCGTGGAAATCATGAGGTAATGATCCGCGGCACCTTTGCCAACATCCGACTTAAAAACTTATTACTCAACGGTGTTGAAGGTGGTTTTACTAAAAACTTCCTAGCAAATGGTGAGCAAACAACAATTTATGACGCCTCCCGTGCTTATATCGATGCCAATGTACCGCTGGTAGTGTTAGCTGGAAAAGAGTACGGCTCTGGCTCCTCTCGAGATTGGGCAGCAAAGGGAACTGCATTGCTTGGTGTTCGCGCAGTAATCGCAGAATCATTTGAAAGAATTCACAGATCTAATTTGATTGGTATGGGAGTGTTGCCACTGCAATTCTTAGATGGTCAAAGTAGNGCNTCACTTGGNTTAGATGGCAGTGAGGNATTTACTATCACCGGTGTTGATCAATTAAATAATGGTCAAACCCCAAAAGAGGTTGAGGTAATAGCTGGGGATAAGAAATTTAAGGCAAAATTGCGGATTGATACACCAGGTGAGGCAGATTACTATCGCCACGGCGGGATTATGCAGTACGTATTACGCTCATTGCTAAGCAAGTAGATCGTAAAAATAAGTAAGTACCCTTTAAACTATACCCATGTTGGAGCAAATTAAATCCCCAGATGATCTCAAAGGGCTTTCAGTTGAGCAACTAAATCAATTATCATCAGAAATACGTACCTTTTTAATTGAACAAGTTTCAAAGACTGGTGGGCACCTTGGACCAAATCTTGGTGTAGTTGAGTTAACAATTGCGATCCATCGAGTATTTAAATCACCAAAAGATGTAATTGTTTTTGATACTGGACATCAAAGCTATGTCCATAAATTACTAACTGGACGTATGGCTAGTTTTGCCAAACTTCGTCAAAGAGGTGGCGCAGCCGGTTATCCAAATAGAGGTGAGAGTGAACATGATGTAGTGGAGAACTCCCACGCCTCAACCGCCCTGTCTTGGAGTGATGGTATTGCCAAAGGATTTTCATTGACCAATCAAAAAGATCGAACTGTAGTTTGTGTGGTTGGTGACGGTGCATTAACTGGTGGTATGAGCTGGGAGGCATTAAACAATATTTCAACAAGTGAAAAAGAAAAGTTAGTAATCATTGTCAATGACAACGAAAGATCCTACTCACCGACAATCGGTGGGCTAGCAACATATTTATCCACCCTTAGAACGACCAGTGGTTATGAGAAGTTTTTGGATTGGGGCAAAGGGGTGCTGGAAAAGACGCCAGTTGTAGGAGGGCCAATATATGAAACCTTGCATGGAGTAAAAAAAGGAATCAAAGATATTGTTGCCCCACAAGGAATGTTTGAGGATCTTGGGCTTAAATACTTTGGCCCAGTTGATGGCCATGATATTGGCGCAATTGAAAAAGCTTTGAAGATTGCTAAAGATTTTGGCAGACCAGTTTTAGTCCATGTGATAACCGAAAAAGGTCGTGGACACGCTCCAGCAATTAATGATGAAGCAGAGAAGTTTCATGCAGTTGGAGTAGTTGATGTTGAGACGGGGCAGCCACTTAGTAAGGCGGGCAAAAGTTGGACCAGCATATTCTCTGAAGAGTTAGTAAAAATTGGTAGCGAAAGAGATGATGTCGTAGCGATTACCGCTGCCATGATGGGACCAACTGGGTTAGACAAATTTGAAAAGGCGTATCCAGATAGAACCTTTGATGTGGGTATTGCTGAACAACACGCAGCTACCTCTGCGGCAGGTATGGCATTTGCTGGCCTTCATCCAGTTGTTGCGGTTTACTCCACATTTTTAAATCGAGCATTTGATCAGTTACTACTTGATGTGGCGCTGCATAAAGCCGGTGTTACTTTTGTTTTGGACCGAGCAGGTGTTACCGGTGATGACGGACCTTCACATAATGGAATGTGGGACTTAGCCCTGACTGGAATAGTGCCAACATTGCATGTTGCTGCCCCTCGTGATGGCCAGCGAATAAAGGAGACATTGCGTGAGGCATTAGATATCGCAGATGCCCCTTCGCTGATTCGCTTTCCCAAAGGTGTAGTAAATCCAGATATTCCAGCTTTTGAGCGACGCGATGGCATCGATGTTTTATATCGTGGTGAGAGCGCAGATGTTTTGTTGGTCAGCATTGGGGCCTTTGCTGCAATTGCAGTAGAAGCTGCTGCACAGACTTATCGTGAGGGCGTAGGAGTAACGGTAATTGACCCAAGGTGGGTTAAGCCCTTGCCTAAATCCTTAATCACTATGGCCCAGCGATATAAAAATGTTGTTGTGCTAGAAGATGGAATTAAGCATGGTGGAATTGCTAGCACCATTTCAGAGATGTTTAGAGATGCGCAATTAAATGTGCCGGTGCACTCAATTGGCTTGCCACTTGAATTTTTGGAGCACGCCAAGCGTGCTGAGATTCTAGAAGATCTTGGAATTACAGTTCAGAATATTGCGCGCTCGCTAGTAACCTGGCATAGCAGCGTAGTAGCAAGTGATACTAAGGAAGAGATGCAACTGCCGGCGGATGAAAACGAGCACCGCAAACCGCTTCGCTAATTCCCTCTCGATCTAAGTAAGGCAAGATCCCACCTAAATGTATCGGCCAACCTGAGCCAAGTAGCATGCAAATATCAATCTCTTGTGGAGTTGCAACCACCTTCTCATCAAGCATCATTTTTGCTTCTAGTGCTAATGCTTCTAGTGCTCGTCTTCTAACCTGATCTGAAGTCGATGGTGAGCTACCTTTTTCAAGCAGTGCCAAAGCT
>JGI25928J51866_1000234_pt1 | contig 13183 bp, 10 predicted proteins | sample LauGreFBDMM110DN_2_FD_51866 | JGI IMG/M metagenome (IMG submission 51866)
GTCTGGATGAATCTTAAAGCTCACCATACGGGGTGCATGCTCTGATAGCTCAGTGCGCACAGAACCCATCGCTTCTTGCATCTTGCTGAGGATGTGTAAACGTCCCTCTTGAGCTTGCGCTAATGCAACTTGCATAATTTCTTTGGTAATGCCCTGTACTTTGATATCCATCTGTAAGGCAGTAATACCATTCGCAGTTCCTGCAACCTTAAAGTCCATATCGCCTAAATGATCTTCATCACCAAGAATATCGGTCAAGACTGCAAAACGATTGCCGTCCAAAATCAGGCCCATAGCTACGCCAGCAACGTGTGCTTTTACAGGTACGCCTGCGTCCATCAATGCTAAGCAACCACCGCATACCGATGCCATGGAAGACGAACCATTGGACTCAGTAATCTCTGAAACCAAACGAATACTGTAAGCAAAATCTTCTAAGCTCGGTAACACCGGAATCAAAGCACGCTTAGCTAAACGACCATGACCAATCTCACGACGCTTCGGTGTACCAACACGACCAGTCTCACCGGTTGCAAAAGGAGGCATGTTGTAGTGGAACATGAAGCGATCGCGATACTCGCCCTCTAAGGCATCAATAATTTGTTCATCACGGGCTGTACCCAAAGTAGCCACAACCAGTGCTTGGGTCTCACCACGGGTAAAGAGCGCAGAACCGTGGGTGCGAGGTAATACGCCATTACGAATCTCAATAGGACGAACAGTACGCGTATCACGTCCGTCAATCCGTGGCTCACCATTCAAAATCTGGCTACGAACGATCTTTGCCTCGATCTCAAATAAAAGATTGCCAACTTCAACTTCATCAACCTCACCATCGGCAGCTAATTGGGACATCGTATTGGCAACGACTTCTTTAATCTTGGTCGAACGCGCTTGCTTCTGACGAATTTGATATGCCTCACGCAATGGGGCTTCAGCGATACTTTGCAATTTAGCAATCAATGGTTCATTCTTAGCTGCTGGCTTCCAATCCCATTCAGGCTTACCAGCCTCGCGGACTAGCTCCTGAATTGCATTGATTGCGATCTGAGCTTGCTCATGACCATATACAACCGCACCTAACATTACCGACTCCGATAATTGCTGCGCTTCCGATTCAACCATCAGTACAGCAGCTTGCGTACCGGCTACGATCAAATCTAGTTCGCTAGTGGTTTGCTCTGAGCGATTTGGATTCAACAAGTATTGGCCATCACGATAACCAACGCGTGCAGCGCCCATTGGACCGTTAAATGGAATACCAGAGATAGCCAATGCAGCAGATGAGGCGATGAGCGCAGGAATATCTGCGGGCACGTCTGGGTTGATCGACATTACATGAACAACTACCTGAACTTCATTGTAGAAGCCTTCTGGAAATAATGGACGAATAGGACGATCGATTAAGCGAGAGGTTAAGGTCTCTCCTTCGGATGGGCGACCTTCGCGACGGAAAAATCCACCCGGAATCTTACCTGCCGAGTAGGTCTTCTCAATGTAATCAACCGTTAAAGGGAAAAAGTCTTGGCCAGCTTTAGCGGTCTTCGCACCGACTACAGTAGCTAAAACCACGGTGTCATCCATATTGAGTAAGACGGCGCCACTAGATTGGCGAGCGATCTCACCAGTTTCCATGGTCACAGTATGTTGACCCCATTGGAAAGTTTTTACTACTTTATTAAATATTGACATTGTTTTCTCCAAATAATTACTACGCGGATAAGCAGCGCCGCGATATCACTGGAGTGATTGATAGAAAAACCCAATTGGGATGCCATTCCAATGAGCCTCTCGTGAAGAAGTTCATTGGAATGACACGATCCCTAGAAGCCGGTCATCTAGAACCACTCAAAGTAGAGACTTACCCATTTGGCAAGACCCTACTTCATTGCAATGCTGACAAAAACAGTCGAAATTACTTACGTAAGCCGAGTTTGTCGATCAGCGCGCGATAACGGTCCAGATCTTTGCCCTTGAGATAATCCAAGAGACGGCGACGGCGTGAGACCATCTTCAACAAGCCACGACGGCTGTGATGATCTTTTGCATTTGCCTTGAAATGGGGGGTAAGTTCGTTGATACGAGCGGTTAATAAAGCCACTTGAACTTCTGGGCTACCCGTATCGTTTGCGCCACGCGCGTTTTGCTGGACGATTTCCGCCTTATTAATGTCTGCAACTGCCATATTCATACTCCATACGTGCGAACATTCGAGCTTGCACCCGAGATGCCGTGTTAATAAAAAGCTTTATAAATCAAAGCCTCAGCATTCTAACAGACCCAAGCATTTAGTACACTTGGATCGATGTGATTAAATAATAAGTCTATAAAAATCAAACACTTATAGATTTATGGTGCCATTTGGGCGTTGAGCTTAATGGCATTTGGGTCGTGCAGTTTATTTAGAGCAGCTAAATAAGCCTTGGCTGAAGCAGCAATGATGTCCGGATCCATGCCAACGCCATTCACAATCCGCCCGCCCTTAGATAGGCGTACCGTAACCTCCCCCTGTGATTCTGTTCCCGAGGTAATTGCATTAACGGAATATAACAATAACTCAGCGCCACTCTTCGCCTTGGTCTCGATCGCATGCAAAGTTGCATCAACGGGACCGTTGCCCTCAGACTCTGAATGCATGTCTAGGCCACCCATCTTAAATACCACTTTCGCTGTTGGCTTTTCTCCGGTTTCAGAATGTTGGTTTAAGGAGATGAACGTAAAGTACTCACCCTGATCCGTAATGGAAGAGTCAGACATCAGGGAAATAATGTCTTCATCAAAGATCTCTGATTTTTGATCTGCTAATGCCTTAAAGCGTGCAAAGGCATCATTGAGCTCAGTCTCTGACTCCAATACAACCCCTAATTCTTGAATACGTTGTTTAAACGCATTACGCCCAGACAACTTACCAAGCACGATACGATTAGTAGCCCAGCCCACATCTTCCGCTCGCATGATCTCGTAGGTGTCGCGTGCCTTTAGCACTCCATCCTGATGAATCCCAGAGGCATGGGCAAAGGCATTGGCACCCACCACCGCTTTATTGGGCTGCACCACAAAGCCTGTGATTTGCGAGACCAATTTAGAGGCCGGCACAATTTGCTTCGTGTCAATTCCGAGTTCTAATTTAAAGAAATCCTTGCGCGTACGAACCGCCATCACAATTTCCTCTAAGGAGGTATTGCCAGCACGCTCACCGAGACCATTAATGGTGCACTCTACTTGACGAGCACCGCCAATATGAACCCCTGCTAAAGAATTTGCTACGCCCATTCCCAAATCGTTATGGCAATGTACAGACCAAATCGCTTTATCAGAATTGGGTATACGAGTACGCAAGGTTTTAATAAACTCACCATACAACTCAGGCACTGCGTAACCCACCGTGTCAGGCACATTAATCGTTGTAGCACCTTCAGTAATCACGGCCTCCAAAACTCGGCATAAAAAATCCATATCCGAGCGATAACCATCTTCTGGAGAGAACTCGATATCACTCGCTAAATTTCTGGCAAAGCGAATGGATTTCTTTGCCTGCTCGAATACTTGATCAGGGGTCATACGCAACTTCTTTTCCATATGCAAAGCACTTGTTGCCAAGAACACATGGATTCGTTTTGCATTCGCAGCTTTTAAGGCGTCGGATGCTCGCGTAATATCAGCGTCATTCGCTCTTGCTAAAGAGCAAATAATCGAATCCTTCACGGCTGCGGCAACTGCACTAATAGCTGCAAAGTCACCATCCGAGCTGGCAGCAAAGCCGGCCTCAATCACGTCCACATGCAAGCGCTCTAACTGACGCGCAATCCGAACCTTTTCATCACGGGTCATGGATGCCCCAGGTGACTGTTCACCATCGCGTAAGGTGGTATCAAAAATGATTAATTTGTCGCTCATTCCATTTCCCTCTTTCACTCTGCGTATTATCTCTTTTCCATAAAACAAAAACCCCAGCTGTTTGGCTGGGGCTGGTTGGTTAGCTAGTAACTACGAATTCATTTTGCTAAGCGCGACCCGCCCCGAGCCGTAAGCCCAGTGCTAGTAGAAGTAGTAAAAGTGCGCTTGGTTTTAATAACATGACTTAACTATACCGCATTTAATCTGATTTGTGGATAGCTGTAGTTTCCCCACCAATTCGGGGTCCTCTAGCCCTCTCCCACAGCCAGAGTACATAGCCCGATAAGGCGTACACCACAAACACACCAAATAAGGTCAGGGGTGGATTAGTAGAGACCAAGACAAAGCCCAAAATTAGTAAAACCATGACCCAAAATGGAACACGGTAACGAACATCCAATGCCTTGCCACTATAAAAACGCGCATTGGATACCATGGTTAGGCCTGCATAGATGGTGATAAAAAAGGTGACGATCGGAATTGCAGAATCCTTAACCGGAATCTTATTGTCATCGGCTAACCAAATAAAACCCGCAATTAGGGCAGCAGCGGCCGGACTGGGAAGACCCTGAAAAAATTTCTTATCGACCACCCCGATGTTGGCATTAAAGCGGGCTAAACGTAGAGCAGCACCTGCACAATACGTAAAGGCAGCCAGCCAGCCCCACTTCCCAAGATCCTTTAAGACCCACTCATATGCCACCAGGGCAGGGGCCACTCCAAAAGAAACCATATCTGATAGTGAGTCGTATTGTTCACCAAAAGCACTTTGGGTATTGGTCATGCGAGCAATACGACCATCCATACCATCCAAGACCAATGCAGCAAAAATAGCAATGGCGGCAACCTCAAAGCGATGGTTCATAGCATTGACGATGGCAAAAAATCCACAGAATAAAGAAGCGGTTGTAAATGCATTAGGCAATAAATAAATACTTTTACTACGTGGTCTTGGAGGAGAAGCTATGGGATCCTCATCGTGCGACTCATTATTGCCATCCCAATCCTCCTGTCGTACATTTCTACTCCTCAGAAATCGGAGACGATCTTGGCGGAATTTACGGCGTGGCAACATGTATCAATCTAATCCTGGTAGACGGGCTAATGCCGTATTCGTTGCAAATACTTTTTCACCAACACTAACCAAAGGTTCTGCATCTAGAGGTAAGTAAACATCCACCCGTGAGCCAAACCGAATAAAGCCATAACGCTCTCCCCGCTTCACCTGATCATTACTATGGATATAACAAAGAATACGGCGCGCTACTAAACCGGCAACCTGCACTAACGTAACTACCTTGCCATTCGCATCGATTACTACTGCATTACGCTCATTCTCAGTCGAAGCCTTATCAATGCTGGCATTAAAAAACTTTCCGGGGAAATAGGTTACTTGTTTAACCAATCCATTCACAGCAGAGCGGTTGGAATGCACATTAAATACATTCATAAAAACACTGATTTTTAATGCCTCACGATTTGCATAGGGATCATGTGATTTCTCAACGACCACGATCCTGCCATCGGCTGGTGATAAGACAAGGTCCTTACCAAGCGGGGCGATGCGCTGGGGGTCGCGAAAGAACTGGAGAGTGAAAACAAAAAATAACCATAGAGGCCAAGACCAAAAGAAACCGCCAATGCGATGCACGACAAAGGCAAGCACCCCGATCACTACCAAATACAACCATCCCTCTTTAGCGATGATGGGGTGTGGATACATCATAAATTGATCTACTTTCTATGAATTAGTTCTTGGATTGATCGACTAATTTGTTCTTTGCAATCCAAGGCATCATGGCGCGTAATTTTGCACCCACCACCTCAATCTCATGTTCAGCAGTCAAGCGACGGCGTGACATCAAGGTTGGAGCGCCAGCACGATTTTCAAGGATGAAGCTCTTGGCATACTCGCCCGTTTGAATATCGTGCAACGCTTTGCGCATTGCGTTCTTGGTTTCCTCAGTCACAATCTTGGGCCCAGTAACGTACTCACCATACTCTGCGTTATTCGAAATCGAATAGTTCATATTGGCAATACCGCCCTCATAGATCAAGTCCACAATCAATTTGAGTTCATGCAAACACTCAAAGTAAGCCATTTCTGGGGCATAACCTGCTTCCACCAGGGTCTCGTATCCAGCCTTAATGAGTTCGACAGTACCACCACAGAGAACTGCCTGCTCACCGAACAAATCGGTTTCTGTTTCTTCACGGAAATTAGTCTCAATCACACCCGCGCGGCCGCCGCCGTTCGCAGTTGCATACGAAAGAGCTAAATCACGTGCAGCACCTGATTTATCTTGATATACAGCAATGAGGTGTGGCACACCACCACCTTGGGTATAGGTACTGCGCACAGTATGTCCGGGAGCCTTCGGTGCAATCATGATGACATCTAAATCAGCGCGGGGAACAACTTGTCCGTAATGCACATTAAAGCCATGCGCAAATGCCAAGGCAGCACCCTGCTTCATATTGCCATGCACTTCATTCTTATAGACTTCGCCAATTTGCTCATCTGGCAGGAGCATCATCACCACATCAGCATCTTTCACAGCCTCAGCAACTTCCTTGACTTGCAAACCAGCATTGGCTGCTTTTTTCCAGGAGGCTCCGTCTTTACGAAGACCAACCGTGACTTTCACACCGGAGTCATTCAAGTTCTGTGCATGGGCATGACCCTGTGAACCGTAACCAATAATTGTTACCTTCTTACCTTTGATCAGGGACAGATCGGCGTCCTTGTCATAAAAAACTTTCATACTTTTTCCTTAATTAAACGAAGAATGATTGAAATTAAACCTTGAGAATCCGTTCACCACGACCAATACCGGAACCGCCTGAACGTACAGTCTCAAGAATAGATGCACGATCAATGGCGCTGATAAATGCATCAAGCTTACTACCTACACCCGTTAGCTCAATGGTGTAACTTTTATCGGTCACATCAATAATGCGGCCTCTAAAAATATCGGCTGTCCGCTTGAGCTCTTCTCGTTCCTTACCAACCGCACGTACTTTAATCATCATGAGCTCACGCTCTAAATGCGCACCCTCGGTTAAATCAAATACTTTGACGACCTCAACTAGGCGATTTAGATGTTTCGTGATTTGCTCGATAACATCATCCGAGCCAATGGTCACTATAGTCATGCGCGATAGCGATGGATCCTCAGTAGGCGCAACGCTAAGAGTCTCAATGTTGTAACCGCGCGCTGAGAAAAGACCAACCACTCGTGATAAAGCACCCGGTTCATTCTCTAGCAAGACAGAAATAATGTGGCGCATTACAAATCCTCACTTCCCAGCAACATCTCACTAATGCCCTTACCGGCTTGCACCATTGGCCAAACGTTTTCTTCTGGATCGATCTGGAAATCCATAAATACGGTTCTATCCTTGAGCTTGAATGCTTCTTTGAGGGCAGGCTCCACATCGGCTTTCGTTTCAATTCGCATACCGACATGTCCATAAGCCTCTGCTAGCTTCACGAAATCTGGCAAGGAGTCCATATACGAGCTGGAATAGCGCTTGCTATAGGTGAGCTCTTGCCACTGACGCACCATCCCCAAATACCGATTGTTCAGAGAAACAATCTTGATCGGAGTGTTGTATTGCGTAAGCGTAGAGAGTTCTTGAATACACATCTGAATAGAGCCCTCACCGGTCACGGTGACCACCTCTTTATCAGGAAAGGCTTTCTTAATCCCCATGGCATAGGGCAAGCCAACGCCCATGGTGCCAAGTCCACCAGAGTTAATCCAGCGCCGNGGTTCATCAAACTTATAAAACTGAGCAGCCCACATTTGATGCTGACCTACATCAGAACAAATATANGCATCACCCTTGGTTAACTCCCAAAGTTTTTGAACGACATACTGTGGCTTCACAATTTGNGATTTGGTATCGTATTTCAAACAATCTTTTGTTTGCCATAGCGCAATCTGATCCCACCAAGCTTTAACCTTAGCTTGATTTTTACGAGCAGGAGCACTCCGAATCTGTGCAGACATGTCTACCAAGATCTCTTTGAGATCGCCAACAATTGGAACGTCCACCTTGACTCGCTTGGAGATCACGGACGGATCGATATCAATATGAATAATCTTGCGCGGGTGGCTTGCAAAGTGCGCTGGATTACCAATTACACGATCATCAAATCGTGCGCCAATCGCAATTAATACATCGCAATGCTGCATGGCCATGTTGGCCTCGTAGGTGCCATGCATGCCAAGCATGCCAATAAACTGCTGATGGGTTCCAGGAAAACCACCCAAACCCATCAAGGTATTGGTTACTGGATAGCCCAAAAGTTCTGCAAACTCTTTTAACTGCAGAGCAGCATCCGCCATGATGATGCCACCTCCGGTCCGGTATAAATATAGGGGCGCTCTGCCTCTTGTAATAAAGAGACGGCTTTACGAATTTGTCCACTATGACCCTTAACCACTGGGTTATAAGAACGCATATTTAAAGTATCCGGGTAAACAAATGGACCTTTGGTTGCCGATATATCCTTTGGAATATCGACCAAAACGGGGCCAGGTCGGCCGGTACGTGCGATATGAAATGCCTTTTTCAAGGTTAAGGCAAGATCTTTAATATCTTTGACTAAAAAATTGTGTTTGACGATCGGACGCGTAATACCAACCGTATCTGCTTCTTGGAAAGCATCTTCCCCAATCGCATACGTTGGTACGTTACCGGTAATGATGACCATTGGGATTGAATCGGTGTAAGCAGTGGCAATACCAGTCACCGCATTGGTCACGCCTGGCCCAGAAGTAACCAACGCAACTCCAACCTTACCGGTAGCGCGAGCATAACCATCGGCAGCATGCACAGCGGCTTGCTCATGACGAACTAAGATGTGTTCAAACTTATCTTGCTTGAAGATCTCATCGTAAATAAAGAGTACAGCCCCGCCGGGATAACCCCACACATATTCAACACCTTCGGCATGGAGAGCATGCACGAGCATCTCAGCACCAATCATTTCTGGTCCNGAGNCAGGCGTATNATTTNCTGAAATTACCCCACTTGGGGTTTGACNAGCTTTATTCGCTAAAAACTCAGCACTTGTTGTATTCATTTTTCCTTTTCCTTTGCAATTTTCGGCAAAAAATTGTTTAGGCTGTTCTGTCCCTTACTTATGGTCCGGGTTCGAACGGCACCGCCGCGCAGAAAATTAAAGCCACTTCATGGATGGTTTCTTTGCGGTAAGCCTTATATTGTAAAGCAATAGCCTAGAATGAGCGAGCTAAGCCCTTAATTCAGATCGATTTATAAGCGAATTTGTTCCCAATCAACCTATTTTGCAAGCCCCCGATTTAGCATGGCGTCCGCCCACGAACTGAACCTATTCCTAGCCGGTATTGAGAAAAAAGCCTTTAAACAGGCTGTTTATGCCGTTCGCGATGATGCTAGCGCCCTAGATATTGTTCAAGATGCCATGATTAGCCTGACTGAAAAATATGGTGATCGCCCTGCGAGCGAACTTCCTCNCATCTTTACCCGGATTCTACAAAACCGTATTCACGATTGGTTTAGACGTCAAAAGGTCCGAAATGCCTATGAGACCTCTTTCTCCTCGCTTGGCTCTAGTCAGGACGGCGAGGATAGCTTTGACCCCTTAGAGCTGCTTGAAATCAGGGATGAGGCCCAAACGCCCCAAACCGGGGAGGAAAAGCTCGTGCAAAGTCAATTGTTAGTTATCCTGGAGGCTGAAATAACAAAATTACCAATTCGTCAACGAGAAGCCTTCCTCATGCGTTATTGGGATGAGCTCAGTACGGCCGAGACTGCTCTTGCCATGGGATGCAGCGAGGGAAGCGTGAAAACCCATTGTTCCCGAGCCACCCATACCTTGGCCGCTGCCTTAAAAGCTAAAGGAATTGTGTTGTGAATACGAAAGTAAACCATCAAATGCATACCCCGTCCATTGAGGATCAATTTGGTAAACGTGTTGCCAATCTTCTAGATGCGCAAAGCCAGCAGCTTGACGGCAATCTTCAAGATCGATTGTTGCAATCACGAACTCTAGCAATGAGTCGTGTTAAGCAAGAGCCTAATTTCATTCTGGACCGACAAATGGCTGGCGCTGGCCATCACTTCGATGCACCGCGCTTTGGTAATCCTATGTGGTCATTTGCCACTTGGCTTATTCCCCTTGCTATTGTCGTGCTGGGTCTTATCGCCATTGTTGAATGGCAAGAAGATCTTCGCATCAAAGATATTGCCACCGTTGATATTGCACTGTTAACCGACGATGTTCCTCCGAGCGCATTTGCAGATAACGGGTATATGGCCTATCTAAAAATGAAGACCCTTGCTAAGCCAGAGCCAGAAGAGAAAAAAGCGGAAGACGACAAGATTTAGTGATGAATAAAGCAGCGTTCTCATTCAGTATTTTTGCTTTACTAGTCTGCGTTTTGCCCACTTCTGCTTTCTCGCAAGAGCCTGTTACTAAAGTCCCATCCAAAGAGTCTCAGCCAAGTAAGCAGGCATCCAAATTGGATTGGAAAAATTTAAGCCCGCTCCAGCAAGCTGTTTTAGCTTCTTTAGAATCCGATTGGTCTAGCTTTAATCAAAGCAGCAAAATGAAATGGTTAAAGGTAGCAAATCGCTACCCTACCATGAGCGCAGCCGATCAAGAGCGTCTTCAAGGACGTATGTCGGAATGGTCAAAACTGCCTCAAAAAGATCGGCGGATGGCGCGTGATAATTATTTATCTAGTATGCAATTACCGCCAGAGCAAAAAAAGGCAGCTTGGGAGTCTTATCAGCAGCTAAGCGAAGAAGAAAAACAAAAATTAGCTCAGCAAGAGCGTGCCCAGAAAAAAAGCGGAGCCGTTACCTCGCCCACAATACAACCGCGTCCAGTACTTAATAGCAGCAACCCCTCATCAAATCCTGCAATCAAATAAACTGGGGGTATGAACCCTAGCGAACTTAATGCATTGCCCTCGCCTCGATTTTGGCGTAGGGTCTCTTGTAATCTCTACGAGCAATTAATACTTTTAGGGGTTCTTGCCCTTACCTTCCTAGTGCCAAACCTGATTATTGGCATTGTTTTTGGGATGGCAATACCAAGTTGGCTAACCTTTTTTTATCTCTATGGGGTGTTAGCTCTCTACTTTACTTGGTATTGGCGCCGCAATGGGCAAACTCTTGCAATGCAAACGTGGCGCATACAACTCATCACAGAGGATGGCTATCGTCCCGAAAAAAAACAGGCTTTCTGGCGTTATGTCTATGGTTCACTTTGGATAGTGCCCTGCTTAGTTATTCATGCTGCCTATCCATTACGAGGTTGGCAAATCATTGGCGTATTGTTCGTAGTGTCTCTCTTTTTATGGCCACTAACCATTTACATCGATCGCAAAAATCGCCAAGGGTTGCCAGACCGAATAGCCGGAACAAAGTTAGTTGAACTGCCAAGACACCCTAACAAAGAGAGCTAACTAAAGTCTGATTACGCTGCGCGCAAACAATCCATCGTGCTAGCACTTTGTATTTTGCGATGTAACTGAGCGCCTGCAATCAGACTAACAAGCAGCCCAATCAACATTCCCAGAGCAATCGCACTCGCAAACGAGTAAAACTCGATTTCGAGGAGGTAGCGTCCTAAAGCCCATGTGCTCACACTCGCTGCAAGGCCCCCAAGAAGTCCTGACAGCAAACCAATGGTTGCAAGTTCCATAAATACTAATTGCCTCAAGGTTTTTTTGGAGGTGCCCATTGCTTTTAATAAGGCAGCGTCTCTAAACCGATCATCCTGAGTTGAGCCCAGAACTGCAAATAGAACCAAAACGGCAGCACAAAGGGTAAAAGCTAGTAACAAGCCAAGTGCATTTGCTAAGCGATTTAAGACCTCTTGAATTTGCCGCAAAGAATTATCAATATCAACAATCGTTAGATTTGGATACCGCTGCGCTAATTGAATATCCAAGGAGTCTAAATTTTTTGCTTGGTGATAGGATGTAATCCAGGATTGAGGAAAACTCTTTAAGGCCTCTGGTGGAAAAATGACAAAGAAATTAACCTGCATGGATCCCCAATCCAATTTACGCATTGATGTGATGGGGGCTGTAATCGTTTGTCCAGCAATATCAAAGCTCATTTGATCGCCCAAGCTTAGTCCCAAGGTTTTTGCAATCCCGCTTTCGATTGATATCTGCGGTTTGCCATCATCACCAAACCATCGCCCTGATACCAATTGATTATCTTCAGGAAAAATAGACGTATACGATAAATTAAACTCCCGATCAACTAAGCGCTTGGCATTATCAGATTGATACTGATCGGGCATGACCTCACGCCCATTAATTTGCGTGAGTCTACCTCGTACCATGGGATACAACTGCACCTGACCTACCCCGCCGCTATCTAGCATCTGCCGGACCGCTTGTCTCTGNTCGTTTTGAATATTAATNAGAAANCGATTGGGCGCATCGACCGGCACATTGGCTTGCCAGCTCTGTAATAAATCTTGTCGTAGCAGAAAGATCAAAAGTAGTGCCATGATTGCCAGCGCCAGNGAGCTCACCTGAATCATTGCAAAGGCAGCCCGCCGCGACTGTGCGCTAATGGCAAAACGAAGTGCAAAGCCAATATTAGCTAACTGGTTAGATTGCGCGAATCGACTTAGGCTCCAAAGACCCGCGTACGCTAAGGCGGCAAAGAGGATTGCTCCAGCACCAAAACAGATGGTGACCCACAGCAGCAACTTCCAATCACGCGTTGCCCAAAAGATTAATGCCAAGCAACTGATGAAGCCAAAAACAGCCATCGAACGAGCTGTAAACGGCACCTTACCGAACTCGCGTCGCACTAAACGCAACGGTGATATCTGACTTAAGGTGAGCATGGGCGGTCCTGCAAAACCCATCAACAGTAAAAGTGCAAAAATAATGCTCCAGACCATAGGCCAAATCGATGGCGCTGGAAGATTGCCCCGAATTAAGCTTCCAAGTAATTGCATCAAACTTTCTTGAGCAAACCAACCGATCGCCGCTCCTAAAAAGCTAGCTGCCAGTCCAATAATAGCGAGTAGATAGAGCTGTCTGCGCAAAATCATGCCTTGACTGGCACCAAAGCATTTCCAGACTGCACTGATATCTGCTTGTTTTAATACATATCGACGCGCCGCCAACGCAATTGCAAGGGCACAAATGAGAGCGGTCATCAAAGCAACAATCGATAAAAATCGTTCAGCGCGTTCTAAGGTCTTACGCATCACCGGTTGTGCGTTCTCTAAAGACTCTATACGCAGACCTCGTAG
>JGI25928J51866_1000237_pt1 | contig 13167 bp, 12 predicted proteins | sample LauGreFBDMM110DN_2_FD_51866 | JGI IMG/M metagenome (IMG submission 51866)
CCCTCAAAGGCATAGTCAATGCAGACCAAACTGGCCTGATCGGTTACTCCATGGGCGGCTACGGCGTGGTTAACACCATTGGCGGCGGCTTTACTGCGGCCAGCGTGGGTTTCAGCTGGGGCACGCCCAACGGCGCCCTGGCCGTGCGCCAAGCTGGCAACCCAGCCCATGCCGCGTCCATCGACCCGCGCGTCAAGGCGGCGGTGGCCTTTGCCCCCTGGGGCTGGAACGCCGGCTTTTGGGATGCCGCCGGTCTGGCCAGCATCAAGACCCCGGTGTTTTATGTGGCGGGCAGTGTAGACCCCACCTCGGGCTATGCACCGGGCGTGCGCAACATTTATGAGGGCAGCGTTAACGCGCCGCGCTACCTGCTGACTTTTGAAAACGCCGGCCACAATGCGGCCGCACCGATGCCCGCACCGAAGGAAATGCAGACGCTCAAATGCGGCGATGGCTCCTGGGTCTGCGGCGAGCATTACACCGATGCGGTGTGGGACAACGTGCGCATGAACAATATTGCGCAGCACTTTGTCACCGCCTTTCTGGCCAAGCACCTCAAGAGCGACGCCACCATGGACAGCTACCTGAACCTGGTAGAGAACGCGCAAGACGGTAAATGGTCGGCCGAGGCCAATGGCACCCTGAAAAGCGACCACACTTACTGGAAAGGCTTCCGCAGCAACACCGGCCGGGGCCTGAAACTGGAGCAGCGCAAGCCCTGAGGGCGAAGGCCTCAGCGCACGCCGACCGACACCCTGCCAAACACCGCCTGCGCCTCGCGCGGCAGGCAGCGCCAGTAGGCCGGGGTGGCGGCCAGGGTGCCGCCTAGCGCGGCGGCGGCCTGCCAGCCCCAGCGCGGCTGATACAAAAACGCACGGGCCAGGGCCACCAGGTCAGCGTCGCCAGCCTGCAAAATAGCCTCGGCCTGCGCTGGCTCGGTGATTAGGCCCACAGCGGTTGTCAGCATGCCGCTAGCCTGTCGGATGGCCCGGGCGAAGGGCACCTGGTAGCCTGGGCCAAGGGTGATTTTTTGTTGGGGCGACACGCCGCCAGACGACATATGAATGAAGTCGCAGCCCAGCGCCTTGAGGCGCAGCGCCAACTCGGTGCTTTGCGCCAGATCCCAGCCGCCCTCGACCCAATCGCTGGCCGAGAGGCGCAGGCCCAGCACGCCATCAAAGGCCTGGCGCACGGCGGCAAACAGTTCGAGCACAAAGCGGGTGCGGTTGTCAAAGCTGCCTCCGTAGTTGTCGCTGCGCTGGTTCGCAATAGGCGACAAAAACTCGTGCAGCAGGTAGCCGTGGGCGGCATGCAACTCCACCGCCTCGATACCCATGCGTTGCGCACGCCTGGCAGCCAACACAAAGGCCTCGCGAATTTCGGCCATCGCCGCCAGGCTCAGCTCGGCCGGGGGCGGCTCACCGGGCAATTGCGGCAGCGCCGACGGGCCCACTGGCACCCAGCCGCCCGCTTCTGCGCCCAGCAACTGGCCGCCCTGCCAAGGCAGGGCACTGGAGGCTTTGCGCCCTGCATGGGCTAATTGGATGCACACCGGCATGGGCGGCGCGAGTTGGCGCGCCCGTTGCAGTGCTCTGCCAGTGCGGCATGGGTGCGCTCGTCCCACAGGCCCAGGCAGCCGGGCGTGATTCGGCCCGTAGGCAATACTGCGGTCGCCTCAATGGTCAACAGGCCTGCGCCACTGTTGAGCAGGTTGCCCCAGTGCATCAGGTGCCAGTCGTTTGCAGCGCCGTCTTTCGAGGCGTATTGGCACATCGGCGCGATCACGATGCGGTTGGTCAGCGTCAAGCCGCCGCTCGGCGAGGGCAGTTGCAAGGGGGAGAAAAGCAGGCTCATGCAGGCAAGCCCACCTGGCCACCTGGGGCAAACAAGGCCTCCATTTCGCGGCGCACCTGATAAGCCGGGGTGCTGGTATCAATGGCTACGTCGGCCCAACTCAGGCTTTGGCCTTTTTTGACCGCCCGCACCAACTTGACCTGGTGGGCCAGGCCCAGGGGCAGGCCGCCCTGGGTCACCGAGGTTTGCGCTGGCAGCAGCTTGCCCCAAACCGTGTAGCCGCCCTCGCCATCCAGCATGTCGCCCGCCTTGAGGTCTTTCTTGGCCGTGGCCACCACATCGGCGTTCCAACAGGTGGCCACGCCAGTGGGCTCGCCACGCAGCGCCACACTCGCCACCGACACCCCAAGCTCCAGGCCAATCAGGTGCCAGCGCTTGTACAGGGTGAAATAGCGCCCGCTGGGGTCGGTGTGTGCGTTGTACTCTTCAAAACAGTTCTTGATGTACTCGGTCTCGGCCTCCACCGTCACCCAGACCCCCATGCGGATGTCATAGGGGATTTTTCGGCCATTGGCCTCCAGCGATGAGATCACCTCGACCATGCCTTTGCGTTCAAGCACGCCGCCCTCTTCAATGGGCCGGGTGACAAAGGGGATGTCCTCTACGCTGGCGGGCGGGTAGAGCAGGCCGTTGCTGGGCACGGTCAGCCCAGTGGCATTGGCCACAGCCGTGGACTCGATCGAGGGCTTGGAGCCGTCCAGAAAGCTGTTGAACATTTTTGGGTTTAGCCCACCGCGCGCGGCCTGCTCCGGGCTCAAGCCGTAGTTGGCCCAAACAGTCTCAGGGGTCGATTCGCAAAAATGGGGCAACCACTTGTGCCCACGCCCCGCCGCAACCACAGGAAAGCCGCAGGTGCGGGCCCAGTCAACCAGGTCGCAAATCAGGGCCGGTTGGTCGCCAAAAGCAAGCGAGTACACCACGCCAGCCTGCGCTGCCTTGCGCGCCAGCAGGGGCCCGCAAAAAGCGTCCGCCTCCACCGTGACATTGACAACATGCTTGCCGTGAGCAAACGCCTTCAGGCAATGCGCCACGGCGGCCACCGGGTTGCCGGTGCACTCCACAATGATGTCGATCTGCGGATGGGTCACCAGCGCCTGCCAGTCCTCGGTGATCCAGGTAGCCCCGCTTTGCAGCGCCGCCTGGGCTGAGGGCGCCTGCATTTGCGCATCCGCCCAGCCAACGCGCCGCAAGTTGGTGCGGGCCAAGTCGGGCGACAAATCGGCAATCGCCACCAGATGCACGCCCGGTGTGCGGGGCAGCTGCGCCAGATACATGGCGCCAAATTTGCCCGCCCCGATCAGGCCGATGCGCACGGGGCGCTGTTCTGCTGCGCGTTGTTGCAGTTTGGTGTAGAGGTTCATGATGCTGCCAGCTTGGTTAGGCCTCAACGGCCGTCAGACGCTCAGGCCATTTCTTCCAAGGAGGTTTGCAGGGCGCTTGCTGGCAGGCCGTTTTTCCAGGGCAGGTCTACCGCATAGTGTTTTAGCAGGCAGTCATCGGGCAGGCAGGTGATCGGCGTGAAATCGCGGTGGGCAATGTACTCGGGGCGCTTGTGGCGTCGAATGTGGTTGCTGACAGCGCACAGGCTGAGGTAGACCGCCACCCGGTTAAAGGGCGACAGGTTGCTGCCCGACGCGTGCACCAGGCACGAATGAAACAAGATCATGGAGCCAGCCGGCCCCTTGGGGCTGGCGATGCCGCCATGCGCGCCGCCGGCGCGCGCGACAAGCTGGCCAATGAGCTCGTTGTCAACGGTCCACAGCGGGTAACTGGTGGTGCTGAGATCATGGCTGGCAGCGACCACGCCCTTTTTGTGGCTACCGGGGATGAACATCAGCGGCCCGTTGTACTCGGTCACGTCGTCCAGAAAAATTGCGATGTTCATGGCCCGCTCGGTCGGCATCATGTCGTCATTGAGCCAGGTGCCGTAGTCTTGGTGCCACTGCCACACATCGCCTTCAAAAGCCATCTTGCCGTTGATCTTGAACTGGTGCATGTAGAGCTGTTCGCCCAACAGACTTTGTACCGGCTCAATCATGCGCGGGTGGCGTGCGAGTTTGGCAAAGGGTTCGCTGTAGAGGTGCGCGGCAAAGTTGGTGCGCACCGCATCCCGGCCCTTCTCGCGCACGTTGTAGGCCTCGCGCCGGGCATAGAGTTCGGGTACGGCTTGGGCCAGGGTACGGGTTTCATCGGCTGTGAACAGGCCGGGGAAAAACAAGTAACCCTCGTCCTCAAAGCGGGCCTGTTGCTCAGGCGTTAGTTGCATGCGCTGTCTCCTGTCTCAGGGGCGCCAAGTATGCACCAAGACCCAAGCCCCGTGCCCTGCAGCAAACGGTGGGGCTTGGCCACGCTTGCGCTGGCCGGCCCCATCTTGCGGTTTATTTGCGGTTTATGATGGTCTATTTGGGAGATTTGCCATGTCCGGATCGATTCTTTCAGCCGAGCAGCGCGCTGCCTATGAGCAGGATGGCTACATCCTGGTTCGCAAGCTGTTTGATGACGAGGAAATCGCCATCCTGCGCACTGCCATTGAAAACGACGCGGCCATGAAGAGCCGGCTCTACGACCGCAATGATGCAAGCGGCAAATCAACCCGCATGGCCACCTGGAACCATCCCGGCGACAGCGTCTACGGCCTGGCCGCCCGCTCGCATCGGGTGGTGACACCATGGAAGACCTGCTCGGTGGCGAGGTCTACCACTACCACTCCAAACTAACCGCCAAGAGCCGTTTGAAGGCGGCGCCTGGGAGTGGCACCAAGACTACGGCTATTGGTACCACAACGGCTGTGTATTTCCGTACATGGCCAGCGTGATGGTGGCGCTTGACCACAGCACGCGTGAAAACGGTTGCCTGCAGGTGGTTCGGGGCTCGCACCATTGCGGCCGACTTGAGCACGGCGTGCTGCCGGGCGAGCAGGTGGGAGCCGACCCCCGGCGGGTAGAAGAAATCCTCAAGCGCATGCCCATCGAGCATGCCGAGATGGCGCCTGGCGATGGGCTGTTTTTTCACAGCAATGTGCTGCACCGCTCAGACCAAAACCGCTCGGACAAGCGCCGCTGGACCGTGCTGCACTGCTACAACGCTGCCCGCAACAACCCCTACCTCGAGCACCACCACCCGTTCTACACACCCATCGACAAGGTGGACAACGCGGCGATCAAGCTGGCGGGCGTCACATTTGCGGCTAGTGCTGAGGAGTTTCGCGAAAAATCCTTCAACCCACCCGAACTCAAACGGCGACTCGGCTGAGGGCTGGCTGGTGCTGCCCATGAAGATCACCGAGATCCGGGTACATGTGCTCAAAAGCGCGCTCGCCCAGCCCTTCGCGTTCTCGCAAGGCTGGGTGCGCCAGCGCAGCGCCACCCTGGTGGAGGTTCTCACCGACGCGGGCCTGATCGGCTGGGGCGAGGCCTTTGCCCAGGGCCTGGAGCCGCCCGAAATAGCGGCAGCGGCGATCGAGCATGCGCTCAAGCCGCTGCTGCTGGGAGCCAACCCGCTCGCCACCGAAGTGTTGTGGCACCGCATGTACCACGCCACACGAGACTACGGGCGCAAGGGCTCGGTGGTGGCGGCCATCAGCGCGCTGGATATTGCGCTGTGGGACATCGCGGGCAAGGCTTATGGCGTGCCCGTATATGCCCTGCTGGGGGGCGCTTTTCGCACCCAGGTGGCGCCCTATGCCACGGGCTTTTACCGCATTGAAGGCCAAGGCGAGGCCGCGCGCTTGGCCGCCGAAGCCATCGAGCACAGCGAAGCTGGCTTCAAGATGATGAAGGTCAAACTGGGCTACGGCGTTGCCGACGATATCGCTTGCATGGCCGCCATCGGGCGGGCCATTGAAGGCCGGGGCATCCGCCTGATGGTGGACACCAACCACGCCTACGGCCGCGCTGATGCGCTGCGCCTGGGGCGGGCCCTGGCCGATTACGACCTGCTCTGGTATGAAGAGCCGGTTGCCCCAGAAGACCTGCGGGGCTACGCCGAAATGCGGAGTAAGCTCACCATGCCCATTGCCGGTGGCGAAAACGAACACACTTTGTATGGCTACCGGGAGCTGCTGGCTGCCGATGCGCTTGACATCGCACAGCCCGATTTAGGCTCTTGCGGCGGCCTCAGCGCTGCGCGCCACATCACCGCCCTGGCACAGGCCCATGGCGTGGCAGTCAACCCCCATGTTTGGGGCTCGGCGATTGCACAGGCCGCCTCGCTGCAACTGATTGCCGCACTGCCCATCACGCATCACGCCCTGTTTGCACAGGGCCCGGTGCTCGAATACGACCGCTCAAGTCACCCTTTTCGCCAGCAATTGATCACCCAGCCGATCATCCAGCAGGGCGGTTGGGTGCAAATACCCCACGGGCCGGGGCTGGGCGTCGAGGTCGACCGTACCGTGCTGGAGCGCTACCGTGCATAGACCAGGTCTCTGAGCCCGATAAGGCTCCGCCTCAGCGCCGCCTCAAACCCAGCACCATGACGCAGGCCACCACCAAAAAGGCGCCCCCAACCTGCACCAGCGCGATCGATTGCCCCAGAATTACCCAGGCCAAACCGAGCGCAAAAACCGGCTCAACATTCATGATGGCCAGATTGCCGGCCACGCCCAGCCTAGGCAGCACGGTGAACATGATGGTGAAGGCTGTGCCGTAGAGAAACATCAAGGCACCCAAACCCCACCAGCCTGGCAGGGCCTGGGGTAGCGCAAAGCCACCCTGCCCGGCCACCGCCGCCAGGGCCACCAAGCCGGTGATGGTCATGGTGCTGGCGGTGCGCAAGCGGCTGTCGAGGCCATTCACTTCGCGTTGGGTCAAGATCATGGCCAGGCCGAAGCTTGCCGAGGCGCCCAACGCAAAGGCCACGCCAGCGCCAATTCGCCCCCATTGCCCCAAAGCGCCCAAGCCCGAGGCTGCGCCCAAAACATCCAGCGCCAATGCCAGGCCGGCAAGAATAAAAGGCATGGCCACCAGCACCGCGCGCTCGGGCCGGTGTTGGTACAAAAGACGGTCCCACAAAGCGGCCGACAAGGGATAGGTGTTGAAAGCCAACAAAGCCAGCGCCACCGGTAGGCGCGCAACAGCCGAGTACAGACAAAGGCTTTGAACGCCAATCAACAGGCCAATCAAAAGCAAAAAGCGGCGCTGGCGGGGGCTGGTACGCACAGCCTGGCGCTGCAGCAAGAGCAGCGCAGAGACCACCAAGGCCGTGGCCAAGCTGCGAAACGCCACCGCAGTAGCCACATCCACGCCATGGTTGAAAGCCAGCCGCGCTGCAACATGNTTGCCCGCCATCATGAGGGCGACGAGCAACAGTGTGGCGAAAGCGGTGCCACTCAAGGCGCGTTGGCTGCTGGTCATGATGCGTTGGGTGTACTGGCGCCGATTCTGCCCCAGTGCCCCGGTGCGGTGGTTTTATCCGCCAGCCCCTATACTGAAACAAGCCGAAAAGCAGGCCCGGTTTGCGGAGCACTGCGGCACTGACACAGCACACAGCACACCTGACCTGACAAACCTACTGCCATGCAAAACCCCTCCCCAATTCAAACCCAGGCACACCAGCGTTTTGGCAGCGGCCAAGCCGTGCTGCGCATTGAAGACGACAAGCTACTCAGCGGCCAGGGCCGCTTCACCGACGACATCACCAGCGACGCCAGCTATGACACGCACCTGCGCCTGTTTTTTGTGCGTTCGCCCTATCCCCATGCGGTGCTGCGCAGCATCGACAAGTCTGTAGCAGCCGGTATGCCCGGCGTGGCAGCCGTCTTTGATGGCGCCGATCTGGTGGCCGCCGGCGTCAAACCCATCCCCGGGCCGACGGCTTTCAAGCGGGCNGGCGGTGCCAACAGTGCCACGCCGGCTCGGCGCGCACTGGCTTTTGAGCGGGTCCGCTATGTTGGCGAAGCCGTGGCCATGGTCTTGGCCAGTACCCTGGAGCAGGCGCGTGACGCAGCTGAGGCGGTCCTGGTTGAGTACGAAGAGCTGCCGATGGTGGTTGACCTGCCAGCCGCCATGGCTCCCGGCGCGCCCGTGATTTGTGATGCGGCGCCTGACAATATTTCAGCCGAGATGCGCCATGGTGACTTGGCTGCCTGCTCCCGCGCCTTCGCCAGCGCCACGCATGTGGTACGCCTTGAGCTCACCAACCAGCGCCTGGCGGCGCTGACCCTCGAACCGCGCTCGGTGCTGGCGTTGGTGGACCCGGCGGACGGCCGCCTGCTGCTGCGCATGAGCACGCAAATGCCCTCCGGTATCAAAAACTCGCTCTGCCAGGATGTGCTGGGCCTGGCGCCAGAGCAGGTGCGGGTAACCGTGGGCGATGTCGGCGGCGGCTTTGGCTTGAAGGGCGGCATTCACCCCGAAGATGCCGCCACCGCGTGGTGCGCCTGGACGCTCAAGCGACCCGTTAAATGGATTGCAGAACGCAGCGAAGAGTTTCTTAGTGCGGCAGCCGGCCGCGATATTCAAAGCACCGCCGAATTGGCGCTGGCCGCTGATGGCCGCATACTGGGCCTGCGGGTGCACTCCCTGGCCAACGTGGGGGCTTACGCCACCGGCACGGCCGTGGCCATTCAAGTGCTGATTGGCCCCTGGGTGCAGACCAGCGTGTATGACATCCAGACAATCGACTTCTTTTTCCAGGCGGTTCTGACCAACACCGCCTCGGTTGGGGCCTACCGCGGGGCCGGTCGGCCCGAGGCCATCTACATCATTGAGCGCCTGCTCGACGAGGCGGCTCGGCAAACCGGCATCGACCGCATTGCACTGCGCCGCCGCAACCTGATTCGCCCAGAGCAAATGCCCTACAAAAACGCCATGGACAAGCTCTACGACAGTGGGCGCTTTGAATACATCATGGACCAGAGCCTGGCACTGGCCGACTGGAACAACTTTGCTCAGCGCCAAGCCGAATCAGGGCGGCGCGGCAAGTGGCGCGGCTTGGGCATTGCCACCTTTTTGGAATGGACCGGTGCCGAGGCATTCGAAGAGCGCATGACTGTCACCGTGCTGGCTGACGGCATGATCGAGGTGTTTTCTGCGGTCAACGATATGGGGCAGGGCATCGCCACCTCGCTGGCGCAACTGGTGGTGGATGTGTTTGAGGTCCCGATCGAACAGGTGCGCATCGTCATGGGCGATACCGACCGAGGCGCTGGTTTTGGCAGTGCCGGCTCGCGCTCCATCTTTGCCGGCGGCTCCGCTGTCAAGGTGGGCGCCGAGCGTACCGTTGAACAGGCCCGCGCCCTGGCCGCCCAACATCTGGAAGCCGCTGCGCACGACCTGGACTACCGGGGCGGGCGCTTTGGCGTGCGCGGCACCGATATCGGTGTCAGCTTGTTTGAGCTGGCCGCGGCCCAGGCTGGGGGGCGCATCCATGTCGAATCCACGAGCGCGGTGAGCGGGCCGTCCTGGCCCAACGCCTGCCATATCTGCGAGGTTGAGCTCACCCCCGAGACCGGCGAAGTCGCGGTGGTGGCCTATTCCTCGGTCAACGATGTCGGGCGGGTTGTCAATCCCACNATAGTGATCGGACAACTCGACGGCGGCGCCCTGCAAGGCATCGGGCANGCACTGATCGAGCACACGGTGTATGACAACCAGAGCGGCCAATTGCTGACCGGCAGCCTGATGGACTATGCCGCGCCGCGCGCGGACATGGCACCACCCTTTCGCACCACCATGGACCAGTCTGTGCCCTGCTTGAACAACCCGCTGGGCGTCAAAGGGGTGGGCGAACTCGGCACCATCGGTGCCACGCCCTGTGTGGTNAACGCTGTGGCAGATGCCATGGCCCGCAATGGCTATGCNCACTGCGCCAAGCAGTTGCAGATGCCGCTCACAGCACCGCGGCTGTGGGCNCTGCTGCAAACCAAGCCTTNAGTCCTCNGCCCTCGAACGCCGGGCGGTGAATGCCCGGGGCGNGNGCGTCAGGCGGAAGTAGTGCTACACGCNCCTGACGAAACCCTGGCCTTGGTATCATGGACAGGGTTAGTTTGGGGAAGGGAAAACCAAGCGGCCGGGGTAGCCCGGGCTTGGTNGACAAACAATAAATTGCAGAGCCATGACGATCAGTGACCGCAAGCCTTTTGACTTTGCGCGCGAGGCGCTCAAGCAGATCTCTGCGCGCAAAATGATGCCCACGCCGGCCAACTACCAGGCTATTTACAACGAGATTGCTGGCTTGTCGAATGAGCCGCCTTTCCCGCTCGAACGCTTGCGGGACATTGCGCGGGCGCTGCCCGCCAAAACGCCGGGGCAGCTCAAACACCGGGCGCTGCTGGAGTCCGCCATCGGACAGCTCAGCTGGAGCGGCATTAAAGCTGCGCTGCTGGCTTATGGCAGCTTTACGCCTGCCGATGCGCCTGCCTCAGCGAACACCAGCACAGCGCCTGGTGCGTCCCCCGGTTTGGCTGGTCCGGCCACGCCAGCTTTAACCGCTGATTTTTTTGGACAAATTGCCCGTTTGGTCGAGTTTGTGTTGCCGGTCCTCGGGGACGACGATGTCCGCTTCACCGAACAAGCGCAGGCGCTGCTGCTATCGATGCGGCGCCCGGGGGTGGAGGCCGATGCTGCAGCGGTTAAATTGCAGCTCGCTAATTTTGCCCACCGGGTCTCCTTTGCGGCCGAAGAACAGCTCGAAATCAAAGGCGTATTGCACGCGCTTTTACAGCTCATCATTCAAAACATCGGCGCCTTGGCGCTCGATGACCGGTGGCTCAAAGGCCAGACGGATGCGCTGCAGGCAGCGGCTATGCCGCCGCTGACCCTGCGCCGGCTGGATGACGTGCAGCGCCGCCTCAAGGACGTGATTCTCAAACAGTCCGAGGCCAAAGAGCGCATGACCAGCGCCCAGGAAGAGATGCGCCAAATGCTCGCTCTGTTCATCGACCGGCTGTCGCACATGACCGAGTCCACCAGCGCCTACCAAGGCAAGCTGGAGGAAACCGCCCGACTCATCGAAAAAGCCAATTCGCTGGACGAGATCACGCCGGTTTTGCGAAATATCGTGGGCTCCACGCGAAGCTTGGCCAGCGACAGCCTGACCGCGCGCGATCAGCTGCGTGGCATGGCCGAGAAGGTGGCAGCCAATGAGGCCGAGCTGGGCCGCTTGCATCAGCAGCTCGACCGGCTCAGCGCCCAAGCTCGGCACGATCCGCTCACCGGCGCCCTGAATCGCAAGGGGCTTGACGAGGCCTTGGAGCGCGAACTGCAAACGGTGCGCAGAAAATCCCAGCCGCTGTGCCTGGGAATGATTGACATTGACAATTTCAAGTCCATCAACGACGTCTTGGCCAGCACTCGGGCGATGCGGCACTGGTGCACCTGGCGAGTGTGGCGCGCGAGCTTATGCGCTCACAAGACAGCTTGGCGCGCTACCGGGGCGAAGAATTTGTCGTGCTCCTGCCCGACACCGCTTTGGACGCCGGGGTTGAGGCGATGACGCGGCTGCAACGCGAGCTAAGCAAGCGCTTTTTCATGGCGGGTACAGAAAAGGTTCTAATTACTTTCAGCGCTGGTGTTGCGCAACTTGGCGAGCAGGAGGGCGCCGCAGAAGCTATTCGGCGGGCCGACCAAGCCATGTACCTGGCCAAACGCGCTGGCAAAAATCGGGTTTTTGGGGCTTGAGCCCAAAGGAGACTGCTTGTGATTTACCTGCTGATCGGCATTTTTCTGTTTCTGGGCGCTCATTCGGTGCGCATTTGGGCCGACCCCTGGCGGGACCGCATGCTCGCGCGGCTGGGCGAGGCCAGGTGGAAAGGGCTGCACGCACTGACCTCTGCGATTGGGCTAGGCCTGCTGATTTGGGGCTTTGGCTTGGCCCGACAGGAGCCGGTGCAGCTCTGGATCCCGCCCAATGGCATGCGCCACCTTGCATCTGTCTTGATGCTCGGCTCTTTTGTGCTGCTTGCTGCGGCTTATGTGCCGGGCAATCGCATCAAAGCCCGCTTGCGGCACCCCATGGTGCTGTCGGTCAAGCTCTGGGCACTGGCGCACTTGCTGGCCAATGGCAACCTGGCACACGGGGTTTTGTTCGGGGCTTTTTTGGTCTGGGCGGTGCTCAGCTTTCGCGCCGCCCGGCAGCGTGACCGTTTGGCTGGCATGGGTCCTGACACTGGCAGCACCGGCGCCACCGGTGTGGCCGTGGCGATTGGCGTGGCGGCCTGGCTGGCCTTCACCCTGTACCTGCACGGCCTGCTGATCGGGGTGCGCCCTCTGGGTTAGGACCCAAAACAAGGCCTGGCCAGACATGAAAGTGCGAGTTCATCACTTTCAATTTGTTCTGCTACCTTCAAGCGAAGGCAACAGGCCTTGCCTCTTCACACCGCTTTGATGTCATCGTCAAGCGTTTTCGGTTTATTTTTTTAACTCAGGACCACCATGCCACGCAACATACTTTCCGAAGACCAGCTTCACCCAGGCATTCGCACCCTGGTTGCCAACCATGAGCAAGCCATCGTGCGCGAAGTGATGGCTGCAGCAAGCAATCACCAGGTGCTGGTGGTGGGCATGGGCAGCAACCCCTATTGCAAAAAAGCACGCAAAGCGCTGCAAGCTGCCGGCTTTGAGCACCACTATCTGGAGTACGGCAATTACTTCAGCATGTGGCGCCAGCGCAGTGCGCTCAAATTCTGGAGCGGTTGGCCCACTTTTCCGATGGTTTTCGTCAAGGGNGTTTTGGTCGGTGGCGCCAACGATGCCGTGGGCCTGATCAACAGGGGTGAATTCAAGGCGCTGCTGGACTAATTGCAGGGCGCGCTACTCAAGGCCTGGGCTGGTGCGGCGAGGGCAGTCCTGAGTCGGCAGCAGGGCGTCCGAGGTCGGCCAACTCTTTGGATACGCCCTGCCAATGCAAGTCAAAGCACCCAGGTCCAGTGGCCACGCCAGCATTTGCGGCACTGATCATGGACTGCCGGGCACCCGCCAGCACGCTGTCAACCAGCGGCACACCGAGGCTTGATGACAGGCCCTCCGCCATACCCGCCAACCCAGCGCCGCCCAAAATCACAGCCTGTGCGTTAAAACGGCGGGCCGCTGCCTGACAGGCCTGGGCCAGCAACGCCCGCGCAGCAAGCGGGTCGGCTGCCAACTGCGCACCCGTTGGCGCCACGGTTTCAATGCCCAACAAGGTGTCGCCAAAGCCCAGCATATGCGCCAATCGCTCGAGCATGGGCTTCCAGCGCTCGCCGCCGGTCACGATAGCAAAGCGGCCAAATTGCGCGGCCTCCAGAAAAGCAGCCTGCGCCAAGCCAATCACCGGCACCGCGCTGGCCTGGCGCAGCGCCAACAAACCTGGATCGCCAAAACAGCCTATCAAAAC
>JGI25928J51866_1000239_pt1 | contig 13137 bp, 8 predicted proteins | sample LauGreFBDMM110DN_2_FD_51866 | JGI IMG/M metagenome (IMG submission 51866)
GGTAGCCAGCATATTGTGGATTGGATGGTCCTTGATCTTTCTGGTTCCTTCTTTCCTGAAAAAAATACGGATAACTTTGGCAACTATCTCGCTTTTCTCCAATACGATTACCTTTGGAATATTGGTGACCGTACCAGTTTTACAAGCACCGGATGGGTTGACCCCATGGAAAATGGTGCCCGGGTGTTTACTCTTGGTGGTTACTTGAATCGATCAGACCGAACTAATTTTTATCTCGGTTATCGAAGTATTGAACCTGTGGAAAGTAAGGCCCTTACAGGCGCTGCCACTTATATATTTAGTCCTAAGTATGCCGTTACTGGTAGTAGTACTTATGATTTTGCAACATTTCAGAGCGTGAGCAATTCGCTTGTTCTTACAAGAGTTGGGACCGATCTTCAGGTTAGCCTTGGTTTTACCTATAACGCAATGCAGGATAATTTCGGATTTACTTTTGAGATTCTTCCGACCATTGCTTCAGGCGGAGGCCGTTTTGTTGGCCCATCCAGTAATTTTACCAATAATGGTGGCGTTCTTGCCCGTTAAGTTGCAGTCATTTCTTTTTTGTGAATCATCTGTTATTATTTGCTAAGATTTTATTTGTGGAAGTATTATTCCANTCTAAAGACTGAGGATCAAATTGATTGTGGATGTTTCTGAACGAAAAAACTTGAAAAGACCNTGGAAAGATAAGTTNCATTGTGCTTTTAAAGGGATGAAACTCGGCATGCGGGGGCATTCCAGTTTTTTTGTCCATTTCTTTTTTGCATCGATGGTTGTGGCTTTTGCGGTCGTTTTAAGATGCGATTTGGTTGAGTGGGTTTTGCTTGTTGGTTGTATTGGGTTTGTACTGGTGGTAGAACTTTTAAATAGTTCCATCGAGATGCTTTTTGCAATCTTACCAGAAAATATCCGAGAGAACCACTTTGAGGTTTTAGATATTGCTGCAGGCGCTGTATTGCTTGCAAGTGTTTTTTCTTCGGTTGTAGGGTGTTTGGTTTTCATCCCAAAGATTATTGTAATGATTGGCCTTTAATTATAGGAATTTATGATGTTTGAAAACGAATTGAAAAATGCTGAAGCATGGATCGATAATAATCACGCCAACCTTGTTTCTGATCTTAGGGACTTGGTCAAAATACAAAGTATTAGTACCGATGGCGAACATCAAAAAGAAATTGAGCATTCTGCAGAAGCTGTTTGCCTGCAAATGAAAAGAGCGGGCCTTAACAATGTTGAAATTCTTCGAACAGGCGATTCCAACCCTTTTGCTTATGGCGAATGGTTGGGCGCTGCAAATGCACCTACTTTATTTCTTTATTCTCATCATGATGTGCAACCCATCAATTATGAACATTTATGGCTAAGCCCGCCTTGGGAATTGACTTCCCGAGAAGGTAGGCTTTTTGGCCGCGGTTCTGCTGATGATAAGGGAGCTTCTGTTGCTCAACTTGCAGCTATTGCTTCTTGGCTTAAAACTGCAGGTAAACTTCCTGTTAATGTAAAAATGCTTGTTGAAGGTGAAGAAGAAGTTGGTTCTAAAAACCTTGTCAAGTTCTTCAGCGAAAATCGAAACCGGATTCAGGCAGATATTATCGTTGTTTGTGATACTGAAAATATCAGGGTTGGTTTGCCTTCAATAACTTATTCGCTTCGTGGCGTAGTTACTTTGCTTGTGGAAGTGAAAAGCGCTTTGATACCTGTGCATTCAGGCATGGCAGGTGGTGCATTTGCTGATTCCGCACTTGCGCTCGCCAAAGTTTTATCCAGACTATGCTGGGAAAATGGGCCTATTCCTATCCCTGGTTTTTATGATTCGGTTAAACCATTAACGGATGCTGAAAGAAAAGTGATCGAATCCTTGCCTGTAGATGCAGATGCGTTAAGGAAATCTTTGGGAGTCCCTGATCATGTTAAGTTTGCTTTGCAAAAAGGGAAAAGTATTTACGAACAAACTTGGCGCCATCCTGCTGTTACCGTTATTGCTATTGAAGCAAGCAATATTAAAGGGGCTTCCAACCAAGTCTTACCTACAGCTAGGGCGCTTGTAAGTTGCAGGATTGTTCCTGATCAAGATCCAAAACATGTTGAAGAATTATTGCGAAAAGCTCTTGCTGAGGATGCTCCTTGGGGCGTGGAAGTTAAGGTCACTCCCCATGGAAGTTCTGTGGATTGGTGGATGACTGATCCAAAGGGAACTGCCTTTGAAGCTGCTATTGCTGCTCTTGAAAAAGGCTTTAAAGCAAAGCCTGTGGGCATAGGGTGTGGCGGAACTATAGGGTTCGTCCGGCCTTTAGTTGAGTTATTGGGCGGGGCCCCAGCTCTCCTGCTTGGTATTGAAGATCCAGATAGTAATGCTCATGCTCCCAACGAAAGTTTACATGAAGGCGACTGGATAAAACTCATGAAATCTATGACTCACTTGTTTGCTGAAATTGCATCTCGATCCCGCAAATAGAATTTCGGGTCTAAAGTGGATTCTTAGGCATTGGAGGGTTATCGTTGTATTTTTTCATTACACGCTCGATCACCCAATCCGGAAGTAAGCTTGTAATTCGCATGAGTAGTGAAGTTTGCCATGGGAATCTAAGCACTTTTGTTTTTCGTTGAATGGCTTTTATTATAATTTTTGCTGCGGTTTGGGCATCCATAAGCCAAGGCATGTCTTTTTCATCGTTAACTTCTGTCATGGGTGTTTTGATGAATCCGGGGCAAATCGTGCTGACATAAATATTTTTTGAGCGCAATTGGATTCGCATTCCTTCCATAAATGTATTAAGCCCCGCTTTGGAAGCGGTATAACCCGATTCCCCTGGTAGTCCTTTAAAACCTGCTAAGCTCGAAATTGCAACAATTTGCCCTTTCCCTCTATTAAGCATGGTTTGTAATACACCCTCAATGCAATAGATAACCCCTAGCAAATTTACTCTGATCATTTTTTCTTGAGTTTCGACATTAAAGGGCTCGATTGTTGTTGGCGCTCCCACCCCCGCATTGGCAATTAGAATGTCTATCCCATTCATGCAGTGGATTAATTCAGTAAGCCCGGCCAAGGTTTCCTGTCGGTCTGATATGTCTGCAACCTTATAAAAAGCTTTCCCACCAAGGGTTTGTATTTCGTTTGCAAGTTTTGCAAGGAGCCCTTCTCTTCGTGCAAGAAGTCCAACATGAGCTCCAGCTTTAGCAAATTCTATAGCTATTGCCCTGCCGATGCCTGTTGAAGCACCGGTGATTATAATTTTTTGTCCCTGACCGAATTTCATGGTATTTCCTTTTCAATCCTTAGATTACTTTTAGATAACCACAATTAAGACAACCCTACCTTAAAATCACATGTCATAATAGTTTGGATTGTTCTGTACCGTTAACGAGAAGTTGCGATGAATAAGAAATTAGTAAGCCTTCTTCTGATTCTGCTTGTTTTGCCGATTTCGTTGTTGGGGCAAGATGCGGCTGTTCCCCCTGATAAAGTTAACATAAGGGTGAAATTTAGAATTCAGGTATATGGCGTAGAAAGAATAAGGCAGGTTGATGAGTTGCTTAAATTTCTCAAAGCAACAGGTTTTACTCCCACTGCTGAAAATCTCTTCGAAAAACTGCAAGATGAAACAGTCAGTTCATTTGATGGAACCTTAGACCAAGGCAAAGAAATTAAATGCTTAAATCCGAGGTGGATTTATTCAGTAACAAGTTGGCCAGTGGGAATTGAAGACCCATACAAATCTGAAGAACCCGTTCGAATTGAAATTGAGTTCCCTCAATACATGCAACCTAAAAAGCAGCATGAGTTTTGGGACGATGTTAAAATCAGCTTATCGAAAATTGGTTTTGTTGATGCTGTCTCTTACAACCCTGAATCATTCACACGCATTACAGGAAATCTATTGGGGAAAACTCTTCCCGTTATTGATACCAAAATATTTCCGGAAGCCCTTAGAACGGCTGGCGTTTCTGTTACCCACTTTGCTTTCCCTCGCGTTATTAAGGTTCATCCTGATTGGCCTTTGGTAAAACCAAGAGTTCTCGAAGATCTTAAAGAAAGTTCTTTAAGAAAAATGAGTCCTGCTGCTAGAAAGAAATTAGAAGTTCCCGAACAGAAACTTGAAAAATGGTTGCTTGTTTTAAATCATCAACCCCCAGGCCAAAATGAAATTAATGAACTATTCTCTAACTTGAATGATGCTGTTGTTGAAGGTGCCAATGGTGCTTTATTTGAAATCCTTGCGACTCCAACTTCCATGAAAAACTTGGCAGCACTTCCATCGGTAATGTTTGTAACCACTGCTGAAACTCAAATTAAAACGGGCTACTCCATCAAGCAAAATAACCTGTTAAATATCTTTTCTAATGAGGGGGCCTCTCAACCAGCGCGTAATTTGCGTGGCGTTGGCGCCCCCATTTCTGTTGCCATTGTTGGAACAGAATTCTTAGGTTGGGAAAAATCTTTTGGCGAAATNCAAACNCAAGCTGAATTAGTTGATCTTACAAGAACTAGGGATTACGCAATGGAAGAAATGCCATATCCCAAGAATTCAGGAGATGTTGGTTTTCATACAAAAAAAGCTCTGGAGATTGCGAAAATATATCCCGGAACTAAAATTGTTCTTGTTCGAATTGATCCTGCAATTCCGACCATGTTGGATGAAGTTGCAGGGTTTGCAAATCGTGACTTAAAAGCTTCTTACGCTTTATTAAGTCGTTATTCCGAAACCGATGTTACTAAACGATTTCTACAGGGCGAAAATCAATTTCTTCAAACTGAAAGAACATTTTTAGTTGATCAGTTTGGNGAAGAACCTGAAATAGTTAAACGAAGGGAAGTATATAAGGCAAACAAAGCTAAATGGGACAAAGACAACCGCGACCTTCATGAGAAAATTGATCGTATTTTGAAACTTCGGGAACAATTGATGGATTTTAAATCACATAAATTGTTTATTGTTTTAGAAAATGTTTCAACTCAACTTCCTGCATATCAGAATCTTGCTCTTTCTTTGTTTTCAGATGATTCGAAGTTTAAAACTGCAGCTTGGCTTATGCCCGATTCTTTATTTGAAAGGGTTTCTTGGAGGGGCGCTTTTGTAGATTCCAACCACAATGGATTGATGGAATTCCGAAATAGTAAATCAACAGACAAATGGCTTGATGAAAAAATGCTTGTTCATTTTGAAAAAGATGGGAAAATACTTGATAAAATTCCTAAAGGGAAAAAGATCAGGATCAGGGTTCGCTGGCGGGAAGGCGTTGAGTGGTCTACAGCCATAGTCGAGGGCGAAACCGCACCAAAAGCGAAGGCAAAGCTTAATCTATTATTTCTTTTAAATGAAAAAACGCTTCCCGGTCGCAAAATCGGAGATCAATTTTCTGTTGTAAAAGAAACCGGAAATGATCCTTTTTGCATATTTCGAAGCAAAACTTTTGCTGTTTTTGAACATTTAATTGAATTGGATTGCCCAATTGATGGTAATTATTGCCTTGCTATCGAAGGTAAAGTGCCTAATAGAAAAGACTTAAGTCCCTTAGATTCTCATAAGGTAACTGAGGTTTTTCCCGAAATTACTTTGGAATCTTTTGAACAAGGAACTCGATTGAAAATCGGTTATTAATATTACTAATAAGGTGAACTCTGGAGTTATTGTATTTAAAACAATGGCAGAACAGCGTAAATCATCTAAGATAATTGCTTGTACAGATATGCTATTGTTGAATTTTTGAACTTGTATTTTATTTGGTTGGTGAAAATGTGAAAAAAGCGATTATTAGCGACATTCATGGAAATATTGAAGCCTTTCGAAATGTTCTTAAAGACATTGAAACTCAGGGCGTTGATGAGATCTATTGCCTTGGTGATGTTGTAGGTTACGGCCCAAATCCTTGTGAATGTGTTGATTTGGTCATGAATTGCAAGGTTGTTCTTTTGGGGAACCACGACCAAGGGGCATTATTTGACCCGATGGATTTAATCCTTCTGCTGAACGAGCCATTTTTTGGACTAGAAAACAATTGGAAACTGGGGGCACTCCTGAAGAAAGGACCAAGCGCTGGGATTTTCTTTCCGCCCGCCCGCGTTTGCACCGTGAAGAGGAACTCCTTTTTGTTCATGGTTCTGCTAGAAACCCATTAAATGAATATGTTTTTCCTGAAGATATTTATAACAACAGAAAAATGGAAAGAATTTTCTCACTCGTTGGGAAATATTGTTTTCAGGGTCACACTCATGTTCCTGGCATTTTTGTGCAGCAGGAAGGGACCGATATTTATCAATTTCAAAGCCCAGAAGAATTTGATTTCTCTTATTTGCTTGATAATCGTAAAACTCTTTGCAATGTAGGATCCGTTGGTCAACCTAGGGATAGCAACCCGAAATCCTGTTATGTCATTCTTGAAAATAATCGGATCAGTTATCGTCGTGTTGCGTATGACATTGATGTAACTGCTAAGAAGATTTATGCAATTCCCGAACTTGAAAATTTTCTTGGCGATCGTCTTAAAGAAGGTCGTTAGTTTAAGCGCAGGCGAATTCCTATACTTTTTTTTCCCTAAATCCATTCAATATAAATATGAAGAATAATAAGAATTTCCTTCTGTTTTTTACCGCATCTTTTCTGCTTTTTGCAGCTTGGATTCAAATCCGTGAATCCCTATGGCCTGCCCCTAAAAAAATCCCTGAAGTTAAAGACGCCTTTGTTGAAAAACCCCAGACTAAAATTAATGATAATGCTTTGGATATTGAAAACGCTTTAGCTCTTGCCCCTTTTAAAGAACAAGGAAAATTTGTTACCCTTGGAAGCGAAGATTCTTCCTCGGGTTTTCATCTTGGAATTACTTTTGATTCGTTTGGCGCTTGTGTTCGTAAAGTAGTTCTTAATAAATTTCAGCAAGCGGATAATCTGGGCAGACCCGTTTGGGAAAATCAAGTTGATAAAATTCCTAAAAGCCTTGATTTGATTCCTTTAGAAACCCGCTGGCATGCTGGTGCTAATTACCTTTATCATTTTGATTTTAAAGATCAATTTGGCGATCAACCCATGGATCTTTTAGGCAAAACGCAATGGAATATTGTTTCTGGCCCTGTAGATGGAGTGGATAGCAAGGGTATCTCAATTCAAAAAGTTGTTTTTGAAACAAAATTGCAAAACATCCGCATCTCTAAAATCTTTACACTTGCTAAGAACGATTATCATGTCGGAATGGAATTGGTTTTCGCAACAGATGATACCTCTGTGATTCCTTTCAGATATCAAGTTACTGGACCTAGAAGTCTTCCGGTTGAAGGTGATTGGTATACTAACATTTTTCGAAACTCCTTAATCGCACAAGTTGATGATCGAAATAATATTTACAGGGATCTTCAAGATGGCAGACAGATTGCGAGTTGGATGGGGGGCAGTGAAGTTCTTGCCAATAATCAATTGAATCATTGGTTTCGCTATGCTGGTGTTGCTATCCAGTATTTTTCTTCCATGGTCGTTGTTGATGAAGATCAAGCTGACCAAAAAATTATTGAAAAAGTTCGTCCTACACTCGAAGCAACTTTTGCACGGGGTGCAATTTCTAAAATCGATCCTTTGAATCGTAGCATCAATCTTCGTTTTGATGGTAAAGACGAAACTTTTTGGTTTGATAGCAAAGAATCCTTTGTGAAAATGGAATCTCAGTTTGGTTTAGGAAGGCAGATTGCTGTTTATTACAGGCATATCGCCACTGATAAAAAACCTATGTATGCGGTTATTGATGTTAGGAAAGAAACTCAGGCCCAACCTTTGTTTGATAATGATATTACAGTAAGGCTTACATCCAAACAGTTTAACCTTGTTGCAGGTAAACCTGTGACTCATAAGTATTTGCTTTATAATGGGCCAGTTAAAACAAGTCTCTTGGGCGATTTTAGTAAAAATGCAATGGTCAATTCAGATCAGGTTTCACGATACACCAATAAGCTTGGTTTAAACACAATGACCGATTATCAATCCCCCGGTTGGATTGGATCTTTTTGTGCCTCCATTTTTTGGACCGATATTGTTATTAAATGCACCAACATGATGCATTGGATTTTATGGAAGGTTTATCTTCTTATCCCTAATTTTGGCCTTTGTATTATTTTTCTTACCATACTTATTCGCGGCCTCATGTTTCCTTTAAGCAGGAAGCAAGCGATCATGAGTATTAAGATGCAGGAACTTGCACCTGAATTGAAAAAGATGCAGGAAAAATTAAAAGGTGATAAGCAGGCCATAGGCTTGGCGCAAATGGAATTATATCGCAAATACAATGTCAATCCTTTTGGTACTTGCTGGGTTGTTCTTATTCAAATGCCTGTTTTTATGGGCCTTTACTTTGCCTTGCAAGAAAGCATCCATTTCCGTTTAGCCACTTTNTGGCCTACTTGGATTATTAACCTCGCTGCTCCCGACATGCTNATTAATTGGGGNGCCTCTATACCTTTGATAAGCAATCCTGANGATTATGGNGGTTTCTTTTATCTTGGGCCTTACTTTAATCTGCTTCCTTTGTTTGCAATTGTTTTGATGGTTTTACAGCAAAAAATGTTCACTCCACCTCCTACAGATGAGCAACAAGAAGCTCAACAAAAAATGATGACTTACATGATGGTATTCATGGGGTTCATGTTTTACAAGGTTGCTGCGGGGCTTTGTATTTATTTTGTTGCAAGCAGTTTGTGGGGTCTTTGTGAAAGAAAATTACTACCTAAAACTAAAACTGGTCAACAACCTTTATTGGCTTCTGCCAATGGGCCTGATGTTTCAAAGGTGGATTCGAATAGTAATGGAAAGTCTGCTAAGAATTTGAGGAAAGAACTTGCTAATAAGGCCCAAGAGAAAGCCAATACTGAAAAAACAGCTCTCGACCGTTGGCGTGATTGGTTCAATGATATTCTTAAACAAGCTGAGAAAAAATAACCCTTGTTCGGGGTTTTATATTGAAACGGGAAATACTTCTTTCGCACGACTTAATTTGCGCTTCCTCCTCTCCTGCAGGTTTTGGTGCTAGGCACATTATTCGTATTACTGGCGATAATGCTTTTGATCGTGTCTGTTCTTTTCTGCATATTAAAACCTCAATTCTTCAACAATCTAAAGGCTTCGACGTATCGAGATTTATGATTGATGAGTTTCGTTCGGTTGATATTGATTTGTATTTTTGGAAATCTCCTGGATCTTACACAGGGCAGGATGTTGTTGAGTTGCATCTGATTTCTAATCCTTGGATTGTCGATTTTCTTTTTTCGAAACTTTTTGAACAAGGTTTTAGGCCTGCCAACCCTGGGGAGTTCACACTTAGGGCTTTTCTTAATGGGAAAGTTGATATTGCTCAAGTTGATGCAATTCATCAAGTGATTGAAGCTTCTTCACCAGATGGGCTGAATAAAGCTTTGGGTAAACTTGCTGGAGGCGTTTTTGATCCTTTGCATAAGGTTAAAGATGATTTACTTAACCTTCTCGCTGATGTTGAGGCAAATTTAGATTTTTCGACTGAAGACATTCAAATTATCGGTTCAGATGCAATTCTTAAAACTCTTGGTGAGATGCTTGCTCAAATAATTGTTTTGGTTAAGAAGCTTCAATCTCGTGGAGTTGGAGAAGATAAGGTTCGTGTAATAATTGTTGGACCCCCAAATGCGGGCAAATCTTCGTTGTTTAATATTTTGGTTAGAGGTCAAAAATCGCTCGTAAGTCCGATACCTGGCACCACCAGAGATATGGTCACTTCTCGAATAGAATGGGGCGATTCTTTTTTCGAACTTATTGATGCCCCAGGTATTGAAGATGGTCGGAATTTAATTGAAAAACAGGCGCAAAACTTAGCAACCAAAGAAATAGAACTTTCTGATGTTATTGTTTATTGTGCTGATAATGATCATCAACTTTATTTGGATGCTTTTTTAAATTTTGATGTAAAATCTTTTGTTAAAGTGGCGACTAAGAGTGATATTTCTCGCGGGCCAGATAATTGGATTCATACTAGTTCTTTTACGATGCTTGGGGTAGATGTTTTAAAGAATACAATAATTGAACATGTACAACAAAAAAATGGGGCAGCATCTGTTTCGGGCCTTGCTAGAATACATGGGTATGCCAACTTGTGTCTTGATAATCTCAGAAGGGCTCATCATTGTGTTCTTTTTGAAGAACCTTTGGAAATTTTAGCTCTTGAGTTAAGAGAAGCTGTTGAAAATTTAGGGCATATTACCGGGCATGTTTTTACTGATGATCTTTTAGATCGTATGTTTAGTCGATTTTGTGTCGGGAAATAATTGGTTCTTCCGTCAACTTAGCTTATCTTTGTGTTTGGGAAGATCGTTGTTTTAGTATATACTTAAATCATGGAAGATTTGTCATTTTCCCTTATGAAAGGAATCCATCGGTATGTCTTATAAGCATCCTTTTACCAGACATAAAACTCGTGAAGTAATGATTGGTAATCGTATTATTGGCGGCAATAATCCAATTCTTGTTCAGTCTATGACTACCCCCGATACCCACTTTGTTGATGAAGTTATCAAACAAATTCATGCTCTTGAAGAAGCTGGTTGTGAATTAATTAGAGTTACTGTTCCAAAAGCTGAAGATGCTCATGCTTTGGGTGAAATTCGTAAAAAAATTGGTATCCCTCTTATCTGTGACATTCATTTTGATTATAAAATGGCTCTTCAGGCTATGGATCATCCAATTGATAAGATTAGGATTAATCCCGGTAATATTGGTGGTTATGATCGATATAGGCAAGTGCTTCGTAAAGCCAAAGATAAAGGGCTTCCTATCCGCATCGGTGTTAATGCTGGAAGTTTGGAAAAAGAACTTGTTGAAAAATATGGTTTCCCCTGTCCACCCGCTATGGTTGAGAGTGCTCTTCGTTATCTTGAAATAGCTGAATCTGAAGGCGTAAAAAATATTATTGTTTCTTTAAAATCAAGTGATGTTCTTACCGCAGTTGAAGCTTATCGTATGTTTGCTAAACAGGCGGATTACCCTACTCATATTGGTATTACCGAAGCGGGGAAACCACCCTATGCGGTCACCAAATCTGCATGTGGACTGGCCCCTTTGTTGCTAGACGGTATTGGCGATACCATTCGCATTAGTTTACTAGGCGATCCTGTTCCGGAAATTCAAGCTGCGTTTGATATTCTTCAAGCAACACAACGAAGGGTTCGAAAACCAGAACTTATTGCGTGCCCTACATGTGGCAGGCTTGAAATTGATCTTGAAGGTATTATTGCTCAGGTTGAAAAACGACTTGAAGGTAAAACCACTCCAATTAAAATCAGCATCTTAGGTTGTATTGTTAATGGCCCCGGCGAAGCCCGCGAAGCTGATCTTGGTATTGCAGCTGGTAAAGGCAAAGGCGTGATCTTTAAAAGGGGCGAGATTGTCCGTCATGTCCTTGAAAGTGAAATGGTTGACGCCCTTCTTGAAGAAGTTGAGAAATGGGAAATCGAAGAAGCTCAAAGCGGTAACTTGCTTGTCGAAAAAGGATTAGGCACCCTCGATAAGAAATTTGCTCTTCCTGTTATTCGATGATAATCTTCTTTAATCTTATCCTTCTTATTTAGGTTGATTCACGAGGATTTTTGCACATGCCTGTTCAGTTTTCTTGTAATGCTTGCAAAAAGAAGTTTAAAGCTGCAGATAAATTTGCAGGTAAAACTATTCCCTGTCCAAGTTGCAAATTCCCTTTGATTGTTCCTGCTTTACCCGTAGAAGTTTCTTTACCTCAACCCTCGGTCAAAACCAAAAGCCAGGCAGAACAAGATATTGAAGCGATGGCGGCTTTAGCTCTTGAAGAACCCAAGCAGCAGGAAACAGAGGTTTCTCAACTCATTCAATTTGAATGCACCTTCTGTGATGAGAAAGTTTCTTTCACTTTGGATTTAGGTGGTAAGCAGGCACCCTGCCCTAGTTGTCGAAGAATCCTTAAAATCCCAATGCCTGCTGTTGTTAATAAAAATGGTCCAGATTGGAAAAAACAACCAGATAAAAGGCCTTCAGGAGCATTACGAAAAGAAGAACCAGAACTTGAAGGTACATGGAATTCCACCATGGATACCGTTTCTCGCGATGCCTTGCTCGAAGCAGGTGCAATTGTTGAAGAGTTCGAGCCTTTAACACGGGCTGAAAAAATTAAACGCCTAGTCTTGGTTATGGCTCTTCTTATTTTTGGCTCTTTAGGTTTCTTTTATTGGAGTTCGTATCGGGGTAAAGTTAACGAAGATGCACAAATTGCTAAAATTGAACTTAATATTAAAAGTGGTGAGCTCGTTAATTCGCCCGGTGAAATAAAAGCTGTTCTCCTTGCAGGCGTTGCTTCTTATCGTCTTTCAGATAGTGCGGATGTTTCTGCCCCAAAAATAAAGAAAATTCTTCAGTCTGCTTTAGCTTCATTGGATAAAGCTAGTTCTTTTGTTGAAAAAGATTTTGCATTACTTGAATTGTGCAAATCGATAATTGAATTAGGTGGTGGAAAAGATGATGTCCGAGATAATAAAAAATTGAAGTGGGATGAAGTGCAGAAGTTTTTAAAAACACCTTTCGAATCATTCACTATTCCTGAATTTAAACTCTTGGCTTTAAAAGATGCAACTTCCTCATTTGTTGCAGCAGGCGAAGTGGATCGTGCTGTAGCTTTTGCCTCTCAGGTTTTATCGGGTGCTTCATTAGCTAAGGATAAAAAAATTGATGAGCAATCTGATTTTTTTGCTGTTGTAGGATTGGAGTTATTTAAAGCGCAGAAATTGGATTCTGTAAAACAAATTCTCGAAACAATTCGTAATCGCTATACCTCTTCTCCTTCTACTCCTGTTTCTCCTTTTGCTGCTGCCTTTTTTACCCTCGCTGATAAAGATAAACCTCTTCCTTTTGCATACTCTAAAGATGCTAATAATGATGCTGATCTTTTGTGCCTTCTTTGTGTTAATTTAACTAATGATAAATTAGATGACTTAGTTGGATCTGCGAATTTCAAAAACGCTGATGCTGTTTTTCGATTGAATCTTTTAACTAAAGTTGCTTTTCTTGCTTCAATTCTTGGAAAAGATATTCCTATATTAAAAGAAGAATTAAATAGAATTATTAGCGAAGGCGTCATGCCTAATTTAGATAGCGTGCAATCTTATTT
>JGI25928J51866_1000243_pt1 | contig 12998 bp, 14 predicted proteins | sample LauGreFBDMM110DN_2_FD_51866 | JGI IMG/M metagenome (IMG submission 51866)
CAACCGGCGATGCCTTGGGCCCCGGCGGCCTTGTTGAGCTCGTTGAAGGCCAGTTCGACAGACTTGCTTGCAGCCTGCCCGAAACGCCCAGCAGCGCCAGTGAGCGACACCACCATACCGGCGGTGTGGGTGCAAGCGGGGGATTGGGCGATGGCACCGAGGGGCACCAGTGCTGCAGCAGTGGCCAGGGCGGCGGCGGAAAGTGGAAAACGCATATTGCTTGCTCCTTTTGGTTTGAAATCAGGTCTGGTTTAAATCGTACTTCATGATTCGGCCGTGCGCGCCGGTCTTGTCGCGCTCGAGAGTGTAAGTGTCGCCCATCGGGCCCGGGTGCGCCGCCAGGATGACGTCGATCGCGGCATGGTCCTCTGGTTCGAGTTGCATCCCGAACACCGCCAGCGTCTCGCCGATCCGGTCTGCATAACGGGCCCCTACGATCGCNGCGGCCACCGCCGGTTGTTCCAGCACCCAGCGCGTGGCCACAGTTGCAATNGACACCCCGTGCCGCTCGCCGATGTCNTTGAGCGCGCGCAGCAGCGCCTGAAACGCGACCCAGCCGCCGAACTCGTCGATCACCANCTTGTANTTGACCAGCGAGCGATTGGTGATGCCGCTGAGCGGTTCATCCTGTCCGAGCCAGCGTTCGGAAAAAAACCCTCCGGCTAGGGTGCCGTAACACAGCAGGTGCATGCCCCGTTGCGAGCACAGCTCAGCCAGCCCGGCCTGCGCACGCCGGTCGAGCAGCGAATACTGCACCTGCATGCTGACCATCGGCACCCCGGCATCCAGCATCGCCGCAGTGTGCCGGCTGTCAAAATTGGTGCCGCCGATGTTGGCAATCAGGCCTTCCTTGCGCAGCGCCTCCAAGGCTTGCGCCGCCTCGATCCAGCCCGCAACTTGGTAGTCCCACCAGTGGAACTGCACCAGATCGAGCCGCTCGGTCTGCAGACGTCGGAGTGAGCGGGTGACGATGCGCCGCACATATGCTGCATCCACACAGGCCAGATCGCCATAGTCCGGCACGAACTTGGTGTGTACCTGAAGGCCAGCCAACCCCTGCGCCGCGCGGCGCGCGTTAAATTCCCCGTACATGTCCTCGACGCCGGTGTAAATGTCGGCGCAGTCCATGGTGTTGAGGCCGGCATGGACGAATGTCGTCATGTCGGACAGGGCACGCTCGCGGTCGACTGCGCCATGATCGCCAGACAATTGCCAGCCGCCGCGGATGATGCGTGGAATGCGGTAACCAGGTGCCAGTTCCACAGTTGGCACGATGCTGGTCACTGATGCACCTGCGTGTCGCGCATTGCGATTTTCGTCATGGGGGCAGCCAGACACGCTCATGCTGAAGCAGGCAGCGGCTCTGCCGTTGTGTCACCGTGACGGAACACCCTTTTGCCGAGCCGCGTGATGCGAAAACGCGTCGGGCAATTCGGGTCTGGGCAGGCCACTTCAGCGTCCGTACTCATCCAGTCATTCGGGTCGGTGGCACGTTGCTTGGCTGGCAGCAGCGGCAACAGCGCGGCAAGCGAGTAGAGCGAAAAGCCCTGCCCCGGCGGGAAATGCAGCATCTCGCCGCGCACCTCGAACCAGTCACCAGCCCTCGCATTGCAAAAAATGCGAGCGCCCTCTGGGGCCACTACCTCCACGCGCAGGTCGTAGAGCTCAAACGCGTCGTCAATCATAAAAAACAGTTTAACAACGAACAAGCGGGTTCTCGGTTCGAGCTGCTTCCAATGCACAATCAATACCCAGAATGCCGGAAAATCAAACCCACGCCGTGTCCACACTCCCGAGCGCCTTGCTGCAGGTCAGAGAGTTGTCGAGGCATTTCGGGGGCTACCGGGCAGTGAATAACGTGTCGTTTTCACTGGCCAGCGGCGCAATCTGTGGGCTGATCGGCCCCAATGGCGCCGGCAAGACAACGCTGTTCAATTGCCTGGCTGGCTTTATGCGACCCACCACGGGCCAAGTGTGGCTCGACGGCGTGCCGATCGCCGGTGCGTCGCCAGCCAAGATTTTTGCCAGCGGACTGGCACGCACCTTTCAGATCCCACGGCCATTTCCCGAAATGTCGGTACTGGAAAACGTGATGCTGGCCCCGACAAACCAAATTGGCGAACGCTTCTGGGCCAACTGGCTGCGCATGGACGCAGTGGCCCGCCAGGAGCGCGACACGCGCGAAGCAGCACGGCACTGGTTGTCTTTTGTGGGTCTGTCGGACTTGGAGCAAAAACCGGCCCGAGTGCTGTCGGGCGGCCAGCGCAAGCTGCTCGAACTGGCGCGGGTGATGGTGGCCCGGCCCAAATTAGTACTGCTGGACGAGCCTGGTGCCGGTGTAAATCCGGCACTGCTAGACCAGATCGTCGACAAGATTACCGCGCTCAACGCACAGGGCACCACCTTCCTGATCATTGAGCACAACATGGATCTGGTGGCATCCCTATGCCGACCGGTGATGGTGATGGCGCAGGGCGAACTGCTGGTGAGTGGCGATGCCGACACCGTACTGGCCGACCCGCGTGTGGTCGAAGCCTACCTGGGAACCGCCTGATGTCGCAACCCGACACTTCAAAACACCCCGCGCTGGTGGTGGAAACTATGGAGGCCGGTTACGAACCCGGCCTGCCGATTGTGCGTGGTGCCTGNCTGACNGTGCAGNCCGGCGAGATTGTGGCCATCCTGGGCCCCAACGGNGCCGGAAAATCGACGCTGGTTAAAGCAGTGGTCGGACTGGTGCCNGTGAGNAGCGGGCGCACGCTGCTGTTCGGGCAGGACATCACCCGGCTGGCTGCGCACCGCATGGTGTTCCAGGGCTTGGCNTTTGTGCCCCAGACCGAAAACGTGTTCGTCAACCTGAGCATCGCCGAAAACCTCGAGCTGGCCGCAGCAATTGTCAAGGCCGACCGCAATGAACGCCTGCCTCCGGTGTACGCCATGTTTCCCGACCTCGCCCGCCAACGCTCCTTGCCGGCCGGCCAACTGTCCGGCGGCCAGCGCCAGATGCTGGCCGTGGCGCGCGCACTGATCACCCGNCCGCGNTTGCTGGTGCTNGACGAGCCCTCCGCAGGGCTGAGCCCCAAGCTGGTAGGGCTGGTGTTCGACAAGCTCAGGGAGGTCAGGGCCAGCGGCGTCACGGTGCTGCTGGTGGAGCAGAACGTCAAGGCTGCGCTGGCGCTGGCCGACCGTGCGGCGGTGCTGGTCGAGGGCCGCGAACGCCTGTTCGCGCCGGCGGCGGAGCTGCTGGCCGACGAACGCCTGGCCGCCTTATACCTGGGCCGTCACACCGGCCGCCAGCCAAGCGGGGCGGTGCACTGATGCTGCAGATCCTTGCTGATGGCTTGGTGATCGGGTCGGTGATATCGCTGGGTGCGATCGGCCTGAGCCTGACCCTGTCGATCGTGCGTTTTTCCAACTTCAGCCACGGCGAACTACTGGGCTGGGGCAGTTACCTGGCGCTTAGCGCGCTGGCAGTGTTCTCCGCCACGCGAGAATTTCTCGCCACGCCGCTGGGCCCGTTTTCCTTCGGTTGGGGGCTGCTTGGCGCGTTGCTGGTGTCGACCGTGCTGACCGCCTTGCTGGCGCTGATGCTCGACCACGTGCTTTTTCGCCGTCTGCGCAGCCAAGGCTCGATCACTCTGGTGATCGCCAGCTTCGGCGCGGCGCTGGCGCTGCGCAACCTGCTGCTGTTNTGGTACGGCGGCGTGCCGCAGTANTACTCGCAAAACCTGCAGATCGCCATTCCNATCCTGCCGCGCAGCGTGTGGGGNGGCCTNCGGGTCACGGCCGACCAGCTGTTCGTGCTGGCGTTGACGCTCGCCACGGTCACCGCCTTGCACCTGTTCCTGCGTCACAGCACGCTGGGCCGCTCCATGCGCGCCACCGCCATCAACCCGAGCCTGGCCCGGGTAGCCGGNATCGATCCTGAACGGGTGCTGCGGGCCACCTGGATCATTGGCGGCATGTTGGCGGCGGTGGCAGGCGTGTTCGCCGGCATCACGGTTCAGCTGCGCCCGACGCTGGGTGTCGACCTGCTGCTGCCCTTGTTCGCAGCGGTGATTCTTGGCGGCATCGGCTCCGTATGGGGTGCGGTGCTGGGCGGATTCATCGTCGGCCTGGCAGAAAGCGCGTCTGTCTCCATCGTGGGTGCCGAGTACCGGGCAGCGGCGGCGTTTGCCGTGCTGATCCTGATCCTGATGGTGCGACCCACCGGCCTGTTCCCGGAGAAACACTGATGCCAGACCTGATCGGCTGGGTGTCCTACGCGAGTTTTTTCCTGGTGTTTGCCAGCAGCTTTGCGATTGTGGTGCTCGGGCTCAACCTGCAGTGGGGATTCACTGGCCTCTTCAACGTGGGCGTGGCCGGCTTTGTCGCCTTGGGGGCTTACACATCGGCTTTGCTCACAACGCCTGAAGTCGCCGGCCGACTGGGCGGGCTGGGCTTGCCGGTGGCCGTGGGCTGGATCGGCGCGATGGGCGTGTCCGGCCTGGCCGGGCTGGTGGTCGGCGCGATCGCGCTGCGCCTGCGGCACGACTATCTGGCCATCACCACCTTCGGCGTGGCCGTGACGATCCAACTCGTGGCCAACAACGCCACGGTACTGACCGGCGGCCCCTTCGGTGTGCAGTTCATCCCCAAGCCGCTGCAATCCTGGCTCGGCACCGGCTTGCCCTGGACCCTGGGCTACCTGGCACTCGCGCTGGGCCTTCTGGCCATCGTCTACCTGGCGCTTGAGCAACTGGTGCGCAGCCCATGGGGCCGGGTACTGCGTGCAATCCGCGAGGACGAAGCCGCCGCCGCCTCACTGGGCAAGCGCCCTTTCGTGTTCCGGCTGCAGAGTTTCGTGATTGGCAGCATGCTGATGGGCCTGGGAGGCGCGGTNTACGCACACTTTGTCGGCTACATCGCGCCGGAGGACTTCCTGCCGATCTTGACCTTCCAATTGTGGGCCATGCTGATCGTCGGCGGCTCCGGCAACAACCGCGGCGCAGTGCTGGGTGCCTTTGTGGTCTGGACCTTCTGGGCCGCGGCCGGCAGCCTGTTGCGCGGCTGGGTGCCGCAAGCCGAACAGGCACGGGCAGCGGCGCTGCAGGTGGTGCTGATCGGTGTATTGATCGCGTTCATGCTGGTGCTGCGGCCACGCGGGCTGATCGGTGAACAGGTTGCGGTTTCGCGAGCTGACCCATAACCCGGCGGTAACCCAGCCACGGAGGCCTCGAATGCGCTGCGCTCATCCCGCCATCGCCGGTGCAGGATTATTTTCAGGTTTTGTGATTCGCCTGAGTGGGCATTGAGGCCTTCGCTGCAATGCTTTTGGTCAACAAACTGACGGTGTTGCAACGGATTTTTATGTTTTGACTGTGCGGAGTCGGGGCCCAGCATTTTGGGCCCCAGCTCGGCCAGGCCGGAGCGCACACCCAGCGCGTAGGCTGGCAGCTGAGCCGAGCCAAGCGGGTAGCATCCCGCATAGTCGGTGATGCCAAAATCCGTCTCTACCGGGACGACGGTGAAGTCGAACATATCGACGAGGTTACCGCTGGACCAGCTGTACCGATCCCTCCCGCAAGGACAGGTCCACCTGCCAGTTCCTGATGTCGGCGATCTTCATTGCGTCGTCCAGGATGCGTACCAGGTCTTGAAGAGGTGGAGCTGGTTTCTCGCGAAGGTCTTTTGGCTTTCCGACAGCGCATCGGTCGGGTTGAAGTGCAGCTCATATTCGGGGTAGCCTTCGAGCAGCATAAGGTACTTGTAGAACAGCACCAGATCGACACCTTCATCGAAAGTCGAGAGCACGTTCAACGCGGCCTCAAGCTCCAGCGCCTGGCGGCGCGCCACCACGTCGCCACCCGCAGCCTTCTCGCAAAGTTCCGCCATGTGCAGCACTTCGCGTGGCAGCACATTGCCGATTCCGGTGATGGCTCCCATTGCGCCGCAGTTGACGTAGCCGTGGAAGACTTCAGTATCTACTCCCACCATCAATGTCAGCGCTGCCGAGCGGCCGGTGATGTGTTCCGCCGCATAGCTCAGGGCTTGGGCGCTGCCAAACTCCTTGAAGCCCACCAGATTTGCGTACTTCTCGTGCAACGAGAAAAACAGGTCGGCTTTGGTTTCGAAGCCGTAGTACGGGCTGTTGTAGATGACCGCAGGAAGGTCAACCGCAGCCTTGAGAATACCCGCGAAATGCGCGTACTGTGCCGCGGCCGATGATCCGCGCGACAACACGCGCGGGATCACCATCAGCCCGGCAGCCCCCACTCGCTTGGCATGGGCGGCTAGCGTCGCGGCGCGCATCGAGTTCTGCGCGCCCGTGCCAACGATAACCCGCAGGCCGGCCTCCACCAGCCGCTCCACGCCCGTCATGCGCTGCTCGTCCGTCAACAGCGGCCAGTCACCCATGGAGCCGCAATAGATCACAGCCGACATACCGGCGCCAACCAGCTCCTTGCCCTTGCGCACGAGCGCATCAAAGTCTGGCGTGCGGTCGGCCTTGCAGGGGGTCATCAGAGCGGGCATGACGCCTGTGAATACGTTCCTGTTCATGGTCTTTGGTCTCGATCGGTCAGGTGATCGACGAGCCTATCTTGCGCAGGGCAGTGATCACCGGCGCTTGGGGCAACCAGATCTTGTCGAATGCGGCAATCACTGCTTCCGTGTCGGCAACGGCCACTTGACGGATGGGAATCGGCGCTTTCTTGAAGTTCTCGATCAGGCTCGGCTCGCTACCGACCAAGCCATCTATCTGCTCTTCGAGCGTCTCCTTGACCAGTTTAGTGATTAGGTCCTTATCGGCCCCCGAGAACGCCTGCCAAACGCGGCCAGACACTATCGCAGCGAACGGCATGAAGACGGCGTTCATCTGCAAAATGACCTTCGAAACCTTGTCAAAGCGCTGGTTCCACGAGAACTCCAGATCGGCTTCGAGCCCGTCGACCTGCCCATTGGCCATGGAGTCGTACACCTGTGGCGTCGGGATCGGCGTCGGAGCCGCGCCCAGGAGTTGATAGAAGTCCCGATAAACCGGTGTCGGGTTGATTCTCAGCTTCATGCCCTTGATGTCGGCGAGGGACTTCAGGTCCTTGGAGGAGAAGATCGCGCGCATACCGGTGATGCCCCAGCCCAGTCCTATGGTGCCAGTGGTGGCGGGCAGCACGTCGAAGAGTTTGAGCACCTCGGGGTGGCGCACGAACTTCGCAACGGCCGGCGTCGAGCGCACCAGGTAGGGCGCGTTGATAGCTGCCAAATGCGGCACGCGCGAGCCAAGTTCTGCCGCCTGGATGAAGCCCATGTCCAGCGCACCGGACTGAAGCTGCTGCATCATGGCCGACTCGTTGCCGAGCTGGCCCGAATGGAACACCGTCATCGTCATGCGTCCGCTAGTGGCCGCCTTGAGCTTGTCGGCCAGTACTAAGGCGGCCTTATTCCAGGAGTGGCCCACCGGCGTGATGAGGCCCAAGCGAAGCTCCTTAGCTTGGGCCAGCGAGAGGGAAGGCGCAGCCATCGGCAACGTTGTACCCAGGGCAAGAAGTTGACGGCGGGAAAGAGTCATGGTTTTTCTCCAGGGTTGTGAAAGGGGTTCATTTCAGTAAAGCCAGCGATAGGAACGGGTAGATCGACAGCAGAACCAGCAACACGCAGGCCACGCCGAAGAACGGCAGGGTCAGCAGAAACATCCTGCCCGGCTTGGCACCGGTGACGGCCGCTGCCACAAAGAAGCACAGGCCGACAGGCGGCGAAAGCAGGCCCAGAACGAGGTTGATGACGACGACCACGCCGAAATGGCGCGGGTCGATGTGATAGACGTCGGTGGCCAGAGGCAGCAGGATAGGCACGGTCATGATCAGGCCCGGAATGCCGTCGATCACGGTGCCAATCACCAGCAGGATGACCATCGTAAGCAACATGAAGCTGACGGGATCCTTAGCCACGGTTTGCACCCACGCAGCGGTGGCCTGCGGCACCTTGCCGTAAATAAGCACCCAGGAAAAAACTGCGGCGGCGGCAACGAGAAACAGCACGACTGCCGAGTAGAAACCTGCCCGCAACATCATCGCAGGCAGGCGCGAAAAGTGAAACTCCCGCGTCCAGTATTTTCCTATCAGTGCCGCGGCCACGGCGCCAACCGCCGCACTCTCGGTGGCGTTGGCCATACCGCTCATGATGGAGCCGACGATAACGATCGGAATCATCATCGTCGGCGCCGCTTTAAGGACCGTGACCAGCCGCTCTTTGGGCGTCTTCCTGGCGCCGCGCGGGTAGTTGTGGAGGTAGCCCAGCAGCGCGATCACGATGAAGAACAGCAGCGTGAGAATGATGCCGGGCAGGATGCCGGCGATCAACATGTCGCTAACGGACACCTGCGCCAAGGCGCTGTACACGACGAACATCACCGACGGCGGGATGATCGGGCCAAGCATGCCGCCGTAGGCCGTCAACCCAGCAGCGAAATCCTTGTCGTAGCCCTGCTTCTCCATCTCGGGCACCATGATCTTCGACATGATGGCCACCTGCGCCGTGGCCGAGCCCAGCATGGAAGCAACAAACATGTTGGCTAGGATGTTGACGTAGGCCAACCCTCCTCGTACCGCGCCGACGACAGCCATCGCCAGGTCAACGATACGCCGAGTGATACCGCCACCATTCATGATCTCGCCGATAAGAATGAACAGCGGAATGGCAATCAGGCCGTAGCTGTCAACCCCGCCGAACATTTGCAGAGGATAGGACTGGTATAGCAGCGGGTTATTCGACGAGACGATGAACGCAATGCCGGCGATGCACAGGCACAGGCCGATCGGCACGCCGATAAGCATTACCAAAACGAACGCAAGGCCGGTGAACATGTCAGTTCACGCCTTGTATGCCGGAACCCAGAAAAGCAGCCTCGCTCACGCGCGGGACCAGTTCTAGATCCTCGAGCAGGTTGGCGGCGCTGTGGACCGTCATCGATAGCGCAAACGCAGGCATGATCGAGTAAAGCGGCCATACCGGCCAGCCAAGCGTCTGCGTGCGCTCGGTGTAGATGAAGTTAAAGGTCTTAGCTGCAAGCTCGCGCGCGTCAAAGTCTGCGCGGGCCATGCCCACCGGGTCAAGCCAGAGCGCACACAGCCACAGCAAGTTCAGGCCGAACAGCAGCACGATGGTGGTTGCCATCACCTTGGCGATGCGCACGCCGCGCGCCGAGAAGCGCTCTGTCAGCAGCGTCACCGCGAAGTCCAGACGCAGGCGTGTCATCGCCGAGGCGCCTATAAAGGTCAGGAACACGACCGAATAGACCGCCGACTCGTCTACCCAGTATAAAGATACGCCGGCGTAACGCGTGACCACGTTCAGCAGTATCAAGCCGGTCAGCAGAAACATGAATCCTGCTACCGCAAAACGTTCGGCCATAAGTAGCTTCGCCGAAAGCCAAAGCACAAACCGCCAATGCGCAGCAGGGCGTTGTGCCGGCTTCACTGCCGGTGCCCTCGATGATTCCGACCAGCTCGTTGGTAAAGTACAAGAATGTCCATTGACGTGAGAAGTTGGATATACGAACCGCGTGACTACTATCTTATACGATTGAATTACCAGGCCTGACATGGCGAGTCCGAATGTGTGTTGAAGTCCACCCTTATGTTCAAAATATCCAGCCGAGCCAATTTCCAGATCAACGCCATCCTGTTGACTGCCACTGCCACTGCCACTGCCACTACCGCCAACTCCGTGACAAGCTGCTCCACCAAAAACTGAAACTCACACCAACAAAACCGCAGCTCAAACCATAGCAGGCAGCCGCAGCGCCCGGCGAACAGGATCAGCGCCATACCCTGCATGACTAAACGCTGACCAACCGCTCAAACTGGATTGCGGTGAGAGTAGCGTAGCAGTACACCTAGCCTCTGGTGGCACTCAATGTCAGCCGTGATGTGCGACTTGGCTTTTTGGCGAAACAGCAGCACGTTGCCCTTGCCCCGGTGGTTGCGTTTTTGGTGGTAGTACACCGTGTAACTGTCCAAAGCTGGGCCGGCACCAGTGCCGACGGATCACGCGCCGATAGGCCTCGACCTCAAATTCCACCACCTCCGAGTCTTCGGTGGCGGAGAACTCGCTCAGGCACGACATGCATTGGGTGCATGTCGCGTTGGTTAGCCCGATCTCCTGCGCGTGTGCGGGCAAGTGCGGCTGCATCGTGCAGCCATGCCCTGGCTTGCTTCATGCGCTGCGCTCATCCCGCCATCGACGTTGCAGGATTATTTTCGGGTTTTATGATTCGCCTGAGTGGGCATTGAGGCTTTGACTGCAATGCTTTTAGTCAACAAACTGACGGTGTTGCAACGGATTTGTATTTTTTACCTGTGCGGGTTCGTGCCAACAATCATGGTTGGCTTAAGCGATCAGAATGAGTGGGCCGATAGTCTGACGCGATTCAAGCCGGATGTGCGCTTGCGCTGCGGCTTCTAGCGGGTAGCGCTCGATCAATGGGGCTTTGATACTGCCGTTTGCCAAGGCCTCCCAGACGCGCCCGACGCGCTCGTTGAGTTGCGCGTAGTCAGCGATGTAATCGAACACTACGGGGCGGGAAAAAGTAAGCGATTTACCTATCAGTGCGTCCGGCGCCAGCGGTGCCAACATGCCACTGGCTTGGCCCAGGCTTATCCAATGGCCGCGCCGGGCGAGGGCGGCTAGGTTTTCCTCGCGCGCCGCGTCTCCTAGCCCGTCGACCACCACGTCGGCACCNCCGCAGGCGCTNTGAACGGCAGCAGCAAATTGGTAGTCTCGCGTGACGATCACATGCTCGCAGCCATGCTCGCGTGCCACGCGCGCCTTGGCCTCGCTCGACACTGTGCCCACCACCACGGCACCGATGCGCCGCGCCCAACTACACAGCAGCAGACCCACGCCACCAGCGGCGGCGTGGACTAGCAAGCGCGTCCCAGGGCCGACCGCACCAAGGTCGCGCAGCAGGTAGTCTGCGGTCAGGCCTTTGAGTAGCAGCGCGGCGGCGGTCTCGTCCTCTACCGCTGGCGGCAGGCGCACCACCCAGTCAGCGGGTACGGTACGCACGGTGCAGTAGGCGCCGGGCGTAGGGCCGAGATAGGCCACGCGGTCGCCGGGTAGCAGGCCGCGGGCATTCGACCCGACATCGATGACCGTGCCCGCCGCTTCCATGCCCAACACGCCAGGCGCAGCGTCTGATACCNGCAGCATCGACGGTATCCAGCCCTTGCGCAAATAGATGTCAATGAAGTTCACGCCGATGGCGCGTTGCCGAATGCGCACTTCGCCAGCAGCGGGTGCCGGGGCCTGCGCATCATGGCCCGCCAGAACCGAGGCATCGCCATAGCGGCGCAGGCCGACGCGCCGNGTGGGAATGGGCAGCGCGGTTGGCATGCCTGCGTGCCCGTCGCNGCGTTGACTGCCACCCCGTAGATCCCCNCCCTGCCGCAAATGACTGCGCAAGTTCTCAAATCCTGCNTCATAGACACCTTGCGCCACCATGTCGCGCAGTTCGCGCTCCATGCCGGGNGGCGTGTCAAAGGTGGATTGCCAATGCCAGAAAGTACGCGCACCATCGGTCACAGGTTTGAGCGTGACCGTGGCTACGTAGCGTTGCAAGGGCACCGTGGCTTCGACGATGCAATAAGTGCTTTTGTATTCACGGTCGGACAGCGTGAGCAACTGTTCGCGGATGCGGTTGCCGTCTTTCAAAGTAAAGCTGCGGATGCAACCCACTTGGTCGCTTTGCTCGCGCCCTTCGATGTGGCTGGCGTCCACCACGTCGTGCCATTGGTCGTGGCTATTGAAGTCGCGCAGTATGGCCCACACGCGATCAATGGGCGCGTCGATGATGGTNGAGCGGGTGACCTTTTGCATGGGGCCGACGGGTCAGCGGGTCAACGGGTCAACCAAAGGTCCGCTTCAGCGCATCAAAACCCGCCTGAAACACGCCCTGCCCAATCGCGCGCGTGAGTTCGGCCTCGCGCCCCGGCGCGCAGTCGAATTCGGCGCTCCACTCGGCAAAGCAGCGCACGCCGTCGGTCACAGGGGTGAGCTTGAGCGTCGCGCAGTCGAATTCGGCGCTCCACTCGGCAAAGCAGCGCGCGCCGTCGGTCACAGGGGTGAGCTTGAGCGTAGCGACATAGTTGTCCACGCCCATTGGACTCTCCAGGATTTCGTAGGTGACGCTGTAGTCGTAGTCCGACAGGGCGAGCAAGCGTTCGCGGATCATGCCGCCGTCGCCTGTGTGGAAGTGGCGGATACAACCTACGCGGTCGCTGGGCTGGCCGTTTTCTATGCGGCTGTCGGCAATGCCGGGGTGCCACTGGGGCAGCGCGTTGAAGTCGCGGATGCGCGCCCAGATGTTCTCCGCACTGCTGCCGATCACGCTGGAGGTATAGACCTGAATCACNGCCTACTCGCTCGCTGGTGGNTTGGGCTGCACAGCCGGGGGCAGTGCGGCTTGCGCGCCGCTCACGCCACCCACCAGCTTTTGAATGTCGCCGCCCTCCAGCCCAATCTCGCGCAGCAACTGGTCCACCAGCGGTGCTTGGGCTCGGAAACGCAAGGCCGAATTGACCATGCCGTCGGCAAAATTGCCGCCACCACCAGAGCCATTGCCGTTGCCACCAGAGCCACCACCGCCTAGGCCATCGATATGCATGATCTTGATGCCCTCGATGCGCTCCATGGGTTTGACCGACTCGCGGATGATGCCCTCGGCTTTTTCCACCAAACGCATGCGCAGCGCCGACATGCGTGCCTCGGGGCTAAGCATGTTGTGCGCCTCGTTCATCATGCGCAGTGCTTCGGCCTCTATCTCGCTGCGCAAGCGCAGCGCCATGGCTTTGATCTTGTCGGCGTCGGCGTCGGCCTCGGCTTGCGCGCGCAGGGCCGCGCCACGGTCGGCGCTGGCGCTGCGCTCGGCGCTGGCAGCGCTGGTCAGGCGCAGCGCGTCGTGTTCGGCGGNTTGNGCGGCGGCAATCAAATCGATGGCTTTCTTGCGCTCGGCTACTTCTACT
>JGI25928J51866_1000247_pt1 | contig 12921 bp, 7 predicted proteins | sample LauGreFBDMM110DN_2_FD_51866 | JGI IMG/M metagenome (IMG submission 51866)
TCGCTTGCCATCCACAAAGCCCCGAGAGTTGCCCCTTCCCCCGCGCCAATGACAATGATGTTGGAACTGTTTGCTTCGCCATCATCATTTTTAATGTCCAAAAAAGATTTGGCTGCAGCGATATCATTGACAAGGTTCGGATAATATCCAGCAGTGAATTCACTAAAGTTGATTTTGGTGGGTTTATTTGGCATTTTTGCACCAGGCAAAACGCCGTTGTGAGGCTGTAGCCAGAAATTAGGAGTTACGCCAACACTCTTACCATGCCCACGAAAATCAAAACTTAAAACACTTTGGCCTGCTGCCTGTAGGTCGAGTGCTAATTTTTCCCAACCATCTTGCGAACTATCACCGCCTTTACGGAAAGTGAAGTCGTGTAAAAGGATGATTGAAGCGCCATCTTTGGGCTTTGCGCTAGGGTAAAACTTGCCTTTCAGCGATACACCATCATGTGTTTTAAAATTAATCTCTTCGCTTTCAGCCTTGGCGGAAGCGGGAATTGCCAGCATGGTGAAAAAGCTGAGGATTAGGGTGAGGGAACTAGCTTTTAATGTGAAGTTTGTCATCGTTGTCACCTAGTTATGGGCCAAATTATTATCTACTTAAATATTCCATCTTCTGAAAGAACAGGCAAGGGAAAAGCGAAGTATTAAGAGGAACTTGCGTAAAAAAAACCGATTATTCGCGAGCGAAGGGGCTTTCGCAGGCGCATAATCGGAATTGTAAGAAAGGTTCCCAGCCTTTCCAAAGCCAAACCCAGCCAGAATTCTCTGAAGGCGATCATCCTGTTGTTCGTTGTTTTCAGGTACGCCATTTCCCAGCAGGGCCAGCCAAACCAAAGCGACAATGATTCTCTTTTAGCAGAAAGAGCCATGAAGTTGATGCACCCCAAACTTCATGAACATTGCCCGACCCAGACCACTTTTGTTACACCCTTTCTCAGAAGTGCCATGGGCCCTTTTCGAGTACCTTACCCGAACCTCTCCTTGCAACTTAGTGCAATGGTAAATCTAATCAATTAAGGATGAGGGGTGCCTGACACTGTACGATTTACTGAACTTAAAAGTTTTTTCGAAGAGGTTGTTAAAGCAGGAAAAATAGGAATTTGGGGAAGAGTTATCGGAGTGATTTTTAGGTTGGGTCGCCGGTTTGGTAGCCACGAGTTTCTTTCGTTTTTTCGTCAGCGTAGCTCGCAGGTTCAAAATCATGATCAATGTCTTCATAATTGCAAACATAGCCAGGCAATTTAGACTTTTCAACTTCAGCATGGAAAGAACTTAAGACAGATTGTTGAATATTTTCCCTGCATTCAGGGTTGATGGGGTGTGCAATGTCTGCATGCATTTTCTGCTTGCCATTGGTGTCGCGTCCCATGCCCCTATACTCTGGGAGCTTGCATCCGCATTGGTTGCAGAAACGGGCACGGAGTTGGTTTTTACCTGAACACTTGGGGCAGCGATCCATTAATTTTCTGCTGGGCATAGCCACAAACCAGCCTCGGGTGCCTTCAATGATTTTCAAGTCGCGGATGACAAAAGCATTGTCAAAGGTGATGGAGCAGAAGGCCTGAAGTTTTTCGTTGTCGTTACCCGATTCCATGAGTTTGATTCGAACTTCCGTGATTTTCACAACAACTCTCCTTAATTGTCGCAGGAATAGTATTGCCTGCCTGGTGATAAAAGTATGCTCAATAAAGTTTCTAGCAGTGCCATGAATAAGAGATTTTGCAACTTCAAGAGCCCGTTCATCGTGTTCAAAAAGCGCAAAAATTGCAGACCCACTACCACATAACAAGGGCTTTTGGGCCCCAGCCTTTCTAAAGGCTTCAAACAATAAACCAAGTTCAGGTTCTAATTCGAACGCAGGTTCCTGCAACCTGTTGAACAAGTTCTCATTCACCTTGTTTATTCCCGAACCAGCAAAATGCTTGGGGGCTTCTGCTTGGTCCATTGGAGAGCTGGGAATTTTCAAACGAGAATAAACACTTGCGGTGGAGAGACCGAAAATAGGCTTTACTATCAAAATACTTAGATCACATTCGAAAGGTGAAGGCAAGATTTTTTCACCACGACCCAGGCACCATGCTGCCTTCTTTTGAAGGAAAAAGGGCACATCACTGCCCAGCTTTGTGGCTTTCTCTTCTAAGATTTTTTCGGGTAGATTTAGCTTCCAAAGATGATTCAAAGCGCAAAGCGTGGCAGCTGCATCTGAAGAACCACCGCCTAATCCTGCCTGCCATGGAATGTGCTTGAACAAACGAATTTCTGCCCCCAAAGGGCGTTTACTTTCGTCTTGCATCATTCTTGCAGCCCGAACTATTAAATTGTCCGGCCCCGTTGATAGATCTTTCGAGTCGCACCAAAGCTTGATCGCACCTGTGGTATCTTCACGAAATTCCAAAACATCATTTAACTGTACAGGTACCATGAAAGTGCTTAATTCATGAAACCCATCAGAGCGCTTGCCTGATATTTCTAAATAGAAATTCAGCTTGGCATTAGCCCAAACTTGTAGCCCATCGGTGATGGAAACCATTCGCATTACAAAACTTCTTTCATCCTTGAAATCAGCAACCCAAGTACTCGTAGTTTTTGCTTTAATACAAATGGTACAAAAATACCCCAAGCCCTTATTTTGACTTAGCGAATTTTAGTTCTTAATAAGGAAGTTCGTCAAGAGGGATACAAGATCCTCTCGATTCGTTCTAGATAAAAGGGCTACTTTGCGGGAATCATATCCCTGTTTTTTAACCAGCCAACCAACCGGTCTGGCCAACTTGAAGTCTCGCCCATCTTTGTTGCAAGCCCTACGCCATGTCTGCCTTTTTCGTAGATGTGAAGCTCTGCAGGAACTTTGTGTTTTTTCAAAGCCAGGTAGAACAAGATGCTGTTTTCAGGAGGCACACCGGTATCTTCATCGGTGTGAAAAAGAAAAGTAGGGGGCGTTTGCGCGGTCACTCTTGTATGATTGCAAAGGCTTTCCACAAGCTTGGCATCTGCATCTTTGCCCAAAAGATTATTGCGTGACCCCATGTGCGCAAAAGGTGGTTCAAAGGTAATCACCGGATAGCAAAGAATCAAAAAATCTGGCCTGCAACTGGCTTTATCGATGGCATCTGCAGCTTGGGGATTGCCAGCATCAAACTGGGTGCCCGCTGTTGATGCAAGGTGCCCGCCCGCAGAAAAACCCCAGATTCCAATCTTCTTTGCATCTACACCATAGCTGGTTGCATTGGCCCTTACCGTTCGTATTGCGCGTTGTGCATCCATCAAGGGCGCAGGGTGACGATACTTGGGCCCTAGTCTATACTTAACGACAAATGCAGATATGCCCTGAAGATTGAGAAACTCTGCGATCTCTTTTCCTTCATGGCCCATTGCCAATCCACCATAACCACCACCAGGGCATACCACCACTGCGGTACCGTTTGCTTTTTCCTTGGCAGCCAAATAAAGGGTGAGCGAGGGTTTGTCTTTATCTTCGGTACCCATTGCACCAGGTGCACCATTTTGCCACAGCGGGATGGTTTGGGGTTCAACATGTGTTGCCAATAGGGCAAAAGTGAGGAAAGTAGGCAGTGAAATCATGATTTTTCCTAAAAAAGAGAGAATAGTTGAAATAATAATACCGTTATTACGAAAAATACTATATCTCGAGAAGGAATTCGAGAGATATAATAGGAAGAGATGGTGATTTGTATTTTTCGGGGGCGATCCGGTTTCGACCGGGCTTACGGAAATGCAGGTTGCGTGCCGTGGTTGATCAGATGGCCACGTAAATATCTGATCAAACTTAACTGCAGAACCGCAGTTTTCTATGGCTGCTTAATAATATAGCAGTCGCGCGTCTGAGAGCTTAGCCAGAGAGGTTTTAGCGCGCTAGTTAAATCTGGATCGCGGGGGTTAGAAGTCACGCAAGTGGCTGATACTGAGGGCAATCCCTGCTAGACTTTACACTCGGTTAGCTTGAAGTGGCTTTGCAATTTGAATCCACCAGAGTGAACGCGGCAGAGTAAGACTGCCAAATCAGTTTGCTACGCACGTAGACGCCGGCATGGAAGGGCTTCGGGACCGGGGTTCAATTCCCCGCGCCTCCACTAAACAGAGGGGTCTGGTCATCCAGATCCCTCTGTTTTTATTTGTATTTAAAAAACATAGTCACTCTTAGTTAACTCAATTATGAGGTAGAAAGTAAAACGGGGAATTTTATAAGTGGTGGCAACTTACGGCCCTGCGCAACCTTTTGGCTTAAGCTAATGATAATAGCTACAAATATTTTGTTTTGATTATGTTGTGCGATATGACAGACTTCCTTATCTGCAAGACAAAATCTCCGGGGGTAAGTTCGATGAATCGAATCCTATTTAAGCACATCAAGCTGCATTTTTTGTTAATTGTTTTCATATTAATGTGTAATAACTCTTTAAAGGCGCAAGACTTTGTGCTTCGTGAACACCTTGGGAGAAATTGGACCCATGAACTTGTCACTTTTCCTTTAAATGCTGCGCAACTTGCAGCAGTGAAGCAAGGGGCTCAAGTTGTCGGGGCAAATAATGATGTGCTGCCAAGTCAGCTTATGGAGGGCACTGGGCAGCCTCGCCTAGCTTTTCAAGTCACATTGCCTGCCGGGGTTACGCAAGCTTATAAACTTGACAAAACTAAAAAAGCACTGGTTGCTGATATTAAGGTGGAAGAGACCCAAGATCGCTTGCAACTCGGTAATGAACATATCGGTATTGCCATTCGAAAGAAGTTGCAAGGTAACGAGGCGCCTATCGCAGGAATTCGATTGCGATCCAATGCCTTGACAGCAGGATCAACTCGGTCGGGCGGGGCCGAAATTGCTAAATACTCGGTTGAAGTAACTGCAAGGGGTCCCGTGTTTGCCGAGGCTGTTTGTCAGGTTACTTTCGCAGATCAAGGGAGATGGTCTCTTAGTTTTCGCATCTTGCGGGGAGAGCCAGTTGTTCTGGTGAAAGAATCGTTTGATGCCCCGGGTGGCGGATTAATAAAGGTGCCCTTAACTGGTCCTGCGTTTCAGCCAACCGATCTCGTTTATCGTAAGGGGATGGGAAATCTTGGTCAGTATGATGCATGGAAAATTGCTTCTGGGCGGGTTTTTGCACTTGAACCTTGGCTTCATTGGTGGGTGAGTGAGCGCCAAGGCAACTGGTTCGCAATGCACAATGCTAAGGATATGCTGATGATGGCGGCAATAACGCCAAGCGAATGGAAAGACCCAGAATGGAAAGGGAAAGCGGAACAACCTGCACCGATGATACCGATTGCGAACGATAAAGATGGATTGGTTGCAGAGATGTCCCTTGGAGGAGGTTCACGCAAATGGATGCTGGGGACTCCATTGTATCAAGAATCTGTTGCTCCGCTTACGGGAAAGAATTTACGCATTGCTCCGCTACCTCAACGCTATCTGATCAAGCACGGTGATTTTCCTTTGGACTTAGTAAAGGATTATGTGCTCGATTGGAATGGTGATCACGATAACTACCCTCGTCTCTTCATTGGGAAGTCTGAACTACCAAAGTTGCGGGCCCAGTTGAAAAATGACCCTGCCGAGGTCAAACGCTGGATCAGTGATCAACCGATTGACAAATACAATATTGATTCTCCTTTGAATACTTATTTCGCCTCTCAGAATCCACAACTTGAAAAGGCCATACTTGCCAAGAATACTGAATGGCTGCAACTCGTAGTGGATGATTTTCTAGAGCAGAATAATCGTGTAACGCTGGGAGTTGCACCCCACATGCAAAGTGTGTTTTTGTTGCCCACCATCAATTTAACTGATGCCATGCTTGGTGCCCCTGGTGTTACCGCAGAGCAGCGAAAGCAGATGTTGGCAAAAATAGCTTTTCTCGGTTACGCGGTTAATCGTGATGACTATTGGTCTCCCTCGCGAGGTTTTGCTGCAAATCCCAATATGACAACAACTGTGGCCTTGTATCAAACCGCACTTGCTTCTTTAGTTCCCTCGCATCCCCTTGCAAAAGCGTGGGCCGAGCGTGGACTTACCGAACTGCGTAGGCAGCTCTTCTCTTGGTCTGATGAAGATGGCGGCTGGCTTGAGACTCCCCACTACGCCATGGTTGCTTTGGATCACATGATCGGGGCTTTCCTGATGGCCAAGAACGCTGGGTTTGGCGATTACCTCCATGAGGAGCGCATTCGAAAAGTTTGCGAATGGCTCGCTAAAATCTCTACTCCCCGGGATCGTCGGACAGGTGGTTTTCGTCATTACCCGCCAATCGGCAATACCTATATGGGTGAAGGGACAAGTATGTTCGGTATTATTGCAGGCCTTTGGAAAGAGCGAGACCCTGCTTTTGCCTCTCAGATGCAGTGGATGTGCGATGAACATGGCTCTCCACCTATTGGCCTTTTTGGACCATTCGGAACCTTCTCGGGTTACAAGGCCATGTTAAAAGCTCATGGCGTGGTGCCGAAAGCACCTCAATATGGCAGCGAATGGTTTCGCAATACAGGTGTAGTTCTTCGCAATACCATTGGTTCAGAGCGCGAAACCTATCTCCACCTTATCGCTGGTTCGCAGCATGACCATTACGATTTCGATTCGGGTAGCATCGTGATATGGGGCAAGGGACAGCTTCTAGCTGATGACTTTGGTTATATCGGTCGCCATGCTGCCCAGTGGCATAGCATGCTGACATCAAGCGCTGTTAATTCTGATTCTAACATGGTGATCGATACATTTTCTCCAAGTAAGGCGTTGGATTATGTTTCTGGTAAGAAAGGCCCCTGGCAACGCCAAATTGCTTTCATGAAAGATGCTGATCCCTTGGGGCCAACAGGGTTTTTGATTCGAGACAACCATGACGCCGATGAAGAGGCAATCTGGAGGCTTTGGTTGATGGCGAAAAAAATCACCCTTCACGCACAGGGTGCAACCATCGAAGGTGAAGATGATGTTGATCTTGATGTTTATTTCTTTGATGCAGGGAAACTAGGGCTAAAGACGGAAGCAACCGTGCAAAAAGGGATGGGCAGGCGTGATAAGAAAGAAGGCCCGATTGAATTGCCCCAGACNGCACTCGTTGCAACTTTGAAGGGTCGTGGATCCATTTCTGCCTTTCTTTACCCTCGACTTAAGACCGAAGCAGTCCCTAAAGTTTCATGGTTCGCAAAAGGTGCGGGTGTCCAAATTGAAACCGCTACGGGAACTGATTANCTCTTCCTCAACAATTCCAAAGAGGAAGGTAAATCGCCAGATGGTAAAGCTGGTTTTCAATGCCAAAGTGGATCCATTCAACTGCGCAATAAGGCCACCACCATGACACTAGGAACTGCAGGCAAGGTTATTTATGGTGGTCGTGTTTTAGAAAGTTCAAAAGCAACCTCACAGATAACCCCGCGCTGAAAGCTAAGGGAGAGGGCGGATTGTTGGGCTGCCTAGGATTAACGGCTTAATTGGAGTGCGCAAAGTGATCTCCCAATTAAATGCGTTGATATATGGGAATGCATTTGCTAAGCGAAGGACCCTCTGTTTTTATTTACCCTTTTTCCAAAGAAAGCTATCCGAATCAATCCCCCACAATTTGTCGCCGATCTTCATGCTTGCTTCGAAACCTTTGCTTGAAAGTTTAATATCAGGAACGCCTAGAGAGGTTTTAGGTATCTCAAGATCTGCCATGCTGCTGGTGAATTTCTGATGTTTTTTGTGATATTCTCGCTGGGAATAATAAACCTGGTGCAGCAGATCTTTGATGCCCTGTGCAGAGTCAGGTTTATAGTTACTATCGCCGTTTGTCTTTGTGCTGAATTGGAGATAGCCCCAGCGCTCAGGGCGATGCATGTCAATTACGCCTTGAGGAGACCATACCCAGTTGTGCTCAGGTTTCCCCTTCACCTTTAAATACTTTCCGTTTTCGATGATGGTATCCCACTCAACGCGGGAAAAATTAATGCGCCATTGGTCCCCATCTTTTGGAGGCACCGCGGTATGCGAGATCTCCTTAAGCCCCTCCCAAGGCCAGGCGATTTCTACAGTCCAACTTTTGTCGCTATCGCTGGAATCATTAAGCGTACCATTAATATGCACCGCTGTTTTAAGTCCAATAATCTCCCAAGCGTTAAGAGCTTTACCCCCATCTTTGTAAGGTTTGGAAAGCAATAAGTCCCAGGTGGTGTTTTTGGCATTAAGCTCGAGTTCACCATAAAGATGGTTGTCGCCATCGGGATCGATGAAAACTTCGAAGTCGGGATCTTGGAAAATAACAGAATCGTGCTTGGTAAGATTGGCCCAAATATGTGGTTCTTCAAGCTCCGCAGCAATGTAAAGAGCTTTATCGTCCCAGAGCATTTTCATGCGGGTTCGAAACTCGGGCTTCGGTTTGATTTCACCCTCAATATCAACGAAATCATCACTCCATTTTGCTGCTTTCCAAACAGCATCATCAAGCTTTCCATCGATAAGAGGCGGGGTGCCGGCCATCATGCATACATAACCGCGTGGCGGTGCATCCACTTTGGGGCCAGGGCCTGCAACAATAAAAGAAACGATTGCCAGCAAGGGCAGGCATACAAGAGAAAGTCGAATGATAAAGGGCATGACGGGTTTCCTGGTGATTGAGATTTAAAATTATTTGGTAGCGGGAAGATCAATGCTTACTTCAGCATCAAACATAAGTTTTGGATCTCCCCTGCCCGAAAGAGTTTTAAGCATAGTGCCAATGGTTCTAGGAGCAAAGCCATTGAATATTTCTTTTCCTGCGAAAGAAATAGTGATGGGCTTGTCTAAATCAACCATGCGTTGATCCATTCGTAAAAGTAAAGTAGAAACATTTTCAGCCTTGCTGATCTCGAACTTTTGCATGTTGCGATTAACGATGGTAAGAGAGCCAGGATTAGCTTTACCGGGGGGAACAGCGAGCCAGTAGGACCGATCATGAACCGGGCCGGTTTGTTTCCAAACAATACGATCAGGGATACTGTTGCGACTGAATTTGGCCATCCAAGGTAATGCCGCTTTGTCCTCCAGATTCATCCAGTGCCCTTTCCCTTCGTGAATTTTGACGAAGTGAGCGTATCCGTTGGGATCCTCTTTTTGCAGGTTGTCTAATTGTTCGCCATATTCTTTACCAACTTTGTTGCGATTGTAAGCGGAGTCGTTGCCGCCCACTTGCAATGCAAAAGGAACATTTCGTAAAGAAAGCAGAGAAACATTATTGGGGTGGCCAGCCATCATCGCAGCAGCGGCCCAATAATCCGCCATGCGCGGGGCAAGTTGGTAAACCCCATCACCTCCTGCGGAATAACCCAAAACATAAACGCGATCTGGGTTGACTTGTTCAAGAGCAATCATGTCTTCAATAAGTCTGTTAAAAAAGTGGTCGATATGGGATTCATGCCAAAGGTTCCAAGTGTTGGTGGGCGCCCTAGGAGCAAGATAAATGCCTTCTTCCAAAGTGTAAAGCTTCTTTTGGTTTTGATATTGCTGATCGTTGACTTGCTTGGGTGCCCCACCTCCACCATGAAGCGAAATCCAAAGGCTTCTTCCTTCAAGTGGTTTGTCACCAAAGGTTTTGAAATCGAAAGGCATCTCGAGTTTGCCCTCGATTAAAATGCGATTCTTTAATTCGAGAGATCGCTCGGCTTGGATAATCGAGAGATGGTGTTTCCAAAGAAGTGCCTTGGCTAAAGCAGCATCTGTTTTAGTAAGTGAAACACTTGCAAAATCTTTTTCAATTAAGTCTGCCAAGGCCTTGGGCTTTGCCTCAAGTGCAGTTTTTAAAGAAAGTATAGCAACGCTAGATTTGTTGGAATCTGGCTGAGCTGCATTTGTGTTAGAAAAAGTTGATGCAGAGGCGATAAGGAGAAGGCAAAATAAAGTGCGCATAATTACTATCCAGTGGGGGTGAAAGTTTGAGGTAATAAAATCACTTTCTTTCGATGATGAATTCTAAAATTTGCTGAGTGCCAGGCTTACCCGTAAGAACTGTCTTTTCGATAGATTCAGTTTTTATCAAATATTCTTTATCAGGGCTAAGATCAAAACTGAGAAAGTCGTTAAGGTCTGCGGAGTCTCCCCGAGATTTTCCTTCAAATTTGATGTTATTGTCACCCTTCAAGGAAATGGAAACATTGGTAATGATGCGTTTTTTGTTTTGATCAAAAACCTTGACTAAAAGAAGAACGGTGTTTGTAGGCTTAGAATCTTTTTTTGCATAACGCTGGGTGATGTTTTCACCTGAAACGGTTTTGATATCTCTGGCCCAAACAAGAGGGAAATGAATGTCCGTTTTGCGAAAACTGGTGGCGTAGATGGCATGCTCTGGGGAATCATGCTGTGCCTTGGAGGCATCTCCTACAAACCAGCCTCGGTCTAACCCTTTGGGGTCGGGTTCGCAGGCCCCTGTAAAATGCCAGCCTTTATCATAAATTTCAATCCAAGTGTGGTTGCCTCTTTTGTCAAACCAATTGGGTGTGCCCACTATTCGGGTAGGAATACAAACAGCTCTGCAAGCATCACTCAAAACAATGGACAAGCCAGTGCAGGAGGCATTACCCTGAGCGATGGATTCCTTTGGGCTTAAGTTTGGTGCCCTGCGTTGAGGTGCATATTTAAGCTTGAGAACCTTAAATAATTCGGAATTCAATTTCTGGGTGGCTTCGGTTGGTGTCTTGCAGGATTTAATCATGGGCATGCAGAGTTCATAAAATTCTTTCCGCCAAGGGTCGCGCTTCTCATCAAGATTGGCATAAGCCAGAACATTATTGAAGAAAAGTTCCTCAGGAATTTCTTTGCCCCATGGTGTTTGTTGTTTGGCTTTGTAAGCAAGGTCATGATTTTCTAAAAGGAAAGAGGCTTTGATATTGAGTAAATCAGAATCGGGCATGTTTTCGATTAAAAAAGCCATTCCTCTCTGCTGTTCCTTGGGAATAGAGTTAAGAGCAATTATCAGTTCCGCCCGGTTATCTTTTGCTAACACGAGTCTGTTTTCAACAGATTGAGGCCACCAAGTTTTTTCAGTGTGTTTTGCAAGAACAAGAAAAGGGACAAGCCAAAAAATTAAAAACGCAACGAGGTAATGCATCACGAGATCCAGTTGATGAAGGATAGAAAAACATGAAGTAAACTTAAGGATAACAAAATTATCAGTCAATTTGGCAACAAAACAGGGGTAGAAGCAAGGAAGAGTGTTATTTAAAACAGGTAAAAGTAAAACTTAAACAAAAGAAACAAAGGTTCTTATATAGGATTTCAGGATTAAGCCACTTCACCTATTCCTCCTATTTGACTGTTTTGAGCGCAAGGATTCAAAAAGAAGGGCAATTATTTTCGAGGTGCTTATTACTGATGAAAATAAGGACTTATGCCAACTTAATGACGATTGAAAAATAAGAATATGATGAAGAGAAGAAATGAAAGCCCTTGTTTTAAAGCATAAGGAGAGATTTATAAAAGTTAAATGATGCTGAATGAAGGAAAAGAACAAAGTTAAAAATAAGAAGAATGAGGCGATTAGTTAAAATGGGTTTCAGTTTGAAATCAGCTGAAAACTATTCTTTACTATTGCTTCCAGCTGAATCAAAGTTATGATACCCGCTTGATTACAAGGATGTATTTCTACGGTTGATTTGAGTTACTGCATGGAGGCAGTTTTATTATGACTTCATTATTACCTATCGTTGATCAATCATTTGTTGCNGCNGTCAAGTATCGTTCGTTGGGATTGGATTTCAAAGCCGCNAAACTATTTCGCTCTTTAATGCGCTTTCAGGATCTACCTAGAGCCTTAGCAGAACAAACCCAGCTTCACCTGGGCGAAATTGCCTTAAATCAAAAACGCTTCAAACAAGCAGCCCGCCATTTATCCGTAGCACTTTCCTATAACGAAAATAATACCACCTATCATCTGCTATTGGGTAAGGCGATCGCTGCAGGTGGTAACGGAAATTTGAAACAGGCGATGATTCATTTCAGGGCCTGCCTGAAAAATGACCCGAAAAATGTCAAGGCATTAAGATTCCTAGGTGTCAGTCTGATTCATACCAATAAAGCAATAGTTGGAATTGGTTTTCTAACCCGGGCCTGCAAATTGCAGCCAAACAATCTCGAGCTTTTGAAATTATTGGTCAGGCATCTTCAAGAACAAAACCTTCATGATGAAGCTAGGGCCAGTATCACCAAGGCCTTATTTCTTAACAACAATAACCCAAAATTCAAATGCTTATGGAATAGCTTTTTGTTTCATGAGGCGAGAATCAGTCAACAAAACACCAACGATCCCAGCCTAGAACAAAGACAAGTAGTCCTGCCATTTCTAAAAATAGTAACCAAGAAAAAGAACCCACCTGCCCAGGGAAGAAACGATGGCCCTGAATCGTTGCCTACCCCGCATGCAAATCGTTCCAAGTGGAAAAAGAACCAACGCAGGGTGAAGTAAAAACCCAGCGCAGAAGAAGCAGCAAAATAAGATTTAGCCACGGAATAACACGGAAAGGAAGCAGAGAAAAAACACGGAATCAGAACACAAAACGCTTGAACTCTGCTTTTTGTTTGCCAAAGTTGAGAAGGAGTCCGATCTTGATTCCTGTTGCCTTTAATTCATTTAACAATTGTGCTTCATCCCGACTGTCAATTGCAGGGGATACTTTCAGTTCTACTAGGATGCAACCATTCACCACGATGTCAGCCCGATAGTTGCCAACCACATGGTTTTTGTATTGCACTTGAATATCCGCCTCGATTTCAGCCTTCAATCCCCTTAACTCCAGCTCCACTTTCATGGCTTGCTGGTAAACTCGTTCTAAAAAACCATAACCAAGCTCTCGAAATACTTCAAAAGAAGCTCCGATGATCTGCTCGGTAATGTCCCGGTGTTCCAGTTCCATTAACTTATTCCGTTCCTTATCTTGTTCTTTTCCGTGTAATTCCGTGGCT
>JGI25928J51866_1000248_pt1 | contig 12915 bp, 13 predicted proteins | sample LauGreFBDMM110DN_2_FD_51866 | JGI IMG/M metagenome (IMG submission 51866)
GGGCAGCATCAGCCCTTTTTGGGAGCCGCTAACGGTGACATCAACGCCCCATTCGTCATGCCTGTAGTCTGCTGCTGCCAAACCAGAAATGGTGTCAACCAACAACAGGGCCGGGTGAGCCGCGCTGTCGATGGCGCGGCGCACGGCTGCGATGTCACTGGTCACGCCGGTGGAGGTTTCGTTGTGCACCACACACACCGCCTTGATCCGGTGATCGGGGTCGGCCGCCAAGCGTTGCGAGATCATGCTGGCATCAACGCCTTGGCGCCAGGCGGACGCCCCGGGCCAGGCGAGCCGCTCGGCACTTAAGCCCAGGCGGGTGGCGAGCTTGTGCCAAAGGGCGGCAAAGTGACCGGTCTCAAACATCAGCACCAAGTCGCCTGCGCTGAGGGTGTTGACCAAGGCAGCCTCCCAGGCGCCAGTGCCCGAAGCCGGGTAAATCAGCACCGGGTGAGTAGTTTTAAAAATTTTTTGCAGGTCTGCCATCACCTTCAAGCCCAAGGCGCCAAATTCTGGGCCGCGGTGGTCTATGGTGGGCAGGCTGATGGCGCGCAGAATGCGGTCTGGCACTGGCGAGGGGCCCGGAATTTGCAAGAAATGCCGCCCAGTCGGATGAAAGTCAAGATGAAGCATGTGCAAATAATCTCCGGCTATCGGACATTTTTGCATACAAAATAGATACGCGGGGCACAGCAGGTGCGCCGATAGACCCCCAGGGTTTAACCCGAACTTCCACCATGAACGCCCCAGAGCCCCTTTTGTCCGTTCTTTCACCGGCCGACACCTACGAGCAGGTGTCACGCGCCAGCAACGACATCGCTGGCCGCTTGGCCGAACGCCTGCGCAGGCACACCCAGGGCGAGGTGCTGTTTACCGCTGCTGACCGCGGCCGCTACGCTACCGACGCGTCGATTTACCAAGTCATGCCAGTGGGCGTGTTTTTGCCCCGCTATGCCCATGAAGTACCCGAGGCGATGGCGATTTGTCGCGATCTCGGCGTCCCCATATTGCCGCGCGGTGGTGGCACCAGCCAATGCGGGCAAACCGTCGGTGCTGGCCTGGTCATAGACCACAGCAAACATCTGCGCGGCTTGCTGCACCTGGATCTGGCCCAGCGCTGCGCCGAGGTGCAGCCAGGCCTGGTGCTCGACCATCTCAACCGCCAGCTCAAGCCCCATGGCCTGTGGTTTGCAGTAGATGTGTCAACCGGCGCGCAGGCCACCTTGGGCGGCATGGCTGGCAACAACTCATGTGGCAGCCGCTCGATTGCCTACGGCAACATGGTTCACAACGTGCTGGGCTTGACTGCCTGGCAAAGCGATGGCGCATTGCTTCAACTTGGGGCCTACCAGAACAGCAGCGGTCGGGCGCGCGAGTTAGGCGACTTTGTCAAACACCTGGCTGATGGCCTGGGCGGCGAGATCGCGCTGCACTGGCCCAAATTGTTGCGCCGGGTCGCAGGCTACAACCTGGATATATTTTGCAACCAGAGCGAGCGCCCCTACACCACCGACGGGTCTGTCAACCTGGCCCATCTGCTGGTCGGCAGCGAAGGCACGCTGGCCATGACCCAATCCATCAGCTTGAAGCTCAGCGAACTACCCGGCGCCAGGGTTTTGGGGGTGGTGAATTTCCCGAGTTTTCACCGGGCCATGGAGGCCACCCAACACATCGTCAAACTCGGCGAAGGAAGCCTGACTGCAGTCGAATTGGTGGATCGAACCATGCTCGCCTTGTCGCTGCAAAACCCGGCCTTCGCCACCACCATCCGGCAGGCCCTGATCGGCACGCCAGAGGCTATTTTGTTGGTCGAGTTTGCTGGCACGAACAAGAACGAACTGAAGCTCAAGCTGCGCCAATTGGCGGCGCTGATGGGAGACCTCGGCCTGCCGGGCAGCGTGGTCGAACTGAGCGATGAACTGTCGCAAAAAAAATTGTGGGATGTACGCAAAGCTGGCTTGAACATCATGATGAGCCTCAAGGGCGACGGNAAACCGGTGAGCTTTATTGAAGACTGCGCGGTACCTCTGGAGCATCTCGCGCAGTACACAGACCAACTCTCTGAAGTATTCAAACGCCACGGGACCCGGGGCACCTGGTATGCGCACGCATCAGTGGGTACGCTGCATGTACGGCCAATTTTGGATATGCGGCGCCAGGGCGCGAGCCAGATGCGTCGTATCGCNGAAGAGGCCAGCGCCCTGGTGCGCAAATACCGGGGCGCCTACAGCGGTGANCACGGCGACGGTTTGTGCCGGGGCGAGTGGATTCAATGGCAATTTGGCCCCAAAATCAACCAGGCTTTTGCTGCAATCAAACAGCACCTGGATCCGCTGAACCTGCTCTCACCCCAACGCATCGTCAACCCGCCGGCCATGGACGAGCGCTCGCTGATGCGTTATGGCCCGGCTTACAAGGTGATCCCGATTCAAACTGCCCTGGACTGGCGCGCCTGGGATGTCCAAAACAACCCGCTCACCGAGGAAATCAGCAGCCCCGGCACTGGTGGCGACCCGGCACAAGGCTTTGCCAAAGCCGTGGACATGTGCAACAACAACGGCACTTGTCGAAACTTCGACGCCGGGACCATGTGCCCAAGCTACCGGGTCACCCGGGACGAGCAACACCTGACCCGGGGCCGGGCCAACACCTTGCGCCTTGCGCTCAGCGGCCAACTTGATGACCAGGGGCTGGCCAGTCCGGCCCTGATGGAGGCGATGGACCTGTGCGTGAGCTGCAAAGGCTGCCGACGCGATTGCCCCACCGGCGTTGACATGGCGCGCATGAAGATCGAAACCCTCCACCACTACAAGTCTCGGCATGGCTACACCTTCAAAGACCGTTTGATCGCTTACCTGCCGCTTTATGCGCCCTTTGCAGCTCGCTTTTCGGGCCTGCTGAACCTGCGTAACCGCCTGCCTGTATTGGCCCGCTGGGCCGAGCTTCTGACCGGCCTGTCGGCCCGGCGCAGCTGGCCGACTTGGCAAGCCCAGCATTTTTTCAACCAAGGCCCTGCCGGCGTGTCAGCGCAAGACCTGCTGCGCGCTGAAAAGCCCCTGGTCTTGTTTGTGGACACCTTTAATGGCTATTTTGAATCGGACAACGCACGGGCGGCTTTTCGGGTTTTGAGCGCTGCCGGTTACAGCATTCACCTCGCCGCCAAAGCCGGGCGCAGCTCGGGCGCGGGTGGCCCACACCTGTGTTGCGGACGAACTTTTTTGTCCCAAGGCCTGGTCGATCAGGCACGCAAACAGGCCGGCGAACTGATCAACGCCTTGCTGCCCTTTGCTCAGCGCGGCATTCCCATTGTTGGCCTGGAGCCCTCGTGCTTGTTGACNCTGCGTGACGAAGCGCTGGTTATGGGCTTGGGCGAAGCAGCCCAGACCGTGGGTGCCGAGGCGGTGTTGCTTGAAGAATTTTTGGCCCGCGAAGCCAAAGCCGGGCGCTTGCTGGGTTTGAGCACCAAATTAAGGCCCGCCCAACAACCCATCTTGGTACACGGGCACTGCCACCAAAAAGCCTTTGGTTTGATGCCCGATGTGCTTGAGGTGATTCGACTGATTCCGGGCGCCGAGCCGGAACTGATCGACAGCAGTTGCTGCGGCATGGCNGGCAGCTTTGGCTATGAGGCAGCGCATGAAAGGGTGTCCATGGACATGGCCGAACTGAGCTTGTTACCTGCCCTGCGCGCCCGCCCCGAGGCGCTGTGGGTCGCTGACGGCACCAGTTGCAGGCATCAAATCAGACAGGCCAGCGCTCGCCCTGCAATCCATGTGGCCCAGCTGTTAAGCGAACACCTGCGCGATTGAACGACCCGCGCTGACGCAGCCCGGGCTCTGCCAGGACGCGCGCCTTACTTGGTCAGCAGGCGCATCGCCTCCTCGAGGCCGCGCAGGGTCAGTGGGTACATGCGCTGGTTCATGATTTGCTGCACCACGCTGATACTTTGCCGGTACTGCCAAACCCCCTGGGGCTCAGGATTGATCCAAGCGAATTTGGGGAAGGCCTTGGTCAGGCGCTGCAGCCATTCCACGCCGGCCTCTTCGTTGTTGTACTCCACACTGCCGCCGGGTTGCAAAATTTCATACGGGCTCATGGTGGCATCGCCAACAAAGATCAGCTTGTAGTCTTTGTTGTACTTGCGAATGATGTCGAGCGTGGGAAATTTCTCGCTGAAACGGCGCCGGTTGTTCTTCCACATGAAGTCATAGACGCAGTTGTGAAAATAATAAAACTCAAGGTGTTTGAATTCGGATTTGCTCGCCGAGAACAGCTCTTCGACCCGGGCAATGTGCTCGTCCATGGTGCCGCCTACATCCATCAATAGCAGCACCTTGACATTGTTGTGCCGCTCGGGAACCATTTTGATGTCCAGGTAACCCGCATTGGCGGCGGTGCTGCGTATGGTGTCATCAAGGTCAAGCTCTTCCTCATGGCCCTCGCGTGCGAACTTGCGCAGCCGGCGCAGTGCCACCTTGATGTTGCGGGTGCCCAATTCTTGGCTGTCGTCATAGTCTTTGTAGGCGCGCTGGTCCCAGACCTTGACCGCACTTTTGTTGCGTCCCTTGTCCTGCCCGATGCGAATGCCCTGGGGGTTTTGACCATAGGCGCCAAACGGGCTGGTGCCGCCGGTGCCAATCCATTTGCTGCCGCCTTCGTGGCGCTCTTTTTGTTCCTCGAAGCGTTTTTTGAGGGTTTCCATGAGCTCGTCCCAGCCCATTTTTTCAATCTTGGCCCGCTCCTCAGGGCTCAGGTTGAGTTCCAGGTTTTTGCGTAACCATTCCAGCGGGATGTCACGGGTGAAGTCGGCAATCGCTTGCACGCCCTTAAAGTAGCTGGCAAAAGCGCGGTCGAACTTGTCGTAGTTTTTTTCATCCTTGACCAGCGTGGTGCGGCTGAGATAGTAGAAGTCATCCAGGGCGTAGCCGCTGCCTGCATCCCCCTGCCCCAACGCCAAATTCGGGCCGACAACACCTTTTTGAAGGGCTTCCAGCAGTGTCAGAAACTCTTTGACCGACACTGGCAACTTGGCCGAGCGAAGCGTGTAGAAAAAATCAATCAGCATGGCGTCAGGCGGCGTCTGCCGCCGCCGTGCGGGGTTTGACCAACTGGTGTTTCAGGTGGGCGCGCACGGTGGGCCACTCAGCTGCCACGATGCTGTAGACACAGGTGTCGCGCAGGGTGCCCATGGCCTGCGGATGGGGGTTGACCTGATGGCTGCGCAAGACGCCGTCAAGCTTGGCGCCCAGTCGCTCGATGCCGGCGCGGCTTTGCTGGTTGAAAAAATGGGTGCGAAACTCGACCGCGATGCATTGCAGGCGCTCAAAAGCCTGCTCGAGCAGCAACAATTTGCACTCTGTGTTGAGNGCCGTGCGNTGAACCCGGCGCCGGTACCAGGTAGAGCCAATTTCTACGCGGCGGTTGATGTTGTCGATGTTCATGTAGGTGGTCATGCCGACCGCCCGGCCAGTGCTTTTTTCGAGCACTGCAAACGCCAGCATNGAGCCCTGNTTTTGCAAGTCAAGGCGGCGTTGAATTTCGCTGGCCATCGCCTCTGGNGCCGCAATGGCGGTGTACCANAGGCGCCATAACTCGCCGTCTTGCGCTGCGGCCACCAAATCGTCATGGTGCGCCGCAGACAGGGGCACCAAGACCACATGCTCGCCACTCAGGGTGACTGGCTGGCACAAATGGCCGCTCTGCAGCTGGGCAGTGGGCTGGGTGGGCAGCGGGTTCAAGGCGGCTCGNCTCAGCGGTTGTGGCGTTGCATAAAAACCAGTTTCTCGAACAGCGTGACATCTTGCTCGTTTTTGAGCAGCGCGCCGACCAGGGGNGGNACAGCCACCTTGTCNTCCTTGGTTTGCAAGGCCGCCAGGGGGATATCCTCGGCCAGTAGCAGCTTGAGCCAGTCCAGCAGCTCGCTGGTGGAGGGTTTTTTCTTGAGCCCCGGCAGGCCGCGCACATCGTAAAAGGTTTTCATGGCCGCCCCAAGCAGCTCTTTTTTGAGGCCTGGAAAGTGCACGTCGACGATGCTTTGCATGGTGGCGGCGTCGGGAAATTTGATGTAGTGAAAGAAGCAGCGTCGCAAAAAAGCATCCGGCAGTTCTTTTTCGTTGTTCGAGGTGATGAACACCAGGGGCCGGTTTTTGGCTTTGATGAGCTCGCGTGTCTCGTAGCAGTAGAACTCCATGCGGTCGATTTCGCGCAGCAGGTCGTTCGGAAATTCGATGTCGGCCTTGTCGATCTCGTCAATCAGCAGCGCGACTGGCTGTTCGGCGGTAAAGGCCTGCCACAGCACGCCCTTGACAATGTAGTTGTGGATGTTCTTGACCCGCTCACCCCCGTCCAGGTCAGACAGCTGGGAGTCGCGCAGTCGGCTGACTGCGTCGTACTCATACAAGCCCTGCTGCGCCTTGGTGGTCGATTTGATGTGCCACTGAAGCAGCGGCATGTTCAGCGCGCTCGCCACCTCCTCTGCCAGCATGGTTTTACCGGTGCCCGGCTCGCCCTTAACCAGCAAGGGCCGCTGCAGTGTGATGGCCGCGTTGACGGACAGCATCAGGTCTTGGGTGGCGATGTAATTTGAGCTGCCTTGAAATTTCATGGTGTTGGATGGCACATGGTTTGTCACCGGACCTTTGGCGAAGGGTTGCGCTTGTCGGCGGGTGCTGGTGGAATGGTCGTTAGCGGATGATGCTTGTGCTGCGCAGCCAGGGTACGGCGGGCCTTGGTCGATATAATACAGGGCTGTTTTATCCCAGACGTCGGTTGATTGTCCTCCCAAAATGAATAAATTTCTTGCCCCACTGGCCGCCTTACTTGTCGCCTGCGCGACCATCCTTCCCAGCCAGGCAGCAGAGGTTCAGGGCGATGCCAAGGCCGGGGAGAAGAAGATTGCAATGTGCATCGGCTGTCATGGTATTCAGGGCTACCAAGCGAGTTTCCCTGAAATCTACAAGGTCCCGAAAATTTCCGGTCAAGGCGCCAAGTACATCGCCTCGGCACTCAGCGCCTACAAAAAAGGCGATCGCAAGCACCCCACCATGCGCGGCATCGGTGACAACCTGACTGAGCAAGACATGGCCGACCTGGGTGCCTACTATGAGTCGCATGGGAAAACCGAAGGAGCAATGCTCCCAGCCAAAGCGGCCGATGCTTCGGCAAAAGTGGCCGAACTGGTTAAAAAAGGCGCTTGTGTGTCTTGCCATGGCGAGAACTTCAGCAAGCCGATAGATTCCAGCTACCCCAAGCTCGCCGGACAACACGCCGACTACCTGGTGGTTGCCCTGAAGGCCTACAAGACCGAAAACAATGCCAAGGTGGGCCGCGCCAATGCGGTCATGAGCGGGGTGGCAAAGCAGTTTTCCAATGCCGAGCTCAAAGAACTGGCGTCCTATATAGGCGGCTTGCCAGGTGAGCTCAAAACCGTGCCGCAGAACAAGTTTCGCTAGAGCGAAATGCGCGAAAGCCTGTGTTCGCAGGCTCAGTCGGGCTCAGTCCCGCGTCGCTTGATGCGCAATGCAGGCGAGGTAGGCCTCGCCATCGGGCGCTCGCCCGGCGCGCTGGCTTTCCCACAGCATATGCCCCAGGCAGTCCATGGCTTCATGGTGGGCTTGGTGCAAGGCGTTGCGGCGGTGCGTGAGCAACTCAAGCGCCTGCCGAACCCCGCGCGGTTGGTCAATGCTGCACTGCTCGCTGATGGACAAATGCATGGAGAGGTGAAGAAACGGGTTCTCCCGTTCTTCCAAAACCTCGGCCATGCTGGACAGCGCAGCATCCACATCGGCCAGCGCCCCGTGGTACTCTGGATGCTCGCTGATCCAGAGGCTGGCAATGGTCTCCAAGGGCTCAAGCGGCGCAGCGGCCATGGTTTTGGCATAAACCGAACAAAAAAACCGCCTGACGTCGGCCTGTGAAGGGGAAAACATGATGCCAACGATTGTCGTCAATTGTCTGCCTGACTGGTCGGCAACCACAACCAGGCCCGCGCCCCGCGCGCCTGTGTGCCGGGTGTTTGCGCCGCCCTTGTGAAGTCTTTTGAGCCGCCCACCATCCGCCTGCTGCTCGGCTCCGATGCCGCCGCCTACCAGCGCTTGCGCGTGCGTGGCTTGGCAGAGCATCCCCTGGCTTTTACCTCAAGCGTGGATGAAGAGGCTGCCCGCCCACTGGCCTGGGCAGTGCAGCGACTCAGCCCCACTGCGCAGCGGCCGCATGATTTCTTTTTGGGAGCCTGCAGCGGGACTGAACTGCTTGGGCAACTTGGCTTGGAGGGGCGCTACCGACCCAAAGAGCGCCATAACGCCACCTTGCGTGGCATGTATGTCGCATCTGAGGCAGCGGGCCGTGGTGTGGGGCAGGCGCTGCTCGAGGCCCTGCTTGACCGCGCCCGTGCGTTGCCCGAACTCGAGCAAATCGAACTCACCGTGACCGAAGGCAACCGACGCGCACAGTCCCTGTACGAGCGAAACGGCTTTCGGGTGTGGGGTGTGCGACCTCAGGCGGTGAAGCTTGACGGACAGGCTTACGCCAAAATTCATATGGTTTGTCGCTTGCGCTGATGCGGACCCCGGGCCAAACGCCATGAGTATTGCCTTTCCCCTGATCACCGACCCCTTTTTTTATGCAGTCTCGGTGCCTGCCGTGCTGCTGCTGGGCGTAGCAAAAAGCGGTTTTGGCGCTGGGCTGGGCTCCTTGGCCGTGCCCATGATGGCCCTGGCGGTCAGCGTTCCGCGGGCCGCCGCGATTCTGATGCCGGTCCTGTTTGTGATGGATCTGCTGGGCATGGCGGCGTTTCGAAAATCCCTGGACCTGCGGCTGCTGCGTTTTTTGCTGCCCTTCGGCCTGGTTGGTGTCGCTCTTGGCGCTGTTTTGTTCAAGGTGCTGGACGCCCGCACCGTGGCGGGCGTGGTGGGCGCCTGCACGCTCTTGTTTTTGGCGCAGCGCCTGCTGTTTGCGCCGCGACCGGGCAGTGCGCCGCCGCCGCGCTGGCTCGGCGGCATCCTGACGGTCGCTTCTGGCTTTACCAGCTTCGTCGCCCATGCCGGCGGACCGCCCATCAACGCCTACCTGATCCCGCTGGGCCTGCCGCCCCTGCGCTTTACGGCAGTCATGGCCTTCTTCTTTTTCTTCATCAACCTGGCCAAATGGGTGCCCTACGCTTGGCTGGGCTTGTTGGATCTGCCAAATTTGGCTACCTCGATGGTGCTGCTGCCGCTCGCACCCCTTGGCGTCTGGCTTGGCGTGCGCCTGGCCCGGCGCATCAAACCGGCCTTGTTTTACCGCCTGCTCTACCTGGGCATGGGCCTGACCGGCACCAAACTGCTGTGGGACGCCTTGGCTTGAGCTTTTGCCCCTTTACCGGCAGGCCATAATTCAATTTGGGAGTCGGTTAATTCAGGAGGTGCTTATGCCAACGGTTTTGGTTGCCAATCCAAAGGGCGGTGTGGGTAAATCCACCTTGGCTACGCAGATCGCCGGCTACTACGCCTCCTGCGGACACGAGGTGCTCTTGGGCGATGTCGACCGTCAACAGTCGTCCCGCCTGTGGCTCAAGTTGCGCCCGGCAGCCGCCCGGCGGATTGACACCTGGGAGGCCAGCGCCGATCAAATCGTCAAACCACCCAAGGCCGCCAGCCATGTGGTCATTGACACACCGGCAGGCTTGCACGGCTGGCGTTTTAACGACCTGCTGAAAATGGCCGACAAGGTCATTGTTCCCTTGCAGCCCAGCGTCTTTGATATTTTTGCCACGCGGGCCTTTTTGGACCAGCTGGAGCAGCACCGGCGCCACGACCGGCTGCAGATAGCCTTGGTTGGGATGCGGGTTGACGCCCGTACGATTGCTGCTGACAAGTTGCAGGAATTCATCTCAACCCTGGGTTTTCCAGTGCTGGCCAACTTGCGGGACACGCAAAACTATGTGCATTTGGCCGCCCGTGGCCTGACTCTCTTTGATCTGGCACCGCAACGGGTAGAAAAAGACTTGGCCCAGTGGCAGGCCATTTGCGCTTGGCTTGACGCATGAGCGCCCGGTTTTGTCGCCGGCACGACAGGCTCGGGCTGTAGGCGTGGCTAAAGTCGCGTCATGAAAACCTTTCAAACCCTCGCTGAGCTCTCTGCCCTGGTGGGTCAAGAAGTAGCCCTGAGTGACTGGGTGGTGATCTCGCAGGAGCGGGTCGACCAGTTTGCCCAGGCCACCGGCGACCACCAATGGATCCATGTTGATGTGCCACGGGCGCAGGCCGGGCCCTTTGGCGGCACCATCGCCCATGGTTTTTTGACCCTGTCCCTGATTCCGCATTTTTTTGCTTCGGCGATCGATGTTGTGGACACCCGCATGGGCGTGAACTACGGCCTGAACCGGGTGCGCTTCCTGTCCCCGGTACGGGTTGGTAGCCGCTTGCGCGCCCGCCTGAAGCTGCTCACCAGCGAGCCCATCGAAGGCAATGGGTTTCAAATGGTTTGGGAGGTCACTGTCGAGCAGGAAGGCGCTAGCAAACCGGCGTGTGTGGCCGAGTCCATCGTCAGGCGCTATGCCTGAGCTCAGTCTCCAGCCAGCGTCGGAACTTCAGGCATGGCGAAGCTGTTTTGGCGCCAGGCCTCAAAAACCGTAACAGCCACGGCGTTTGACAGGTTCAGGCTGCGCTGACCGGCCAACATTGGCAGGCGCAGGCTTTGGTTCGCGCCAATCGAGTCCCTGACGGCCTGGTCCAGTCCCCGGGTTTCACTGCCAAAGACCAGCCAGTCGCCGGGCTTGAATCTGGTCTCAAATAGCTTGCCCTGCCCCTTTGTGCTGAGGGCAAACAGCCGGCTGGGAACCGGTTTTTCGCAAGCCAGAAACACCTGCCAGTCGGCGTGACGGCGCAGCTGCGCATACTCGTGGTAATCCAGCCCGGCACGGCGCAGCAGCCGGTCATCCATCGAAAACCCCAGTGGCTCCACGAGGTGCAGGCGGCAGCCCGTGTTGGCGGCCAGGCGAATGATGTTGCCGGTGTTGGGCGGGATTTCTGGCTCAACCAAAACAATGTGGAACATGGTGCGGCATTCTCGCCCGCGTTCATGGCCTGGGCGTGCGCGCCACCACCAGGCCAGTGATGTGGGCGGCCCCGGCCTGGCGCAGGGCCCGGGCCGCATAAAACAGCGTGGCGCCGCTGGTCATGACATCATCCACCAACAGCACCCGGGCGCCTGCCAGTCGTTTGGCTTGCAGCGGCTCGACTGCAAAAGCGCCCGCCAGGCTAGTCAGCCGTTCGCTGCGGCTCAGCGTGCTTTGAGCGGGCGTATCGCGCAGGCGCAGCAGCAGTTGGTCGGCGGTTTTTTTCGGTGCCAGTCGCCGGGCCAACAGCAGGGCCTGGTTAAAGCCCCGTGAGCGCAGCCTTTGCTTTGACAGGGGCATGGGCAGCACAAGTTCGGCGGCCTCCAGCGCTGGCTCGACCCAGGGCGTGCTGCGCATCAGCAGGGCAAAGTCGGCCGCCAGCCCGGGCTGAGCCCGGAACTTGAAGTTCACCATCAGCCCAGACCAGGGGTACTCGTAAGGCACAGCCGCCAGGCAGTGGTCCAAAGGCGGCGCCTGGACGATGCAGGCACCACACTGCAACACACCGGCGGTCACTGGCAAGGCACAGCTGCGGCAGCGCAGCTGAGGCTGGGCGAAACGGCTGATGCAGGGCTCACACAAAGACCTTTCGGGCCAGCTGCGGCAAACCAGGCACTGGCTGGGCAGGCCCGCCGATAGCCCCTTGAGTAAAGCTGCAAACATGGGGTCAATATACTCTGCAGGACTGCTTGTAGCCATGCTCACCCAGCGCCCCCCCACCATAGACCCACAGGCTGCCAGCCACTGGCAGCAGCAGGCACCCAGCCCATCGCCCTGGCTGCATGAGGAGGTAGGCCGACGCATGGAGGAGCGGCTGGCATGGATCAAGCGCCAACCCACGGCATGGGCCCACTGGCAGCCTGTTAACGGCGGCCTGCAAACCCACCAACTCATCGCCCGGCGCTACCCCCAAGCGACTTGCCATGTGACCGAGTTCACCCCTGAGCGGGCGTCCTATGCCCAGGCTCGACTGCGAAAGCCCTGGTGGACATTGGCAGGCTGGAAGCGTGGGCCTGCCCCCTTTGATATTCCGCCCGAGAGTTCAGTGCAGATGCTGTGGGCGAATATGGCCCTGCACATGGCGGCCGACCCGCAGGCGCTGATCGGGCAATGGCACCGGGCTCTGGAAGTGGATGGTTTTGTGATGTTCTCCTGCCTGGGTCCGGATACCCTGAGCGGGCTGCGCGAGGTCTACCGGGCCAAGGCTTGGCCCGCCCCCACGCACCAATTTACCGACATGCACGACTGGGGCGACATGCTGGTCCAAGCCGGGTTCGCTGAGCCGGTGATGGACATGGAACGCATCACGCTGAGCTTTGCCACACCCGAGCGCCTGCTGGAGGAGTTGCGTGGCCTGGGCCGCAATCTGCAGCCCCAGCGTTTTACCGCTTTGCGTGGACGGCAGTGGCGGCGCGAACTGCTTGACGAATTGGAGCAGCGACCGCTGCAATTGGAGTTTGAGGTCATTTACGGGCATGCATTCAAGCCCTCGCCACGCCTGAGCGTGCGCCCTGAAACCGTCTTGTCGCTAGCCCAAATGCGCGACACATTGCGCCCGGCCAAAAGCCGCTCGGCAGGTGGCTGAGGGGCTGGCATGGTGATCCAAGGGTAATTCCGGGGGTGGGCTACAATTTCTGCCTGCTAGAGCGCCAAAATGCCGGGGTTGTGTAGACCCAACAGACCCAACAGACCCCAGACACAGCAACAGCGCCACCACACTAACTTATATGGTTTTTCGTTTCGCCACAGTTCAAGGACAAAACGTCGACTGGTTGTTACGCCGCAATTGCGCTGTCAGCCCGAAGCAATTGGCCTGGTTT
>JGI25928J51866_1000251_pt1 | contig 12878 bp, 12 predicted proteins | sample LauGreFBDMM110DN_2_FD_51866 | JGI IMG/M metagenome (IMG submission 51866)
TGCGCAAATGGCAAATGCTGCGGAGCGTAGGTGGGTGTGGTGCAGGCGCTGCTACGGTGCGGCGAGGGTTGTGGAATGAAAAATCAGGTGTATAGGAAATTGTGCAATTTCTGTTTGTTAAGCCGTTTAATCCCTTTTTAAATTTAGTAAATGTAGTCCTCGACCTCAAGACATTAGTTGGGTAACAGTCAGCACAGGTTGATAATTGACATGCACGCGGGCACCACTTACCATTTTTGAGTGAGCATGGAGGTTTGAATTTCCTATTTGGCCGCATTCCTTATTCCACCAGTTCTGTCAGTATTAACTTTAATCTTAGCCGTCTTAGCCTTTGCAGTAGCGCCATCAATAGAAGCCACATCATTGTGAACAATTCCAATACTGGTCACTTTTTGGGCATTTAGATCTTCCGTCATCTTGGATTGCTTTTCTGGTGAAGTATCTGGGGCACCGTTCATGCAGGCGTAAAATTGATTCGACTTCGCCCATTATTGAATGCCTTGAACCATACTGGCGAACCAGCCTATGTCGATCAACTTAACGGATACTAGGTAGCGGCTGTTAGCAGCATAATATGTGCTGGTTCCAGTTGTTGCCAACAGAGTTGCAGCAGCTGCGATAGCTTACACTTTGGTTGTTCGCATTATTTCTTCGAGAGTTTCTATAGTCATGGGTTTAGGGTTCAGTGAAATTGACTTCCATGGGTTTAGGTGAATATATAGGGTTGGAGTAGCATCGGTTAATATCTGCGGGTAGATTTCAGTTCTCAATATGACTATTTGGTTGTATACTGCAATCCAGCTTAGGAGGTACGCTTTATCAATGCAAAAAATCTTGAATGTCCCAAAAGAGTTTGTCGACGAAATGTTGGAGGGAATTCTTGCTGCCTACCCTAATCAGCTTCGAGCTGTCGATGGTGACGCTCACTCGCTAGTAAGGTTTGATGCTCCAGTTGTTGGCAAGGTTGGGATTACTACAGGTGGTGGATCGGGACACTTACCGTTATTTCTCGGTTATGTTGGTAAGGGTTTATTAGATGGCGTTGCTGTTGGAGATGTTTTCCAGAGTCCTAACGCTGAGAAAATGTTGGCGGTAACAAAGCAAGCAAATTCTGGCGCTGGTGTTCTTTACATCTATGGTAATTACGGTGGCGATGTAATGAACTTCGAGTTTGCTACCGAACTTGCCGCCGCTGAAGGTATTCGAGTTGAGACTGTTTTAGGGGTCGATGATGTTGCATCAGCCCCCAAGGGCGAAGAAACCCGCCGGCGCGGTATCGCTGGTATTTTCTTTTTATTTAAAGTCGCGGGTGCTGCGGCTGCTGCCGGCAAATCATTGGACGAAGTTGTTGCAGTAACTAGAAAAGCTGCTGCCCAAACTAGAACAATGGGTGTTGCACTAAGCCCAGTCACCCTACCATCCGTTGGTCATCCAACCTTTGAAGTTAAACCAGGTGAGATGGAGATTGGTATGGGAATCCATGGTGAGCCTGGAATCAGAAAGACTAAATTAGAGACTGCAGATCAAATTACTGAACAATTGGTTGATGCAATTTTCTCCGACTTAGAATTGAGATCTGGCGACAAGGTTTGCGTGTTGATGAATAGCTTGGGTGCTACCCCGCCTGAGGAGCTATACATAATGTTCCGGCATACTAAAAAAGTTCTTAATGGATATGGTGTTGACGTTGCCAGAGCTTATGTTGGTGAGTTTGCAACTTCACTTGAGATGGCAGGAGCTTCAATAAGTGTGATCCGGGTTGATAGTGAACTTCTTGGCTATATTAATGCTCCAGCTCATACGCCTTTCTTCACGCAAGGCATGAGTGAAATTTCTATAGTGCTTGAAAAAATTGCATCTGCTTTAGAGAGCAATTCAAAAAAGTTCGAAGAGCTAGATGCAGTAGCAGGTGATGGTGATTTAGGAATCGCTGTAGGTAAAATTGCAGCAGGAATGCGATCAGGAATTTATGGCCTTACAGGAGATCTTAAAGTAGACCTGATGTTAGTCGGCCGTGAGATTGCGAGCGCGGCGCCGTCGACGTTCGGCACCTTAATTGCAACCGGCTTTATTCGGGCATCGGCGGTGGTGTCTGCTCAAGCTGATGGGTTAACAAATGCTAGGAAATGCCTGTCTGCAGCGTGCGAGGGAATGGCTGCAAGAGGTAAGGCCCAACTTGGAGAGCGAACATTGCTTGATGCACTATATCCAGCTGTTGAAGCATTTCAATCGGAGCAAGATTTTCAAGCTGGATTAATGGCAGCTGCACTTGCATCCCGTAGTGGTGCAACTGCGACAGCTTTAATGACCCCTAAACATGGTCGGGCTGGGTGGATTGGTGAGCGGGCTAAGGGCTTTGAAGATGCTGGGGCTACAGTTATTGCAGTGGCGTTTGAATCTCTAATATGACGCGTGGATATTCAGAGTCATTTGTGGAAAATATCGATTAAGTGGTTTCGATGAATTGATTATGTACTCAGGCGTGATTTGGTAGGTGGTGATGGTACTTATCTGAGTAGGTAGCCCGTTAGTTTTTGGGCGGTGGTTAATGGTTCAATCGGCAGTGATAGCGGCTGGACACTAACTGGCTGCTCCGGATCGTGCGTTTGAGGCAAGTCCTTAACTGGAGTTCGACTAGACGGCAAACCTGGTGGCGGAAGCGGGTCATGATGAGTGGAAGCACCCGGCGGGCACGGCTGCAGAGCCGATCCCGGAACTGGAGTGTGTTCAGACCTTGTGGTTGTAGATCTGCGCTGCGTAAATGGCACCAGCGGCGGAGCGTGGGTGGGTCTTGTGCAGGCGCAGGCAGGGTGCGGTGAGAGTTGTGGGCTACCAATCAACTTCTAATATTGAGTAAATGTAGTCTCTGACTCGAAGGCAATGGTTGGGTGGGGGTCAGCGCAAACTGTTAGTAGACAAGTGTGGGTGCAGCGTTTAAGATGTGGGGGTGGCTGGGGGCTTGAAGTTTTTGTCTTGCAGACGCGGCTGGGTTATGTGGTGACGGCCGAGCGGATGGTGGGACCCGTCGTGTTTGTCATTTCCGACCTCGCGAAGTACATCACCGGGTGCATTTTCAATGCGTCCGGCGGCTTCCTGATATAGAGAGCCGCCCCTTGTCGGATCGGGAGTTCGAAGGGCGCCGCGTCGTCGTCACGGGGGCTGGCTCCGGCATCGGGCTGGCCGCCGCACGGCTGCTCGTGAAGCGCGGAGCGTCAGTTCTGGGTGTGGCGCGCTCGGGTGCGGGCCTGGAGGCGATCCGTGGCACCGGCGCGGAGGCGTTTCGGGCGGACGTGACAGTAGCCGCGGAGCGTGCTGCGCTTTTGGACGCTGCTGAGCGCGATGGCCCCGTAGACGGCCTAGCGATCAGCCACGGCCAGACCCAGGGCCAGCGCATTGCGGATGTCACCGACAGTGATTGGGTCCGGCTGCTGGACGCGAATCTGAAGTCGGTGTTCTTCCTACTCCAGACTTTCTGCCCGCGCATCCCGGACGCCGGTTCCGTTGTGACCCTCACGTCCGCGGCTGGCAAGACCGGGGCCATTCCGGAGGTCACCGTGTACGCGGCGGCCAAAGCCGGCGTGATGTCTCTTACGCGCTCGTTTGGGCTCGCCAACGCCGCCCGCGGCATGCGCGTCAACGCCGTGTTGCCGGGCATCATCGATACCCCCATGCAGGACACGTTCCTAGCACTCAACGCACCGCTGGGCGGCATCACGCCTGAGCAGCTCAACGCCGACCGTCTCGCCGCCACGCCTATGAAGCGCGCCGGCACCCCCGACGAGGCGGCGGAGGTGATCCTGTTCCTCCTGTCCCCCCGCTCGAGCTACCTGACCGGCCAGGTGCTCAACGTCGCAGGAGGGTTCGTCACCTGGTGAAGCAGCAGCTGACCAGATTCGCGTTCACCCGGCAGAGTGCGCTGCATTTCTCACAGCGTGTGAGTGGACAACTAGGTGTTCTCGTTTGGTCAACTCGACTAGACCGCCGCCGCTCGCACGGTCGAGCGCCGCGCATTGCCTCGGCGTCTTTGTGATCGGCACGACTGGCGAAGCCCCTCTATCCCATGCCCCGACCGTCAACAGCTGGTCGAAATCGCCGTCATAGTCGCGGTAGGCCGCGTGCTCGTTTATGGCGGGATCGGCACCGATTGCGTGCCCGACTCCATCTCGATGGCCCGCGATTACCACCGGGTTGGTGCCGATGCCGTGGTCGCAGTGCTCGCTTCCTATTACCAACTCAACGCCGCCGAGATGGAGTCCTGTCTCGCCTACATCGCCCGTGGAGCCCCGGGCCATTTTCTGATCTTAAATATTCCGCAAACTAGGCATGGACAATATCAAGACACTTGCCCTGGCTTTGGCCGCTTATGAATCAGCAGATTAAGGCAAAACAATCGCCATTGCTAATTGGTCGGAGAAGGCGAAATGACTAGTCGCATCGAAGCTGATTATTGGATTGAAACGGGGTCTGATCCGCAGCGCGCCGCTGAGACCATGGCGGGTGAACAATCGTCCGGCACATTTGTTCCCGTACCCGGCGAAACTCCGGAGCTCAAAGTGCGGGCTGCGGCGCGCGTTGAGTCGATTACTGTTGTTGGCCACGTTAAGGAACCGTCCTTGCCCGGCGCGACTGCAACTGCTTTGGACGGCTATGTACAGGCCCATGTCACACTGTCCTGGCCCATCGACAACATGGGACCATCCTTGCCCAACCTCTGGGCGACGGTCGCAGGCAATCTTTTTGAACTCAAGGCTTTCTCGGGTTTGCGACTACTCGACATAAGGCTGCCAGATGAATTTGCACACGCCAATCCTGGTCCTAAATTCAGCATCTCTGGAACGCGGGCGCTTGCAGGTGTCCATTCTGGTCCGCTTATCGGAACCATTGTGAAGCCTTCCGTCGGCTTTAACCCCGAACAGACTGCGGCACTAGTGCAAACTCTGGCACAAGGTGGCATTGACTTCGTCAAGGATGATGAACTCCAAGCTGATGGTCCGCACTGCCCGTTTGAGGCGCGTGTCAAATCAGTCATGCAAACCATCAAAGTTCATGCCGACAAGACCGGCAAGAAGGTTATGTACGCCTTCAACCTGACGGGTGAGGGCGATGAAATGCGCCGCCGCCATGATCTGGTGCGCGCGCTTGGTGGTACCTGCGTCATGGTCAGTGTCAATTCGGTGGGAATGACTGGCATGTTGACGCTGGCGCGGCACACCCAGTTACCCATCCATGCCCATCGCAATGGCTGGGGTTATCTGTCGCGCATGCCAGCTCTCGGTTGGGACTATCGAGCATGGTCGAAGTTCTGGCGTGTGGCTGGAGCCGACCATATGCATGTCAACGGTTTACAGAACAAGTTCTTCGAAAGCGATGCCAGTGTGATCGCGTCGGCCCGTTCGCTGCTCACGCCGATGTTTCAGAGCAAATCGTGTGTATCCATGCCAGTGTTCTCGTCAGGCCAGGGCGTGAAACAACCAAATGAGACCTATAGGCGCCTCGGCAGTGCTGACCTTATCTATGCCGCAGGCGGCGGTATCATGGGTCACCCGGACGGTCCCAAGGCTGGCGTTGAAAGCATCCGTGCAGCATGGGATGCCGCGATGGGCGGCACAAGCATTGAACAGAAAGCACGGGACGTTCCGTCACTTGCACGTGCGCTTGCGGTAGATAGTAATTGAAACTGCCTGCTGGTCTGCTCCTATCTTGGCACGGTGATGATTTCACAGGATCTTCTGCCGTTATGGAAGTTCTTGCGCAAGCGGGCCTGCGTGCTGTTCTGTTTCTGGATATACCGCGCGCCGAAACTTTGGCTCGATTTCCTGATGTACAGGCAGTTGGCATTGTTGGCACGGCGCGCTCGCAAACAGTTGCGCAGATTGAACAATCTCTGCCGCCCGTCTTCGCAGCGCTGGCCAAAATGAGTGCGCTGGTTACGCATTATAAGATCTGTTCGACGCTCGACTCCTCTCCGGAGATCGGATCTATTGGAAGGGCGGCCGAGCTCGCCTTGGCAGAATTTCCAAACGCTATCATGCCGTTCCTTGTCCCTGCACCGATGATAAAGCGTTGGCAGTGTTTTGGCACGCTGTTTGCCGCGGCCCCCGGCGGAGTGTTTCGGCTGGATCGACATCCGGTAATGGCACGTCATCCAGTAACTCCCATGGACGAGGCGGACGTGATTGCCCACCTTTCCAGGCAGACAGATTTGCCCATGGGCCTGCTGAGCGTTGTCGAACTTGAAGGGGATGCCGCCACCGCGTTTGCACAGAAGGTAGAGGCGGGCCAACGCCTGGTCGCAATGGATTGTGTTACCGACGGCCATCTTGAATGTGTTGGGTCCTTGATCTGGGCAAACCGCGGGCCTCAATTGTTTGCGATTGGCTCTCAAGGTGTTGAATATGCCTTGGTGGCACACTGGCGAAAAGTGGGTTTGCTTGATGCACCTGTGGCTTCAAATGGGGTCGGCACGGCGCGGCTTGCCGTGGTTTCAGGTTCCGTTTCGCCTACAACAGCAGAGCAGATTGCCTGGGCCGAAGCCAACGGCTTTGCCTGCATCGCACTAGATGCGGCAGCAGTTGTCAAAGGCGGCAGCAAGGCACGTGCTTCCATGAAGAGCACCCTTGATGCTGCACTTGGGGCTTTTTCTCAAGGTGCCGATCCCTTGATTTTCACAGCGCGTGGTCCGGATGACCCGGCGGTGAAGGCGGTAAAAAGTGCGTCACGCGAGAATCCGGAAGCCAATGGCCGAATCGGCATGGCCCTCGGTGACCTGCTCGCAGACATCTTGCGGAAAACTGGATTGCGCCGCGCAGTGATTTCTGGTGGCGACTCATCGGGGCATGCGGGGCAAAGGCTAGGCATTGAGGCATTGACCTTCCTTGCTCCGACAATTCCTGGTGCCGCACTTTTCCGCGCACATGCCAACAACAATGAATTCGATGGACTCGAGCTGGCNCTCAAAGGAGGCCAGATGGGGGCTCATGATTATTTTGGTCAGATAAGGGCTGGCGGTGGCAACCCAATTGTAAGGAGACATAGCACATGACGAAAATTGCTTTGATGGGCGCAGGCGGCAAGATGGGGGTCCGTCTCGCGACTAATCTGAATAACGCGAAATTGGACGTGGATTATGTCGAGATTTCTGCAGAAGGCCGCAGGCGTCTCTCCGAGATAGTGGGCATTGAAGCCGTTGATCAAGTAAAGGCATTGACGAATGCCGATGTTGTAATTCTGGCCGTGCCGGATCGGCTGATTGGTAAAATTGCGACCGCTATCGAGAGTGGTTTAAAGCCTGGCACGGCGCTGATCGTGTTGGATGCTGCCGCACCTTGGGCCGGTGAAATGCCTAACCGCCCCGACCTTACCTACTTTTGCACGCATCCTTGTCACCCTGCGTTGTTTGACTTCACGCCAGATGTGGCGGCGCAGAAGGATTTCTTCGGTGGCATCGCCGGGCCCCAAGGCATAGTGTGCGCTTTGATTCAGGGACCGGAGGAACACTATGAAATGTGCGAGAAAATCGCCCGGGCCTTTTATGCGCCCGTTGCACGCTCGCACCGGTGCACCCTGGAACACATCGCTTTATTGGAACCGGCCCTGTCTGAAACTGTGGGAGCAACGCTTTGTCTTGCACTGCGCGAAGCAACAGATCGAGCAATTTCGATGGGTGTTCCGAAAGACGCGGCAATTGATTTCATGCTGGGTCACCTGAAGATTGAGTTGGGGATCGCCTTCCAGGTGTTCCCGGGCGTTTTCTCCGATGGTGCGTTGCACGCTATCAATGCATCGCGACCGCTGATCTTCAAAGAAGACTGGCTGGGTAGGGTCTTTGCGCGGGAAGCAATTTCGCAGTCAGTGAAAGACATCTGCAATCCGCCACCAAAGTGAGCAATGAAACTTAATTTGGAGTTTGGCATCTTAATTGCGCTGCATGTGCAGTGCACAAGACGCACAATCCTTTACCCGGCTTGCCCGAAAGCGCGATAAATTATGACAGGAAGGACCCCGTCTACGTCTGCCAGGCCCTCTCTATAAGACGCACAATGGAGGAAGACACTAAAATCGTTGAAGATACTACCCCGATGCATTTCTGGCAACTGCCAACTGCTTTGTGACATTTAGCGAGGCATAGGCGGCTAAAGTATATTTCGCAATCAAGATGCGACTTGATTATTGGCAGCTTCGCTGGCGTGCTGGCCACGATTGCAGTCCGTAGCTGCGGCGCGCAGCGGGTCAGCGTGTAATAACGCTGGCGCCCGGAACGGACTGTAGGCTGGTAGTTCTACGCTGCACGGCAGGCACATCCTGCGGAGCGTAGGTGGGTTTGGCTCAGGCTCTGGTGGGGTGCGGTGAGCGATGTGGACTAAGAATGCTGGTCTACAGAAATTGTGAATTTGCTTTATACACTGTTTAAGGTTTGTTGTTACTTATTTGGTTGATGAGTATTTCAAGACTTTGAATAAAAATAGTCTCCGGCCTCACTGAAATAACCTGTAAATTACATTAATTTGGCACTTGACAATTGCAATTTTTACCGCCAAAATTACGGCGTTGGAAAATTAGTCTTATACACAGGAGAAACAAAAATGAATTCAAAGATCGTGAAGAAATCTGTAAGCAGAAGAAATATGTTGAAGTTGATGGGAGTAGGTGCAGCCAGTGTCGGGCTGGCTGCGTGCGCGGCTCCGCCGGCGGCAGCCCCGGAGGCCGCAGCGCCTGCCGCGGCTGCGCCTGCTGCTGAGCCGGTAGTACTTGAAGTGAAATCAATTCAGCCTGAATATAGCGCGCAGACCAAGCAGATTTTGGATGTGTATAAGGAGAAGAACCCTCATGTCTCTTTCGTGATCACGGATGTGAATGAGGACACCCAGGCCGCTTACGATGCGCGCATTGCGGCAGGCAACCCAGCCGATATGGATTGTCAGGCCGCCTGCACCAAAGAAAATTACAAGCAGTATATGAATCTCCTGGAGATGCCCGATTTCAATTGGGGCCAATTCGATAAGGGCGCCAAGACAGCTTTCGAATCGCTTTACGGAGTAAAGGACTATGTGCCGTTTGTTAACCCCTACCTGGGCTACTTCTTCACTTTTCTCTTTTACAAAGACAAGATGGCAGAAGCCGGTTTGGACCCCAAAGCCAACGTGAAGTCGATGGACGATCTGGATAAATTCTTGGGCGACCTCAAGAAATTTGTGGATGGTAGCGGCGGCAAGTATGCTTATGTGTTTGACACGGGCTGGCATCCGTGGGTATATGGCACCGTCTTTCCGTCGGCCATGGCTACTGCGATGGGGGGAAGCAAGAAGCAGCAGCAGGATTTATTTGTGGGCAAAATCAAGTTTACCGATTTGGATGCGAACCCGTTTGTGCCGTTTTTCAAGCGTTACAAAGAGTGGTATGACAAGGGCTATTTTCCCAAGAAGTGGTGGACGCGCAACTGGGATGAATTCGAGAACGGCTTTATTGCCCAAAAATCCATCATCACGTTCCATGGCCCGTGGATTTGGGACAAGACTCAGGCGGCGAATCCGGCAGCGGGGGCGCAACTGGATGGCTTTAATTTTCCGGCCTCGAGTGATGGTAAGCTGTATGTGACACCGACCGCTACGTTTGCCTTTAACACCAATGCCGCCGCGCTCTATTCGGCCAACAAGAATAAAGCTAACGCCGCGGAAGCCAAGAAGCTGTTTATGTGGTGGCACACCCCCGAGGTGATAAAGATGGTCAGCGAGGCGATCGGTGCCGCATCCGCCGTGGATCTCAGCTCCGTGGGCGGGGCTGCACTGCGCCATCCGCAGATGACCAACGTGGTGCAGCCAACAATTGCCGGGGGCAAGCTGCAGTACGATGGCGACTTCCATGGCATGGATTTGGCTGCGCGCTACCTCAAGGGCGGGGCTGAGAACGTGATGGAGTCTGACCGCACGGCGGCGATGTATGGCGATTACCTAGAAGGCAATATCACTCTCGAAGACCTGATGAAACTCTATCAGGCGCGCTGGGATGCGGCTTATGAGGGTTTGTAAATGGCATTCATTTAGCGCCTCATAACATAGTGATCTGACTATGCAATTTGGGTTATAACAACTTTTCGGAAGCGGAGCGTGATTGCCAATCCGCTCCGCTTCCGCGATGGGGTGAACGACCCTTAACAGCGCGGAGAGCTCAGCTGATGAGCGCGGATGACATGAAACTTCAGGAATATACTCGGTAATCTGCTCTGTTCCAGTCTCATTAGGGCTGTCCAAAATAGACTGTTGGGCTTCCAGCTGAACACTGGTGGCAACGGTTAGATATTGACGCCCACGGATGGCGAAAAAGTTTTCTTCTGAGGCTGACATGAGTTATATCGGTTTGAACCTACAACATTTATTTCACTCGTGCTTCTATGGCAGGCGCACAACAGACTATCAAATTCTCTTGCCGGTTATCCTGTGTTGTGTCTGTAAGAAGCAGTTGCAGCAGCAGCCATGAGCGCGCCCAAAAAACTGCTCACCACTGAGCGTAAACGCACGCTATGGGAAGTGGTGTTTGTGGCGCCACAGCTTATCCTATACGTTGGACTAACGATTGTGCCGTTGCTTATTTCGATCCCAATCGTGCTTACAAACCGGGCCAACTTTACCGACCTGACAGTTGATGCCGTGGGTCTGAGCAACTTCGTCAATATCTTCCAGTTTCCGCTGAGCGATATCTTCTTCTCCGCGCTGGCTCGCACGGTGCTGCTGACGTTTCTCAACTATGTGACTGTGTTTGCATTTGGGCTGACGTTGGCGCTGCTGCTGTTCGAGGGCAAATTTGGTGGCTTGTTTTTCACCATCATCTATTTGCCCTACATGCTGTCTGGTTTTGGCGTCGGCATTCTGCTAATCATGTTGTTCTCGCGCGATCAAGGTTCGCTCAATCTGCTATTTATGGAGATGGGTGTTCTGAAAACGCCGTTTGATATCAAAGACCCAAGCATTACAGCTGTGGCCCTGCCGCTAGTGTTGGGCTGGCGTTATGCGGGCTTTAACATGGCGCTGTTTTTGTCCGGCCTGCTCAGCATCCCGATTGAGACAATTGAGGCATCGAGGGTGGATGGTGCCAGTTATTTGCAGCGATTGCGCTACGTTTATCTGCCGCAAATTGTTCCTAGCATCATCATTGCCACCATTTTCTGTTTGATAGGCTCGTTCGGGGTGTTTGATGAGGCAGTCGGATTAGGTGCGTTTTATGGCAACCCGGCTGCGGAGTTCTTCGCTATTAGCGTGTTCAAGATGGGCTTCGGCACGGCGATTGGGCAGCAGATTGGCACGTTGGCCGAGGGCATGACAATGGCGCTCGTGGTATTTGTGCCACTGACACTGATGGCTGCGTATTTGGTTCGGTTGCAAAAGCGGTTACAGTACTAAACGGCTATGACTGATACCGCGCTATCCTCTCCTTCTGAGCCGTTCCGCCCAGTGCGCGGGACGCAGTCCGGGCGGCTGGGGCGACCAGCGCGGGTGTTCATCGCCACATTTTTAATTATTTATACTTTCGTAACTCTCGTCCCGTTTTACTTTTTGTTTGTGCGTTCGTTTGTGCCCACGAAAGACAGCACTAGGTTGCATTTGTGGATCCCGAAGCCCGAAGAGATCAGTATGGATAGCCAGTTTGGAAATTTGGCGACGTTCTATAAAATTGATGTTTCGCACTTTAAGCGGGAAATGGGCATTACAGGCTATATTAACTCGTCCCTGACATTAAAGGAAGTTGCGACCGACTTTAATTTACCTGAGGACAAGGTGAAGGCTTACTACCAGAGTTACATTACCTATAACGGCATTTACTCTATTTTCGCGGCCGGCAAGTTTTTCAACCATATCTTTGGGACTGTGTTTGTTGCGGTGGTCAGTATCGTTATCGGCGGGTTTTTGGGCTTGGCGACCGGGTCGGCGTTGGCAGGTTTTCGCAAGCGGTGGCACTTGTGGGTGTATTACTTGTATCTTTTGCAAATCTCCATCGCGCCCATTATGATTATTCTGCCGACTTATTTGATCATGACCCGGGTACTGAATTTGTATGACAGTTATCTGGCGTTGATCCTGCTCTACATCAAGGGCGGGGCTCTCTCGACCATGGTGTTTACAACCTATGCCGCGAGCATTCCCAAAGACTTACGCGAATCGGTTGAGATTGATGGCGGCAGCTTCCCGACATATTTCTTCCGCGTGTTGTTGCCGCTAGCTCGTACACCGTTTGCGGTGTATGCTTCCATTAGCCTGCCCGTGATCTGGAACGATTTACTCTACGGCTTCTTGTTTCTTAGCCCGGAGAAATTCACTGTGATCCCGATGGTGACCCAGTATACAGGTACATTTGCCACCAACCTGCAGGCGACATATTCGGGCTTGCTTTTTGCGACTTTGCCATTGCTGGCGGTGTATCTGGTGTTCCAGCGGCTTTTCATGCGCGCGGCCCTGGCGGGGGCGGTGAAGGGTTGAGGTTATTTGGTCGATTACTATCAACACAATGTAGCTATTGTGATGGGCGGTGCCAGTAGTACCAGGGGCAAACGGTGTTGGTAATCTTAGAGTGCAGCGCTGTGGTGTGTCAACGTCGGCAGGCAGAGCGGACCTTGGAGTTGTAAATCTGCGGTGCAGAAATGATACATGTGGCGCAAGCCGGGGTAGGTGTGGTGCAGGCGGTGGCAGGGTGCGGTGAGTGGTGTGGTCTGCCAATTCCGGATTGCAGGCAGTGTGCAATTTCCGCTTGTTACGCGTATCAAAACTCTGCGAACACCAAACAAAAGCGGTCTTTGANCTGAAGTNAATGGTTGGTNGGGGTTAGNANAAAGTNGTACTTGACGAGAGNGGGTTCAGGGCGTATGGTGTCGACGTGGATTGGGGCTTGAA
>JGI25928J51866_1000254_pt1 | contig 12862 bp, 15 predicted proteins | sample LauGreFBDMM110DN_2_FD_51866 | JGI IMG/M metagenome (IMG submission 51866)
GTTCAGCGATCTTGAATTTCAAATCATCGAGGCTCACATTTCCTGCTTCATCACAGGAGATCACAACCACTTTCATTCCCGCCATCACCGCACTGGCTGCATTTGTGCCATGGGCACTAGAAGGAATCAGACAGATATCGCGCTCTTGCTCCGAGCGAGAGTCGTGATAATTGCGGATAGCAAGCAGTCCAGCAAACTCCCCCTGACTTCCGGCGTTAGGTTGCAAGGAGACCGCGTCATAGCCTGTAATTTCAACGAGCCACTTAGAGAGTTGCGCAATCAGTTTGCGTGAACCAATGCTTTGATCTGCTGGAGCAAACGGATGCAGAGATGCAAACTCCGGCCAGGTGACAGCTTCCATCTCAGTTACTGAATTGAGTTTCATGGTGCAAGAACCCAACGGAATCATTGTTCTATCTAGTGCGAGATCACGATCTGCAAGTGTGCGAAGGTAGCGCATCATTGAAGTTTCAGAATGGTAGGTGTTAAAGACCGGGTGTTGTAAGAAGGTGGAGCTTCTCTTAACAGCCGGTGAGATACCACTCCCCTGGGCTGAGACAACCTTTGCCGCAAAGATGCTTACGATCTCAGCAAATCTACTTGCCGTCACAGTTTCATCTAAGGAAATGCGAACATGCTTCGCATCGACTATTCCCAGATTGATTTGCAATGAGCATGCCTTCTTATGGATCGCTGCCGCATCATCAACCTTGATAGTTAAAGTGTCAAAGTAACTCTTATTGACGCTCTCAACGACAGTTGCCAGAGCAGCGGTGTAACCGTGAACACGCTCGGCGATTTCAATCAGCCCTTTTGGTCCGTGCCACATTGAGTAGAACGCACTCATATTCGCCAGCAGCACCTGTGCGGTACAAATATTGCTGGTCGCCTTATCGCGTCTAATGTGTTGCTCGCGCGTTTGTAGCGCTAGGCGAAATGCTGGATTTCCATGAGCATCAACGCTCTGACCAATCAGGCGACCAGGAAGTGCTCGCTCTAGTCCGGTGCGTACCGCCATAAAACCTGCATGTGGTCCACCAAAGCCCATTGGAACTCCGAAGCGTTGGGCTGAACCCACCGCGATATCGGCGCCCCACTCCCCTGGCGCTGTAATCAGAGTCAGTGCAAGAAGATCCGTAGCTGCGATTACTAACGCATCTTTTGCATGTGCAAGGGTTGCCAGGTCACTGAAATCATTTATGGCTCCAGTGGTATCCGGGTACTGCACCAAGATGCCAAAGAAATTTAGTGAAGCATCTACCGCAAGTGCATCCACCTCTAGCACCTTGATACCGAGTGGTTTGGCTCGAGTGACAACTACCGCTTTTGTCTGGGGATGCAGATTGCGATCGATCAGAAACACAGCTTCATCGTTGGTCTTAGAGGTGCGTCTAGCCAGTGTCATAGCTTCTGCTGCAGCTGTTGATTCATCGAGCATGGATGCATTAGAGATAGCAAGGCCAGTCATATCAGTGATCACAGTTTGAAATGCAAAGAGTGCTTCTAGGCGACCTTGCGAAATTTCAGGTTGATAAGGTGTGTATGCGGTATACCAAGCGGGATTTTCTAAAACATTTCGTTTAATCACCGGTGGTGTAATGGTGCCGTAATAACCAGTGCCAATCAGCGAAGTAAATATCTGATTTTCTGATGCCAGAGCTCGTAACTCATCAATTACTTCTACTTCACTCTTGGCAGTATCTAGTACCTCTGAGAGTTTCTTCTCAATAACGATATTTTCTGGAACTACATCGGCGATAAAATCTTTGAGATTTGAGTAACCAAGAACAGAGAGCATCTGCTCTTCTTGCGCACCAGAAGGGCCAATATGTCGATCTTGAAAACCTTTACTGCCGCCCACGTGAGACCACCCATTCAACTCATCTATGGCCCTAGCGCCTTAAATTAGATGAGCGAAATATATGAGTATTAGGCGCCTTTCGCCTTTCGACGCAGCGAAAGTTCATCACTATTTTGAGCAACAATCGTCTCNCCATTTACTTCACCGGCAAGGGTGGCAAGCGAGCCCTCTACTTCAGACCAGACCTTACCAACAGCGATTCCAAACACTCCTTGGCCGCCAGCTAGTAGATCGATAATTTCATCCGGACTTGCGCACTCATAGATTGAGGCCCCATCACTCATTAGAGTGATTCGTTCTAGCTCTGTCACACCGCGATCGCGTAGATGATTTACTGCGGTACGAATATTCTGAAGTGAAACACCGGCGTCAAGTAAACGTTTAACAATTTTTAGAACCAAGATGTCGCGAAACCCATAGAGCCGAGCGCTACCTGAACCAGATGCTGTGCGAATCGATGGTTCAACAAGACCAGTGCGAGCCCAATAATCTAATTGGCGATATGAAATACCAGCAGCCGAACAAGCTGTCGCACCGCGATAACCAATTTCAAATTCTTGCTCTGTCACGAGAGGGGGCTCGCTTTCCTATAGGGGGTTAGATAAAGGGTACGCGTGAGGATGGTAGAAAGTCAGGAGCGACACGAACAAAACCTCTACCTGAGGTTTAGACTTTCGCCTACCCCTTAAAATCCTCAGGATTAATCTGTTCCAGGAATTCACGGAAGGCCTCAAGCTCCTGGTCCCCCGCAGCCGAGACTTCGGATGCTACCTGCTCTGGAATATCAATTCCTACCTGATCTAACAAATCATTATCAACCAAGATATTGGATTTGGTACGTAGCGCAATTGCGATTGCATCTGATGGACGGGCCGAGAGTGCCGGCAAGGTGCCTTGATCACTACGTAGGTTTAATTCGGCAAAGAAAACCCCATCGACTATCGCTGTGATGTGGACAGACGCTAGCGAGATGTCTACTCGATCTAATACATCGCGGATGAGGTCATGCGTTAGCGGCCGCGGTGCCTCTAGCCCTTGTTGGGCGAAGGCGATGGATGTTGCTTCNACGGCTCCCACCCAGATGGGAAGGAATCTTGAACCTTCAATCTCTTTGAGTAAAACGATGGGTTGATTAGAGGGCATCTCAATCCGTACTCCCACGACCTCAACCGGAATAAACATGGAAAGAAATTCTTATGCGATTAACGAGGACGATTCAAGCCGCCGCGTACCAAGGCAGCATGGAGTCGAACAGATAGGGATGCAATCTCCTTCTGAACTTCCTCAGCGCGAGCTTTCGCTTCCGTACTCTTCTGTCTTGTGAAGGGAGTGATAACTTGTTCAATCAATCCGATTTCGCGATCGGCTGCAGATTTAAATGAACGAAGGTGGCGCGGTTCAATTCCAAAGCCAGCCATCTCGGCGACTGCGCGTGCCACAGAGAGAGCATCCCCNTCATAGTGGCGTCCACGGATTTGGATAAGTCCGTAGTCCGTAGGACTCCAGTTCTACCAACTGTGCATCATCTAGGGCAGATGCATTAAGCAACTCTTCCCGAGATAGCCGCATCTCAGATTGTTCAGCAAAGGCGGAAGGAGCAAACTCACCATCGACTGTGGCAAGACCGAGCGTTGGACGAGGAGCTGGGATTCCGCCAGCAGGTGCTGGTTGCAGACCACGATCTAGCGCATCGAGATTTTCCTTAATAACTTTCAGTGGCAGGTACTGATCACGTTGAGCGAGTAGGACGTAACGTAGTCTTTCTAGGTCGGTTGTCGTGAACTTGCGATATCCAGAGGGTGTTCGCTGCGGCTCAATTAGGCCTTCAGACTCCAAAAATCGAATCTTTGAGATTGTGATGTCTGGAAAATCTCCGCGCAATTTTGTGAGTACTTCACCAATACTTAAGTAGGCCCGTGCTGGAACGCTCAACTGACTTCTCCCCTAGTAGATCTTGAATTGTCTTTTGAAACTTCTTACTTTTGTGCGGTAATAAATAAAAGGTGGTACTTACCTATCTGAATCTCATCCCCAANAGATAGCTGCTTNTCCGTGATTGGCTCGTTATTGATATATGAGCCATTGAGACTTCCAGTATCTTTAAAGATGAACCCGGAATCTGATTTTTCAATTGTGGCGTGCTTCCTAGAGACTGTGACATCATCTAGAAATATCGCACTCCCAGGTGATCGACCAATAGTTGCCCCGACAGAAGTCACCAGAAATCTTGCACCTCGTCCGGGGCCACGATGAATCAGAACCATTGCAGAGTTACCGTCGCCAGCTAAGGTGGATTCAAGAACTGTGCGCTCTTCGGCGCTCGATGTAGCGAGGTAATCTTTTATGAGCTCTGAAGAAGAATCGCCAACCACGGGACGAAGCCCCAGGTGGAGAGTGCTAGTTAGCTCAGGCTTTGAATCTGCCTCTGCCATGAACTCACCCCCTTCGATGTCAACTTAAGGGTGACACTAGAGAGTTGCGGCAGAGAAATCAAGCGGAGATTTACGCGGTAATTGCACCATATTGCGCTGCCGAGAGCAGTCCTGCTGGCTCTACACCTACTTCAATTTCAACCAACCAGCCAGATCCATATGGATCGGAGTTGATCAGCTCTGGTTTGGCGCTAAGAGTTTCATTNATTGCAACGACCGTTCCNGAAATGGGTGCAAAGATTTCCGAGACGCTCTTGGTGGATTCAACTTCCCCGCACACCGCATCGGCCACTACTTTCTCGCCAATCTTGGGCATCTGAACATAGACAATGTCACCGAGAGCGCCCTGTGCGAAGTCTGTAATACCCATTCGATAGCGAAGGGCAGTCTCAGTCGGTGCTACCCACTCGTGCTCTTTTGTGTACTGCAACTCTGCTGGAATCACCGACATGCGCTACCTCTACTATCTGCTAAATAACGGGTGGGCGCACTCTAATGGCATTTATCCCGGTGCGGAAATACCCGAAAGCCGTGGCGAGATAGAGCGCCACTCCCCAACCGGTAAATGCCCAGCCAAAGATGAAAGCTACGGTGCCATACCAATTCGAATTAAGGGCGAGCAGGAGAAATGGGAAGGCGTAGAGAAGATTAAATGTTGCCGCCTTACCCAGATAGGTCACTTGTAAGGTGGGGAGCCCTCGCAGCTGGATAACCAGGGCGAGAATTGCCATCGCAATATCTCGAGCTACCAGAACAATGATGATCCAGAGTGGGATGGCATCTCGAATGTATAAAACGATGATGGTGGCAGCGATATACAGTCGATCAATGGTCGGATCGGCGATCTCTCCAAAGCGCGATTCTTGATTAAGAGCGCGAGCTAACTTGCCATCAAAATAATCAGTAGCTCCACCGATCATCAGGACCAGGATTGCCCAACCATCTGCGCGCTGGTCCAAGGCGAGCCAGATAAAGAGTGGGATTCCTAGGAATCGCAGGAAGGTAAGCGCATTAGGAATCGTCCACATTGCTACGCCTCCTTATCTCGTTCCTTTACCCGAATAGCTACCTGAACTGGAGTTCCTGGGAATTTAAACTCTTCGCGTAGGCGCCGTTCGATAAACCTACGATAGGAGGCTTCAATCCAGCCAGATGAGAAGACCACGAATTTAGGCGGCGCTATTCCCGCCTGCGTTGCGTAGTAAACCTTTGGTTGCTTTCCACCGCGCACCGGTGGCGGNGTCGCGCCAATNAGGGCGCCCAAGAAAGAATTGAGTTTTGAGGTCGGNACACGGCGTTCCCAAGAATCGATGGCGGTGCGAAGTGCTGGGGCTAAACGATCACGGTGCCATCCGGTCTTGGCCGCNACATTAACAATCTGCGCCCATTCGACCTGNTCTAGATGTCGTTCAATCTCCTTATCTAACTGGGCACGCCGATCGTCATCGACCAGATCCCATTTGTTCATGACGATCACCATCGCCTTGCCGGCTTNTTCGACCATCGTGATAACTCGCAAATCCTGCTCCGAGATAGGAACTGAAGCATCGAGAATGACGACNGCGCACTCGCAACGTTCCAACGCCGTNTGNGTTCGCANGGTTGCGTAGTAATCCGTTCCACTTGCTTGATTGGCCCGCTTTTTAAGGCCAGCGGTATCTACAAATCTCCAGATACTTCCGCCAAACTCAATTAGTTCATCAACTGGATCGCGCGTTGTACCCGCAACATCGTCCACGATAGAACGGTTCTCTCCAGCAAGTGCGTTTAGCAAACTCGATTTACCAACATTCGGGCGACCAATCAGGGCAATACGTCGATAGCCATCTTGTACTTGGGCAGCTCCAACTTCAGGAAGCAACTTAGTAATGGAATCGAGCAGATCTCCACTGCCACGACCGTGCAGCGCCGATACAAAGTGCGGTTCTCCTAAACCAATGTTCCACAGCGCATGTGCATCAGATTCGTCGTTATCACCATCGACTTTGTTGGCCACCAAAATTGTTGGCTTCTTCGCCTTACGTAACTCTTGTACCAAAATATCATCCTCATCTAGTGCGCCAACTTGTGCATCCACTACGAAACAGAGAACATCTGCTTCATACATAGCAAGTTCGGCGCTAGCGCTAACCTGAACTGAAATTCCATCTGGCTTAGATTCCCATCCGCCAGTGTCCATAATGATGAAGCGACGACCGCCCCATTCGCATTCGTATTGAATGCGATCTCGGGTAACACCCGGAGTATCCTCAACAATTGCCTCACGTCGACCGATGAATCGATTAATCAAGGTTGATTTGCCAACGTTCGGACGTCCAAGAATGGCGACAATCGGAAGTCCTAGAAGAGAGCGCTGAGAGAGAAGTTCCCAGATACGTTCCACTGTTTCATCGAGAGTAAGTTCAGTTGAATCGATATGCACCGCATCAGTTGCCATAGACAGAGGTGAAATCGTGCGATTGGAATCAATCTCATCACGAGTCGAAAGTGATTGCGCCACAGCATCAACACCGCCGGCCGCGCCATCTTGCTCGGCATCTCGTCTAGCTGCTCGAGTTGAAATCTCGGCGGTGAGATAAATCTTTAACGCTGCATCAGGGCAGACCACTGTTCCGATATCGCGACCTTCAACCACAATTCCGCGATCTGCCTTAGCAATAATTGATCTCTGCAGCGTAAGAAGTTCTGCGCGTATCTGTGGCAGGGCGCTNATAATGGAAACCTTCTCTGTCACTTCTTGACTGCGAATCTCTTCACTTACATTCGTTGTGCCAACAAAAACTTGNGGATCTCTCGGATTGGANTNAAAAGTAATTGGTGATTCAATGACGGCAGCGATAATGTCNTCTGCCTTATCACTCTTTATCGATAAAGCAATGAATGTGACTGCGCGATATAAAGCTCCAGTATCTAAATAGCTCCACCCAGCTCGAATGGCAATGTTCTTAGATGTGCTGGATTTACCAGAGCCGCTAGGGCCATCTAGTGCAACAACAATCATCTTCACAGCCCATCTATAAGTTATTACATTCTAAGGCGCAGGTGCCTAATACAAAGAATTACGAACGTGGAGCGTGCACGTCCCAGCCTTNACTCTCTAAATGCGCTTTCAAAGTGGCCGCATCTGAATGTGAAACCGCCAAAGTAATCAATCCTGTCTCTTGACCTGGAGAGTGTTCAATCGAGAGATCTTCGATATTGACTGAAACCTTTGCACACTCATCAAAAATTGCTGCTAGTTGACCTGGCTTATCTTCAATGACTATAGGCAGGTGGGTGTATTCACGCGCTTTACCACCGTGTTTTCCAGGAATGAGCGCTCTGCCCGATTGCCCATCTTTGATGACGCCAGCAATAAAGCTTTCACTTTCAATATTGGAGATAAGGGAGTTCAGATCGGCCGCTAAAGATTTAAGTAGAGGTGTGATAGCTGCGTTATTGGCGGCAATGATCTCCTTCCATAGGGAAGGATCAGATGCTGCGATTCGAGTCATATCGCGCAGCCCTCCCCCAGATAGCTCCAGCCAACTCGCAGGATTTCCCGCCAATTGCTTGGCCAATAATGAGGAGATCAGTTGCGGCAGATGTGAGACCAGCGCAACCGCTTTATCGTGATCGGCTGCCGGCATATCTATCACCGCAGCGCCTAAGGCCTCAATTAGAGCTTTTCCCCAGAGGACCGCCTTCTGATCAACCCCGGCAGAGTCAATCATCCACGGGCGCCCTTCAAAGAGGTCAGCTCGAGCAGACTCAGCGCCTGAGAATTCACGCCCTGCCATGGGATGTGTTGGTAGGAAATGCGAGGCTGAGAGGGACGATCTACGGAGTTCAACTATAGGTTGAGTCTTAATAGCGGCAACATCTATGAATANACNCTTGAAGGTTGCTCTTTCGAGGGTAGCAATGACCATCGTAAAAGAGGAGACCGGAACAGCGGAGATAACGAGTTCGGCACTNGCTATTTCGCCACCTTCATTGCCCATAAGTGCCTGNGCTATGCCCTGGGTGCGCGAATCTTCATCGNGCATGGTCACCGAGACGCCTTTATGGGAGAGAGCTAGACCAATGGAGGTGCCTATCAGGCCTGAGCCAATAATGCAGACGCTTGAGAAGGGAAGTTTCGCGCTCATAAGCTACTGCGCTATATCCCGGCGCAGGGATTTAGCCCCATGCAGGTAGATATGTGAGATCGCTTCCGCGCTAACTGAGCTTTCAACGTGGGCCATAACCCGAATAGTCCGCTCCAGCGCACCCGGGACATCAATTTCCACGGCGCAGATCAAAGGAACGGATGCAAAGCCCACCTCGCGGGCTCCGGCTGCCGGAAAGGCCGCATTGAGATCTGGACTCGAAGTGAAAAGAACCGAGATCACATCCTTAGGGGTGAGCCCGTTGGAACTCAGAATTTCAGAGAGTAGTTCAGCTACACCCGAGTAGATACTTTCGGCCGTATTGGCCTCTACCTGGGTTGCTCCCCTGATTGCACGCACTGACATTAGGCAAGTGTACCGGTAAGTCGTTTTCAAAGGGATTGATTGCAAATGGTTTTGCACTTAAAACGTTTTATCGACTAACCGGCAATCTAAGAGGTAGAAAAGTAGGCCTAATAGATCGCACAGACCCATAGACCTCGCTGCTATCTATATATCGATAAAAATAAGACTCAATTGAGCGTTGTATTATCGATATATTGATATTTTGAAACTATCTGAGAATATTATTACTTTATCTATTTAACGCTTTATAAATACACTGCAGTTTTACTGTTTTATATCTAAAGCGGTTTGTAGGCTTACCAATTCACCGCTATTGAGATCTCGCCATCGCCCCTCGAGAGTCTCCCCCAGAGAGATCGGTCCAAACTTGGTTCGGATCAATCGAAGGACCTCCACACCCACTGCCTCCATAAGTCGGCGAATGATGTGGTAGCGACCTTCGTGAATTACCACCTCAATCCATTGTGGCGACAGGTGTTTAAAACTCAAGACCCGTCCCATGCCATCTTCGAGTTCGACCCCCTTCAAAAGGGTCTTTTCAACACCGACTGGCAGCTTTCCATCGAATTCAATGATGTAGGTCTTTTCTAGACCAAAGGAGGGATGGGTAGCTCTGAAGGTCAAATCCCCATCATTTGTGAGCAAGATCAGCCCTTCGGAATCCTTATCAAGGCGACCCACGTGAAATAGCCGTTCGGTTCGCAGGCTAATGAAGTCAGAGAGTGAGGGGCGACCTTCGGGGTCAAACATGGTAGACAAAACCCCTCTAGGCTTATGAAGTGCTAAATAAGTCTTAGACAAAGAACAGCTTATTGTCTCACCATCGACCGCCACTTTGACTTTATCGGGGTCAAACTTCGCCCCAAGCTCTCTGATCTGGTGTCCATCGACGGTGACACGGCCGTCCATGATTAGTTCATCGGCGCCTCGGCGGCTAGTGATTCCGGCGTCAGCAATAATCTTATTTAGGCGCATATCGGCCATGTGGCTATCCATTCTCGACAGTCAACTTCCCGCATAACCCAAGAAAATTGAGGGTTCGGCTAAGGGGTGGAACGAGAAGTGTAGAGCGTTAGCTAGTCAGTAAGCGAATCGAGGATCTCATCCAGGCTATCGATATCTGGCAGATGAGGCGCTAGCGGTGGCAGGTCAGTCAGGGCGTTTAGACCAAGGCGCTCCAGAAAGTAGCTCGTGGTCTTATAGAGGATTGCTCCAGTTTCATTCTCGACCCCATACTCCTCAACTAAGCCTCGAGTTATGAGGGTCTTCATTACCGCCTCGACATTGACCCCGCGGATAGCCGAAACTCGAGCGCGCGAAACTGGCTGGCGGTAGGCGATAACTGCCAGGGTTTCAAGTGCGGCCTGGGTAAGTCGGTTCTGCTGGCCATCTAGCACAAACTTCTCGACAGCTAGGCTGAAATCCGGGTGGCTATAGAAGCGCCATCCCCCATTGATCGCTTTGAGGGCGAATCCACGATCGGAGTAGCTAGGAACCAGGGCCTGGAGAGCGGCAACGACTCGCTCAACCGGCACCTCAAGAACTGTGGCAAGGGTCAATTCAGTCACCGGCTCATCTACGACCATGAGTATCGCTTCAATGGATCGCGCTANCTCTTGGCTATAAAGCTCGGGATTAGACATTTTCACCCTCTTCTGTCTCGTTCTGCGCCNCTGGCGGCAGATCAAACTCATTGGTCGCTAGAACTTCTCCCTCATCGGAGCCAACCCAGGTTACCTGGAGCTCACCGAGCGCCATTACTTGCTCAAATCGCAAGGCGCCTTGGCGATAGAGGTCAAGGAGTGCGAGGAATCTGGCCACGACAACGAGGGTGGAGTCCGCTCCCTGGATGATATTTCTAAACGAGAGGGTTCGAGATTTTCGCAAAGCTTCGACAACGGAGCGAGACTCCTCGGCCACGCTCACCGACGCGCTATACAGGTGTTCCACCGATACAACAGGGGGCGCCTTGGGCGTCAGTACACGCTCAGCTATCGCGGCAAAACGCTGGGCGCCCACCCCGATAAGGACTTCCGGCAGAAGTGATGCCAGCGCGGGATCTAGCGCAACCACGCGTGGGAAGGACTTATCAGCGGCCAAAATCGCGTCTTGGAAGGAGGCGGCAATCTCCTTAAAAGCTCTGTATTGGAGCAATCTGGCGAAGAGGATATCTCTCGCCTCAAGGATGGCGAGATCTTCCTCGTCCTCAATCTCACCGCTGGGCAGTAATCGAGCGGCCTTTAGATCTAAAAGCGTGGCAGCTATCACCAGGAACTCTGTCGCCTGGTCCAGACGCCACCCTTCCCCCGATTCCTCCAATTTGCGAATAAAAGCGATGAATTCATCGGTCACAAGGCTTAAGGANACCTCGGTAATATCTAGTTTATGGCGAGAAATCAGTTGGAGCAGGAGATCAAAGGGGCCATCGAAGTTGGACAGGTGGACGTTAAATCCCGTATCAGCCGGCATCGCCTCCGGTGTCGGAACCGGAATTAAGGTATTTTCCACGTGCGAACAGTACTTCGTTACTTGCATATCGCTGCGCATTACGCGTAGAGTCGCGGCAAATGAAAAGAGGTTTCTCGCTTGAACGCTAAATCGACATTTGACGATGATGTGGCCACTACAGCCAACCTACTTGGACGTGAACCTAAGAATTTTAAGATTCCCGCTCCCCTTACAGAGCATGGGCATGCCAAAGTCATTTCGATCTTTAACCAAAAAGGTGGCGTTGGAAAAACTACCACAACAATTAACCTAGGCGCTGCCCTGGCTGAACTCGGTCGCCGCGTTCTCCTGGTCGACTTTGATCCACAAGGTGGTCTCTCCCTTGGTCTCGGTGTCAACGCGCATAGCCTTCCACTTGAGAACACTGTCTACTACGCGCTGATGACACCAGATGCAAATATTGATGAGATTGTACTTAAGTCATCGGTTGCTAATTTGGACTTCTTGCCAGCTAACCGCGATCTNGGAACAGCTGAAACCACACTTGGTGCTGAAATCGGTGGACAGCAATACCTCAAGCGCGCACTAGCACGCCTGAGCTCTGAATACGATGTCATTTTAATTGATTGCCAACCAACGATGGGTCAACTCACAATCAACGCACTCGTAGCTTCAGATGAAGTCATTGTTCCGCTGCAATGTGAGTATTTCGCCCTTCACGGATTTATCGAGCTCAAGGGAAATATCGATAAGGTGAGAAGTTTCCTCAATCCTAATCTTAAACTCATTGGAATCCTGGCCACGATGTATGAGCGCAAAACCGTTCATAATCGCGAGGTTCTCACTGCAATCCTTGAGAAATATCCTGAGGATGTCTTTGAAACAATCATTGCCAAGACCATTCGTTTCTCAGAGACAACCGTTGCGGGAGAGCCGATAACCGCATACGCATCATCTTCTGGTGGCGCACAGTCCTATCGCCGCCTTGCCCGAGAACTCATAGCCCGAGGAGGCGCCCGATGACACGCAGAGCAAGCTTGCCCGGAGCAGATGAATTATTCCGTGCCAATACCCCAGCGCTAAGTGCCGTTCGACAGGTTGTCGAAGCTGCACCTGCAACACCTGCTACCCCACAACCGGTTGGTACATCGCAACTAAAGACGAAAAAGGGTGTTCGCACCATTTCTCGCAGGCGAGTGACCGCTGCTGAGAAATCTCCTTCGGGGCGCGAACTTCACGAAGAAAAAATCACTGTCTATTTATCAACTGATGAACTCTTTGATCTTGATCAAGCACGTTTGATGTTGCGTGGTGATTTAGGTCTTGCAGTCGATCGCGGTCGCATCGTTCGCGAATCAATCGCTGTCATCATTGCCGATTTAGAAGCTAAAGGTGATCAGAGCATTCTTGCTCGTCGACTTCGCGGAATCTAATTACTTAGCCCTTGGGTGGGCAGAGCTATAACTCTCACGCACTTTATCAATGGTTATCAGCGTGTAAATCTGGGTTGTTGTGACCGATGAGTGCCCGAGGAGTTCTTGTACTACTCGGATATCTGCCCCGCCATCAAGTAAATGCGTGGCATACGAGTGCCGGAAAACGTGCGGTGAGACCTTGCCAGCAAG
>JGI25928J51866_1000255_pt1 | contig 12855 bp, 9 predicted proteins | sample LauGreFBDMM110DN_2_FD_51866 | JGI IMG/M metagenome (IMG submission 51866)
CACCGAGCGCAACGGACCTCTCTTGGATCCCTGCCGAATTGATTTCAGTCTGTAGATTCGTGGGTCCGGTCGCGACGACTGATGGCTGCGCCAAAGACGTAGGAATGTTCACTGGAACAGGGGCGCCTAGAAGTGCCCCTAAGCCACGACCAAGTTTACGAAGATGGGATTTTCCAGCAGGAATTGATGGTTGATCGGTCATGGCCGTCCTTGGCGATTCATGTATTGAACTCAATGTTCCACGTGGAACATCAGCTTCTCAGCGCTTTCGGTAGGTTCGCAACGCTCTGATGAGTTGTCAAGCCCACAAATTGGCTGTGTAGCAGCAGTTTTATGTTATAGGACTAACAATCCCATGAATCAGAACGCGCGTTCGCTCCAATCGGGGACAGGCACCGTTCCCAATCGGGGACAGGCACCGTTCCTCCTTCCCAATCGGGGACAGGCACCGTTTCTCCTTCCCAATCCGGGACAGGCACTCGTTTGGTTCTCTGCACTGCGATCCGTCATGCTGTGCTTCCATGGACTCGCAGCGACTCGTCGACACTCGCACGATGGAATCCGCACCAGCATCTCGCAAATGCGCTGCGCTTCTTGCATTGCTCGCGCTGGTTGCCTTCCTTCCGTCCGCGTGGCTGTGTGGCTGGATTTGGGATGACGATTCGTACGTCACGCTCAATCGCGTAGTGCGCGAGTCGGATGGCGTTCTGCGCGCATGGATTCCTGGCGCGACGCCGCAGTACTACCCACTCGTGTTCGTGAGTTTTTGGATNGAACATGCGATCGTCGGTCTTGATGCGACGCTCTATCACATCGATAACGCGTTGTTGCATGCAATCAGTTGTGTGTGCATGTACTTCGTGTTGCATCGCATTCGTGTGGCGCATGCATTTTGGATNGTCGCGATTGTTGCTGTCCATCCGATGCAAGCNGAGAGTGTTGCGTGGGTGACTGAGCGGAAGAATGTTTTGTCNCTNTGCTTTGCGATGATGTGCATTCTCGCGTGGCTGCGAATNGACACAGCATCGACGCGCGCACAACGATCGAAGTGGCTTTTGATTTCAGTTGCACTCTTCGCTGCAGCGATGCTCTCGAAGACAACTGCGGTCTTCGTGCCACCCGTGTTGGTGTTGATTCAATTGTGGGAACGACGCGAGATCACTCGCGAGTTCGTGTCTCGCGTTGCGCCGTACTTCGCGCTCGGCATTGTCGGTGGACTTCACACTGCGTATCTTGAGAAGACACATGTGGGAGCGGTGGGCGAAGAGTTCGCGCTGACGTTCATGCAGCGCGCTGAATTGATCGCGACGAATTTCATCTTCTATCCACTTCACGCGCTGCTTCCTGCTGAGCAAGTCTTCATCATGCCGCGTCGGCCGATCGGCGGAATGAATGATGCGATCGATCTCGCAGGGTTTGCGGCATTGGTTGTTTCTGCTGCGCTCGTCATTCTCGCGGCATGGCGATGGTGGCGGAATCGAGCGCCACTTTTGCTTTTACTTTGGTACGGCGCAGCGATCTTCCCTGCGCTTGGATTCTTCGACGTGTATCCGTTTCGTTTTTCATTCGTCGCGGATCACTTCGCGTATGCCGCACTTCCAGCGATTTCATGCGTATTTGTGCTGTGTGCGACGCGGGTCGTGCGATCAACAACTCTTCAGCGAGTGATGCTGAGTGTNGTGGTGGTTGCANTNATCGCGCAGTCGTGGCGTGCACTTNCTCGATTCGAAGACGAGCAGACTTTGTGGACGATCACCGCGGAGCAGAACCCGAANGCGTGGATCGCGCACANCAATCTTGCATCNATCGCGTTGAGTCAAGCAGAGGAAGTGCAGACAGTCGCCGCACAAGAGGGGAGGGCGGATGCACCGCAGACACGCGAACTCGTACGCGCACTTGCGACCGAAGCGCTCGAGCGATCCGATCGAATGCTCGAGACATCGCTCGACCCACTCGTCGGATTCACAAATCGTGCGGAGGCACTTCGATTGCTTGGTCGACTCGAGGACTCACTCGCTCAGACGGACAGGATGATTTCGTTGACGAAGGGCGGATCTAAAGAGCGCTGGCTTCGAGCTCGTGTGCTTGAACTGTTGCAACGAAACACTGAGGCCGCGACGGAGTTTGCACTCGCTGCTCAAGCCCCTGATGGCGTGTATCGCATCGAGGCACTCAAGAGCGCGATGCGTTTGGCTTTGCGCCAGAAGGACGTGCCGAGCGCTCTCGTTGCTGCGCGCGCGCTGGTGCAAGCGGCGCCAGAAGATTCGTCGGCGCGGATCGACTTCGGCGCGCTGCTCATTGCGAGTGGCGCGCATGCGGAGGGACGGCGCGTGCTGTCTGTCGCGCTCGCGAGTGGCGGCTTGACGCGAGAGCTGTGGACTGGAGCAACGATGCGCTATGTGCAAAGCGTGATTGATGATCCAACTGCCGAAGAAGACGAAGTCTCCGCTGCACATCGCTACTCCGACAAACTCGTCGAGCGCAGCGGGGGAGATCTCGTCGCGAAGCTCTTGCTAGCGCACATGCGTCTTCGAACCGATGATCGCGCAGGCGCGCGCGCGCTTGCGATTGAAATCGAGACCGGTAGCACAGATGAACGCGCGCGTGCCGAAGCGGCATCGATTCGCGCGCGTACGAACTGATGCGCGCTTGCTATGCTGTGTCGATCTCGCGCGTTGCGAGACATTGGCGCGTCAGGCGAAAGTGGTGTGAATCCACTGCGAAGGCGTCACCGTAAATCACCAGTGCAGCAATGTGCTTGTGAAAGCCGGGTCGACCTGACGAATCAATTTCATTCATCGCCCCTCCGCTCATGAGGTGTGCTGGTGTCGGAATCTTGGTGTGGTTGCGCATTTTGCGCACCACCACAAGCTCGCACACATCACACAACATGTAAGTGCCACACGGAGGGGAAAGTCCGTTTGACTGGCGCACATCCAGTCAGAAAGGTCTGCACGTATGCGTTCATCCTCTGTTGGCTCCTCTGTTGGTTCTTGGGTTGTTGGAAGCGTTTGTTGCGCGGCATTGGCTTCAGTCGCGCAAGGCGCAATCGTTGCGAGTTACACGGTCGGCACCGGCACGCAGTCGTCGACAGTGCAGTTTGATTTCGTCACGCTCGGTTCAGGTGCAACCAACACCTATCTCTATGAAGTGCGTCACGACGCAGGGCTCTTTGGCGATGATCTCTTCGCGATCATCGCGGCTGAGCAACCGACGAACTTCGCATTCGAAGTGATCACCTTTTCTTTCGGCGACGCGCTCTTCAGTGTCGGCATCGGCAGCGACAGCGCATCAGGATTCGGAACCGCGCCCGACTATCTCGACTACTGGCACTATTGGACCCGCGAGTCAGCAGTGGAGTCGTGGAACGAATCATTGATCGGGTTCACTGATCGCGCTGTGTCGGATGGAAGTTGGGATGGCTGGGTCTTCAACTTGGGGGGCGCGCCTGCAACCGTTCCTGCACCTGGCGCGCTCGCACTCTTCGCATTCGTTGGATTACGCCGCGCTCGTCGAACTATTTGACGACGGGAGTTTTGAGCGTCAAGAGATACGCAACGACATCGCGCAGTTCAGCACTTGTCAGGACGGGTCCCATCTTCGGCATCGCCGAGATTGGACCGAAGTTCTCCACGACAACTGCTTGCGGCGTGATGAGTGATTCCAATATCGACCGCGCATCTGCGTGGAGTGCGACACCATCAAGTGGCGGCGCAGCATTGCCTCCCGTTCCTTCGATCATGTGGCACTTCACGCAGACCGCGGACTGGTGATAGAGCACGACTTGTCGGCCGCGCTCTGCATCGCCGCCTTCAAGACAGAGTGATGTGTAGCGATCCATCTCTATGCTCGTTCGTGCGTTGAAGCGCTCGAGTGCGGCGAGGATTGCTGCATCTGTCGAGAGTTTCGCGATCTCTGCAGTTTCAAGCGCGAGCGCTGAGGGAAGACTTCCATCAGCGAGTTGCTGCGCGAGGGGAGCAACGATTTCTGTTGCGAGGCTCGGTTCCTTTGTGAGGTCGCGCAGCGCAGACTGCTGCTCGATGAGTGATCCCGACGCAACTGCCTCGCGCAGACTCGGCAATGCTTGTGTGAAGTCCAATGACGCTGCGATGGATCTCGATGTCAGTCGAAGTCGTGCGCTCTCTGATGCGAGTGCTGCTTGAAGTGCGAGCGGACCGCGATTCGTATCAGTTGCGAGTGATCGAAGACTCGCGACGCGTTCTCGCTCTGGGAGCGCAGGATCACTGATCGCACGCAGCGCAGCATCGGGGTCGAGTGAGACGCCGTGCTTTGAGGTCATCTCCAACACCGCAGCGCGAATGGCTGCGGATCGATCCTCCGCAAGCGGCGCGAGTCTGCGCGTGAGTACTGCTTTGAATGCGTCAGCACTGCGGGCGCTTGCATCGATCGGTCTGTACGCGCCGTTCACTCGATCGCGCACACCAGGCGCGAGCCACTCACCAAGGATTGCAATCGCTTCCATTCGCATCGGCTCAGGATTGTCTCGGTCGAGCGCGTACGTGCAAACTTCAGAGGCATACTCTGGCGTTCCTTCGCGAAGCGCTGCGTAGAGCGCGCGCCGCGTGAGCGGGAATTCGCTCGTATCAATAGGCGCAGCACCGAGTGGACTCTCGATCGCGCCATCGGGCAGCGTCCAGCGCACAGTGAGGTGATCACCACCTCCACCTTCGGCGTGTCGTGCTTCGAAGGCGTAGCGCTTGCCCTGCTCAAGTTGAATGGGACCGCTCGATTGCGACGGCATCGTTGTGAACTCGTTCACATTCGAATATCCCTCGACGCGCGCGACTTCGCGCAGCGTTGACGCGCTCTCATCTGCACCAATGAACAACACTGAATCATCGTCACTTGCAATCGCGAACGTGTAGGCGCCTGTTTGAGGCGCTTCAATCGTTCCTCGAATTCGTGCGATGAATTTGTCGCCAGCGTTGCGCGGTGCATCTGGAACATCAAGCGCGCGCACTTCATCGGGCGGCGAGTTGAAGCGGGCAGTGTCGGCGAGATCACGCACAGTGCCGACACGATCGAGTTTCCACACTTCGCGCACAAACTCATGTCGCGGCGTCGCGGAAGGTGCAGAGGAAATCACAGCGCTGTTCTCCGCGTTCATCCGTACGAGCGCCTGTGCGAGTTTCGGAGTGAGCGCATCGAGTTCGAGATCATTGATTGCGCGGGCGGCTTCGAGTCGAAGGAGTCGCTCGGGATCTTCGAGGAACTGCGCAACGCGAGGGTCGCGCGATTTCCGCATCGCCAAGAGCGCCGCGAGGCGAACAGACGCGCGTGGATCCGCTGCGAGTTCGCCGAGCTTCAGTGGGTCTTGCATCCAGAACAATGCGACAACACCCGCGTGGCGCAAGAACACATCTTGATCATTGTTCTCCGCGATCATCGAGAGGATCCACGGAACCTCGTCGATCGCGCGCATGCGACCGAGCGCCATGCTTGCGAAGTATCGAACGCGCGGTGCAGGATCCGCACAAAGCTCTGCGAGTTTCGGCGCTGCGAAAATTGCGCGCGCTTCGCCGAGCACCTTCGAAGCCTGCGCACGAATCTCGGCATCGTTGTCGTTGAGCAGGGGAGCAACGAAGCGAAGCGGATCAAGTTGATCGCTCGCGTTCGGATTACTCGCTCGACGAGTCTCTGCTTGTTGACCGAGCGCCCAAACCGCATGCACGCGCGCAAGCACGTTCGGCGCAGTCTGCGCAGCGTCACCGAGAAGCGAGGTCGTACCCGTGCCGCGCGCTGCAAGCTCCCATTGCGCGCGTTGACGAATGCGTCGGTCTTGATGCGCGAGGAGTTCGCGAAGTTCATCATTGTCGCGCTGCGTGAATCCTTCGCGCAGCAGTTGTGCGGTCGACAGCACCGCGGCATCGTTGCTGTGTTTCGCATCCCACACCGCGTAGAGCTCACCCTTGTTGCCTGAGTACCAACCATCGCCCCAGTCACACACGAGGATGCGACCATCAGGCGCGAAATCAAGATCGGTGGCGAGCACATTCTCTATGAAGGGTTCAACGCTCGTGACTTGAAATCCAGCACCGAACGGTTGGAGTTTCACCGCGAGCACTTGGCTATACGACGCGCCACCGAGAAAGTCGCAGAGGAAGAACGTGCCTTGATAGGACGCATCAAGTCCAGTGCCTGGATAGCACACAAGGCCACTCGGTCCGCTGCCCACGTGCGCGAGTGGTGGAACTGTCCACGCAGGTTGCAACGGATTCGTCGCGGGCGTCTTTGTTGGCGCGAGATCTGCGCGCAGATGCCAGATTCCCTCTTGATTCCAAGGTCCGCGCTGATTCACACCATCGAGCGTTTGATACTCCATGCGCCAACCGGTTTCGCCACCTTCGACGCAGTAGACGAATCGCGCGCTGTCGCCGCCATCGGAATTGTTGTCGCCGGTGAAGAGATTGCCGAAGTCATCGAACGCAAGTTCTTGCGGATTGCGAAGCCCAGTGCAGAAGAGTTCAATCGCGCTGCCATCAGGATTGCAGCGGAACACGGCACCCGCGCGCGGATCGTGCAGCAGTTCGCCTTCAGGCGTGCGCACGTTGTAGCCACGATCACCGATCGACCAATAGAGTTTTCCATCTGGACCCCATGCGAGTCCATGCATGTCGTGGCCGCGCAATGCAACACGCACGCCGAATCCGTCATAGACAGACTCTTGTATCTCGGCGACGCCATCACCATCACGATCGCTTAGACGCCAGAGCGACGGAATATTCGTGTACCACACATCACCGTCGCGACAAAGGAGTCCAGCACCAGTGCCGACGAGAGGATCGTTGAACGGACCAGCGAAAATCTCGCGGCGGTCGATGATGCCATCACTGTTCGTGTCTTCAAGCATCGAAACGCGGTCGGCATACTTGCTGTAGTACGCCATGCCGCCCTCGCGCTTGGCCGCCCACTTCTCGTACATCTTGAGCCGATCGGCAGTTGATTGCGCTTGCAGGTCATCAAGTAACCACCAACGACTCGAGCGATTGTCTTCGACGCCGAGTTCCTGTCGATCGCTCTCTGCAACGAAGATGCGGCCGCGTTCATCGATCGCGATCGCGACTGGATCGTCAATCATGGGATACACGGCGAGCGTGCGAGACGAGAGTCCACCGACAGGGCGGAGCTTGCAGGGGTCGGTGAGTTTCGGATTGGCCGCGGCTTGCGCAGCTGCTTCCGCATCCGTCGGGGGCACAGCAGCGATTGCGAGGTTTCCGACGAGCACCCCAAGGCACGGTGCCGTCGCAAGCGCGAAGAATCGAATCGAACTTAAAGACCACATGAGAGCGGAGATGCTATCGGCGTTAGCATCATGTGCATGCCGAACCCTTCAAAGCACAGTGCAGATTGCAGCGCGGATCGACGGTTGTTTCTTGGAGCGGTGGGAGCCGCGTCGATCACCTCAGTGGTTTCCACAAGTGCGCTTTCGCAAACGCAGGTGGAGACACAATCAGTGCCGAGCGTTGATCTTCACAAACCAGGCCTGTCCTGCAAGACTGCATTCGCAATCAACATCGAGATGTGGTTCGGGGATCTTCCTTTCGCGGATCGCATTCGCGCAACGGCTGATCTCGGGTTCAAGTTCGTCGAATTCTGGCCGTGGCGAGGCAAGGATCACGCCGCGATCAAGACGGCGCTTGCTGAAACTGGCGTGCAGGTCACGCAATTCACAGCGTGGGGATTTTCGCCAGGGATGAATGACCCGAAGCAGGAAGAAGCATGCCTTGCAGAGATTGACGCGTCCTGCGTGTATGCCAAAGAGATTGGCGCACCGATGATGACGGTCGTTGCGGGCAACGATATCAAGGGCGTGTCGCACGAAGACATGCACGCGCAAGTGATCAAGGTGCTCAAGCGCGCCGCGCCGATTGCAGAGAAGCACGGCATCATGCTGATTCTCGAATCGATGAACATTCGCAATGATCACAAGGGTCATTGTTTGTGGGGCAGTCCGGACGCGGTGCGCATCTGTCGCGAGGTTGCATCACCGTTTGTGAAGATCAACTGGGATCTTTATCACATGCAGATCAGCGAAGGCGATCTCTGTCGTCGACTTCGCGAAGGCTGGGATCAGGTTGGCTACATCCAAGTCGCGGACAACCCTGGACGAATGGAACCAGGCACTGGCGAGATTGCGTATGCGCGCGTGTATCGCGAACTTCGTGAGCTTGGATACGCGAAACCAATCGGCGTGGAATGCAACCCGAGTGGCGATCCCACTGAATCAGCAGTGCGCCTTGCGCGGTCTGATGTTTGGACCTGACACACATTTTCTCTAGAACGCACTGTCTCCCTTTTTAATAGGACTCCAGCTTTATGCAACTCACCAACTTCGCTCTTCCGTTTCTCTCCTCGTCTCGACGTCGACCCTGATCACTCCACAAACAGCGCCGCCAGCTGCACCAGCACCCGCTGTCGCAACACAAGGTGGAAGCTTCACGATTGATGATGTGCACTCGTGCTCGCTCTTCCGCGTACACCACTCGCGTGCCGGACAATTCTGGGGTCGCTTCAACACGATCTCGGGCGCATTCACGCTTTCTCCCGACACAACGAAGATGGCGTTCGACGTGACGATCGCTGTCGAGAGCGTTGACACCGGCAACGAGAGGCTTGACGGCCATCTCAAGAGCCCAGACTTCTTCAACGTGAAAGAGTTTCCATCGATGACCTTCAAGAGCACCGTATGCGCGAAGAATGCAGACGAAACATTCGCGATCACTGGCGACCTCACGATTCATGGCGTCACCAAGAGCGTGACTGCGACCATCGAAGTCACAGGGTGGGGCTTTGATGGCGGCAGAGGCGCACGCGCTGGCGCAGAGGCTCGATTCAAGATCAAGCGAAGTGAATTTGGCATGAGCTACGGCACCGACACAGGCGCGCTTGGCGACGAGACAGCAATCATCATCGGACTCGAAGGCACCGCGGCGTGATCGTCGCGCACTTGCTGTCCGCCGTGCTTGCATTGCAATCAACACCCGTTGCAGGAGTTGTGCCTTTGGAGAACACGCCACCACCGTTTGGTCCAGTGCCTTCTGCTGCGCAGTTGGCGTGGCACGATCGAGAGATGCAGATGTTCATCCACTTTGGTCCCAACACGTTCACGGGTGTTGAGTGGGGCGAGGGCACGGAGAATCCGAAGATGTTCGCGCCTTCCGCACTTGATGCGAAGCAGTGGGCACGCGTTGCGAAGGATGCGGGGATGGAAGCAATCATCCTCACCACCAAGCATCACGATGGATTCTGTTTGTGGCCGTGCGCTTCCACAACGCATGATGTTGCGAGCAGTGGATGGAGCAAGGGTGAGCGCGATGTGTTGCGTGAACTCAGCGACGCATGTGCTGCAGAAGGGCTTGGTTTAGGCGTGTATCTCTCGCCGTGGGATCGCAACAATCCGAAGTATGGAACGGGCGCTGAGTACAACGAGTACTTCAAAGCACAACTGCGTGAAGTGCTCGGTGGTGCGTATGGTCCGATGGTGGAGATGTGGTTTGATGGCGCGTGCGGCGAAGGAGCAAACGGGAAGCGACAGGTCTACGACTTTCCTTCCTTCAACGCGCTTGTGCATGAACTGCAGCCAAACGCCGTGATCTTCAGTGACGCAGGACCCGGCGTGCGTTGGGTCGGCAACGAGCGGGGGATCGGTTGCGAAACGCACTGGTGTCGATTGGATCGCGAGAAGTTTTTTCCTGGCACGCCACTCAGTCAAGAACTCGGCGAAGGTCACCGCGAGGGCACGCATTGGGTTCCGGCTGAGTGCGATGTGTCGATTCGTCCAGGCTGGTTCTATCACGCTGATACAGACGCGAAAGTGAAGAGCGTCGATGAGCTTGAAGAGATTTGGTACGCAAGCGTTGGCAGGGGATGTGGGCTGTTGCTCAACGTGCCACCGGATCGACGAGGTTTGATTCACGAGAACGATGCTGCAGCACTGCGCGGATTGCGAGCGCGGCTTGATGCGACGTTTGCGCTCGATCTCACGCGCGGTGCTGCGGTAAGCGCGTCGTCGTTGCGGAAGTCTTCGCCCGAGAGTGATCGATTCGGCGCTGCATGCGTTGTCGATGGAAATCCAGCGACGTACTGGGCGACAGAGGACGGTGTACTCACGGCCGCGCTCACGTTGCAGTTCAAGACGCCAATGCGGATCGGGATCGTGCGCATCGACGAATGCATCGCACTTGGTCAACGTGTCGCGAAGTTTCATGTCGATGCGATGGTGNATGGTGCGTGGAAGACNGTNACGCAAGGAACGACNATNGGNGCGCGACGCATTCTTCGATTCGATCCGGTGGACGCGAGCGCGGTGCGGGTCGTCATCGATGAGTCGCTCGCAGCGCCGTGCATTTCCGCGGTGCAGTTGTTCGCGCCTCGTGCGAAGCCATGAACGCGTGTGAGTCACGAGCGCAGGCGCTCTTTGCGACGCACTTCGGTGCAACGCCGATGGTGGTTGCAAGCGCGCCTGGCCGCGTGAACCTCATCGGCGATCATGTCGATTACGCCGGCGGCATCGCACTTCCTGCAGCTCTCGCCATGCGCACTGCGGTTGCGATCTCTTTGCGCAGTGATGGTGCGCGGAACCTGACGAGCGAGCAAGACGCGCCGCAATGGCATCGATACTGCGAAGGAGTCGCGGACCTTCTCGGTGTTGGCGGCTTCGATCTTGCCGTCGCGAGTGATCTTCCCATTGGTGCTGGTCTTGCTTCAAGCGCTGCACTTGAAGTCGCAACACTTCGCGCGCTTCTCGCAGCGACGAACGCGTCGATAGATGTGCTTGAAGGCGCACTGTTGTGTCAACGCGCGGAGCATGAGTACGCGGGCACTCCGTGCGGCTTGATGGATCAGATCATCGCGATGGTCGACCCAACCGCCTGCGCGCTCGCTATCGATTTCGCGATGCTGTCATGGTCACCAATAGAGATTCCCTCGCGCGCAGAGTTCCTCGTCTTCGACACGGGCGTTCGTCATCGCCTCGTCGAGGGCGCATATGCAGAGCGACGCGCATCGGTGGAGCGTGCGACAAAGATCACTGGCGTCGAACACCTTTCGCACTGCGCTGCAGATCGTGTGGAGAACGCGCTTCTCGATGCGGTCGATCGTCAACGCGCACGACATGTTGTGCACGAATCGGCACGAGCGGCGCGTGCCGTGGATGCGCTTCGAAACGAANACCTCGCANCGTTTGGTGATCTCATGTTNGAAAGCCACGCATCCCTTCGCGATGCATTCGAAGTTTCCATCGAAGAGGCCGATGCGCTCGTGCATTGGTTGATGCACACACCAAGCGTCTACGGCGCGCGCATCACGGGCGGTGGATTTGGAGGTTGCGTCGTTGCACTCATCGAACGCGGTGCGCGCGACGGCGTTGTTGCATTGGTGCAAGCCCAGTTCAAGCGTCGCTTCCATCGTGATGCCTTGCTCATCGCGTCTGTCCCCTGAAGCGTCTTTGGGTACGCTTGCCGTATGGCTCTCGAAGCATTTCCAGGTATCGAAACTGTGCCGTTCGTTGAACAGAGTTCGCGCACAGCACTCGGCTTTCGGCACTATCGCCCCGATGAACTCGTCGATGCGAAGCCCATGAAGGATCACCTTCGATTCGCGTCCGCCTATTGGCACACGATGCGAAACGGACTCGCAGATCCATTCGGCGGCGCGACCGCACAGATGCCGTGGGACGACGGCAGCGACAGCACCGCGAATTGCCTTCGACGCGCCGATGCATTCTTTGAGTTTGTGACGAAGTGCCGCATCGACTACTGGTGTTTCCATGATCGTGATATTGCGCCTGAACGCGCGACGCTTCGTGAGTCGAATCGAGATCTCGACATCGTGGTTGCGCACTGCAAGCAGTTGCAGCAATCAACGGGCGTGCAACTGTTGTGGGGGACGGCGTGCCTCTTCGCGCATCCTCGCTTTGTTTCAGGCGCTGCGACGAGTCCGCGCGTTGAAGTGTTCACGCACGCTGCTGCGCAAGTGAAGAAGGCACTCGAAGTGACGCATGAACTCGGCGGCGCGGGCTACGTGTTCTGGGGCGGACGCGAGGGATATCTCTCGCTCATCAACACCGACATGAAGCGCGAACGCGAGCATCTCGCGCGATTTTTGCACATGGCCTGTGATTACGCGAAGTCGATCGGTTTCAAGGGGCAGTTCTACATCGAGCCCAAGCCGCGCGAGCCGAGCGTGCATCAGTACGACTCCGATACAGCCGCGTGCTTGGCGTTCCTCGCAGAGTTCGACCTCCGCAAGAGCTTCAAACTCAACATCGAAACCAATCACGCGACACTCGCAGGACACACGGTCGAGCACGAGCTCGCGTTGTGCCGCGCAACAGGCGCACTTGGTTCCGTCGACGCCAACAGCGGCACAGAGAACTGCGGCTGGGACACAGATGAGTTTCCGACCGACCACCGTCTTTGCACGAAGATGATGCTCGAGATCTTGGCCGCCGGAGGATTCACAACCGGCGGACTGAACTTCGATGCGAAGCGTCGTCGCGAGAGTTTCGAACCGATCGATCTCTTCTACGCACATGTCGCTGGAATGGACGCATTTGCACGAGGATTGAAGGCGGCTGCCGCGATTCGCGCGGATGGACGCATCGCGGAATTTGTGCGTCATCGATACGCTTCGTGGGACGGCACGCTTGGCAAGTCGATCGAAGAAGGTCGCGTGACATTCGCGGAACTTGAATCACTCGCGCTTGATGCAACGACGTGGAAAGTGGAGAGCGGTCGACAAGAGATGCTTGAACACATCCTTGATGGGTATGTTTGAGCGCTCGTGACTGATCGCGCGTTGAAACGACAACCGCCGCTTCGTATGAAGCGGCGG
>JGI25928J51866_1000263_pt1 | contig 12742 bp, 10 predicted proteins | sample LauGreFBDMM110DN_2_FD_51866 | JGI IMG/M metagenome (IMG submission 51866)
TTCCGGCGCCGGATTGCAGGGCGCACCAGACGCGGTGCTTGGCCTGTGCAAGGCATACACCACACGCGTTGGCAGCGGCCCCTTCCCCACCGAGCTGCTGGACGAAACTGGCAACACCCTGCGCGAGCTGGGCGGCGAATACGGCGCCACCACCGGCCGGGCGCGGCGCTGCGGCTGGCTGGACCTGCCGCTGCTGCGCTACGCCGTGCGCGCCGGCAATCTCACCTCACTCGCACTCACCAAGCTGGATGTACTGGCCAGGCTGCCCGCGCTGCAAGCCTGTGTGGCGTATGAATATGATGGGCAGCGCCTGGATGCGGCCTATCCGGGCTTGGATCTGGCACGCGTGCGCCCTGTATATGAAGTGCTGCCACCCCTGAAAGATGCTGCCGGATTGGGAGCTGACCGTCTGCCGCCGAGCGTCGCAAACTATGTTGCCTTTATCGAACGCCACCTGCAAATTCCGGTGGGCCTGCTGTCGTTTGGGCCGGAGCGCAGCCAACTGCGCCAGCTGCGTGAATATTTTTAGCAGCGCTGCAACGCCGCTGAAGAATTAATCCTACCCGCCCAACACCAGATTGCGCAGCATGCCGATGCCGCCGATGGTGATCTGCACATCGTCGCCGGGCTGCAGTGTNAAGTCATCNGGCGGCACTAGGCCGGTGCCCGTCATGAGGAAGACACCCGCAGGAAATGCGTTGTAGCGCCCCAGGTAGCCGCCCAGCTCCGCAACCGTGCGCTTCATCTCGCGCGTGCTNGTCTCGCCAACAAACACGGCAGCCCCGGCCCGCTCGATGCGCAGCCCGATGGTTGCGCCGGGCTGCAAGTCAAGGTCAGGCAGCAGCGTGATGGCCGGGCCGAGCGCACAGCTGCCCGTGTAAATTTTGGCTTGCGGCAAATAGAGCGGGTTGGCGCCTTCAATATCGCGGGACGACATGTCATTGCCAACGGTGTAGCCCACCACCTGCATATCAGGCGCAAACACAACCGTCAGCTCGGGCTCGGGCACATTCCAAAAAGAATCGCCGCGGATGCGCACCGGCGCGTGCGGTCCCACCACGCGCTGTGGCGTGGCCTTCATAAAAATTTCCGGGCGCTCCGCGCTATAAACCTTGTCGTAGACACCGATGTTGTGCGCCTCTTCCTCGCGCGCCTCGGCGCTGCGCCGATACGTTACACCGGCAGCCCACACCTCCTGCTCGTCAAGCGGCGCCAAAAGGTGCGGCCGGTTTGCGTCCGGCGCCACCAGCAAGTCTGCCCAGCGCGCCGCAGGCTGTGCGCCACTGACTGTTGAGTGCAGTAGTTCGATTGCGCGCGCCAGCCCTTCACGCAAAACAAATTGCATCCATGCGTTCAGCGTTGCCAGCCCCGGTTGGTGGCTGGCCGTCAGGTCATACACCTGCCCGGCGCGCACGGCCGCCAGCCGCGCGCCACTGCCCGGCAAAAAGTAACGGCAAAGCTGCAGCTTGGTTTCCATCGCAGATTGTTTATTGACCATAAAAAGATGCCGGTGTTGGGATGAGTGGGTTATGCCAGCGGCGGGGCAGGCTGCTACCCCGCCGCCAGACAAAGGCGGTCCCGACGGGATTCGAACCCGCGATCTCTGCCTTGACAGGGCAGCATGTTAACCGCTACACCACGGGACCGTGCGCGGGAGTATAACATCCGCAAAAAACCGGCGCCAAGCGCGGTGCACTTGCTGCACTCACGGCGCTCGGTTATCATCCACCAGCGGCACAAAAAAACCGCGGCCGGATGGCAGCGGTTGGCAGGCGGCAGTTGCTGTACGGGCGGCTAGGTCTTGGCCAGCGCCTTCATGCACTTGGTGCACATCGTCACCTGCAAACGCCGCCCATTTTGAAGAATGGTGGTTTTTTGCAGGTTGGGTTTAAATGTGCGCCGGGTGGCGTGCATAGACTTGGGCACATTGCGCCCAAATCCGGTAATCTTGTTGCAGGTGACACACTTAGCCATGAACTTTTTCTTCCTCGCCCGCGATTGTACCACGCTCAACCGGCGCCCCCGGCAGGCTGCGGCCCGATGAAGGCCGCCAGCGCACCGCCCGGGCGCATTCAAATTGCGCCGGCAGCAATTGCCAAAATTGCGGCGCACAGTGCACGCCTTTCCTACGGAATAGTGGGCATGGCTGCCAAAGACACCGCGGATATGCTGGCTGGTGCGCTAATGCCTGACGCCCACAAGGGCGTGCACGTGTGCGTCAACGCGGATCAAACCGTCACGATCGACATCTATGTTATTTTGGAGCACGGCACCAACATTCAGGCCGTGGCCCGCAGCGCAGCCAACACTGTGCGCCACCATGTGCAGCTGGCCACCGGCCTCACCGTGCAGCAGGTAAATGTGCTGGTGCGCGGCCTGCGGATTGCACCCGCTAAATAGAGCGCGGCATTGGAAGAACAAGAATGGCTGATTGACGGCCCCGGGCTACGCGGGCTGGCGGAAGCCGCCTGTACCTGGCTTGCCACCAACCACGAGGCTGTTAACGCACTGAATGTGTTTCCGGTGCCGGACGGCGACACCGGCACAAACATGCTGCTGACCATGCGCAGCGCCTGCAACGAGATAATGCCCGGCGAGCTGCACGCCGGCAAGGTGGCGCATTCACTGGCCCACGGCGCGCTGCTCGGCGCGCGCGGCAACTCTGGCGTAATCCTCTCGCAGATATTGCGCGGGCTGGCACGCGGCCTGGACCAGTATCCCGCCTTTGGGCCTGCGCAACTTGTGCGCGCGCTGCATGAGGCACGCAACACCGCCTACCGCGGTGTGGTGCGCCCGGTGGAAGGCACGCTGCTGACCGTCATCAAAGATGTTGCGGGCGCAGCGCAGCAAGCGGACCCGCAGCCCACAGATGTAGCGGCGCTGCTCGCGCTGCTGGTGGATGCCAGCAGTGCCTCAGTACAGCGCACCCCGGACCTGCTGCCAGTGCTGAAGGAAGCCGGCGTGGTGGACTCCGGCGGATTTGGATTGCAAGTGCTGTTTGAGGGCATGCTGCGCCACCTGCGCCAAGAGCCGCTGGATGTGGTGCTGCACACGGCCCGGCATCCATTGAGCGCAGCCGCGGTAAGCGCAGCGCTGGACGCAGTTGAGCCCGGCCAGGAGTGGGAGGTAGTGGTGGACTTCCGCCCCAACCAACCGCTCGACCTGCCATCGTTCTATAAAAATCTGGAGCAGCTGGGCGGCTCCATTCAGGTGGGCGAAGGCGCTGCGAATTACAAGCTGCACTTGCATTTGCCAAAAGAGCTGCGCCTGAAAGCCGTTGAATACGCGGAGACTTTGGGCACTGTGGTGAATGTGCACATGGAAAATTTGCTCGACCAGGTGGAATTGGCACAAGCCGCTGCGCCGGTGGAAGTGCAAGCCGGGCAGCTGCTGGCAGTGGTGGTGGCGCCGGGCATGGGCTTCAACCGATTGCTCGTGCGCCCCGGCGTGGCAGTCATCTCTGGCGGGCAGTCTATGAATCCCAGCACCGAAGATTTGCTGCGCGCTTTTGCCAACCTGCCGGTTACCGATGTGATTTTGCTGCCCAACAACAAAAACATTCAAATGGCAGCCGAGCAGGCCGCCAGCCTCAGCGACAAACGCGTGCGGGTGCTGCCCACGCGCAACATGCCGCAGGGCATTGCCGCCATGCTGGCGTTTGATGCCGACGGCGAGCTTGAGCCCGTGCTCGCAGAAATGCAAACGCGCATGGCTGAAGTGCACGCCGGCGAGTTGACCAACGCGACGCGCACTGTAACTCTGGACGGCATTGCAGTGCGCGAGGGCCAGTTCATCGGGCTGCGCGATGGCACGCTGGCCTGCGCCACCGAAACGCTGCCGGATTGCGCCCTGTTGCTGCTGCAAAAGATGGGTGCAGCGGATTTTGATCTGCTGACGCTCTACCANGGCGCATCAATCGGCCCGGTTGAAGCCGNCGCATTGCGCACCAAAATCNCCGGCCACTATCCACAACTGCAAACGGAGATCTACTCCGGCGGCCAGCCCCACTACCACTATATTCTTTCACTAGAATAAACCGCCGACAGGCGGCCAATTCACAGTTACAATCCTCCCGTTANTNATATGAATGCTGCCATAGAAACNCTGCGCAAGATACTGCAGCTGGAATCCCAGAAGGGCTTTCAAAACAACTGCGTGGTGGGCGGGCTGGATAAAGCCGGGCCGATGTGGCGCCAGCAAGCTGCCCAAGCAGCGCTGCCCGCCGGATTTGTGGGGACGCTTGCCACCGGGCTAGCCAACTACCCCAGCCTGCCGGAGGGGCGCCGGCCACAGGCTGTGGCCGAGATGCTTGCGCAGCTGGAACTGCTGGCAGCGGGTGTGCCGGTTGCCAAACCACCGGCAGCTACGCAACTGCGCCCAGCAACACAGCAAGGCGCAAAACAACCTGAGCACCAAAGCACAAACAAAAAGCAGCGTACTCCGCCAGCTGAGCGCGACCGTCCGGCGGTGCAGCGCCCGGTGCCGGCAGCCGCCGCAGTGCCCACCGAACCAGACCCCAACATGCACCTCGACTCGCCGCTGACCGTNATCCCCGGCGTCGGTCCAAAATTTGCGGAGGTACTGGCCAAGCTGGGCCTGTCGCGCCTCGGCGACACACTGCACTANTTTCCGCACCNCTATCTGGATTACTCTGCGCTCAAACCCATCAACCGCATTGAGTATGGNGACCAGGCCACAATNATTGGCACCGTGCGCGAGGTGAGCGGGCGCAAGGTGAAGGGCGGCCAGCTGCATATGGTGCGGGCGGTGATTGGCGACAGCACCGGCGAAATTGAGTGCACTTGGTTTAACCAGCCATGGCTGCAAGACCAGCTGCGCACCAGCCTGCAAATTCAAGTGAGCGGCCGCGTGGATCTGCAGCTTGGGCGCCTGGTGCTCTCCAGCCCGGACTGGGATGAAGTGGACAGCGAGGCGCTGCACACCGGGCGCATTGTGCCCATCTACAACCTGACGAAGGGCCTGGGCGGCAAGCAGCTGCGGCGCTGGATGCATGCTGCTGTGTACGGCGTGGCTCCGCGCGTAAGTGATCCGCTGCCGGCGCCCCTGCGCGAGAAACTGCAAATGCAAAGCCTGCCGGCGGCACTGGCCGCTGCGCACTTCCCGCAAAACCAGCAGCAGCTGGATGCAGCGCGCCAGCGCCTGGCGTTCGATGAGTTGTTTGCATTGCAGCTGAACTTGCGCCAGCAGCGCGCGGAATGGCAGGCGCAGCCCGGGCACGCGCTGGCCGAGCCTGCAGGCTGGCTGGCCAGCGCCATCGGTACGCTGGCGTTTCCGCTGACCGCTGCGCAGCAGCGCGTGCTGGCAGATTTGCTTGCAGACATGGCGCAGCCTGTGCCAATGAAGCGCCTGATCCAAGGCGATGTGGGCTCCGGCAAAACTGTGGTGGCTGCGCTGGCGCTGGCGCTGGCCGTGCGCAATGGCGTGCAGGGCGCCATCATGGCACCCACCAGCATTCTGGCGGAGCAGCACTTTCGCACCATGCGCACGCTGCTGGCTGCGTTTCCGCAGCTGGACCTTGGCGGTGCGGACATGCCCGCAGTGCGCTTGCTGCAAGGCAGCACGCCTGCCACGGAGCGCGCCGCCATCGACGAAGGCCTGCGCACCGGCACCGTAAAAGTGCTCGTGGGTACGCACGCCGTCATTCAGGCGCAAGTGCACTTTGCCAAGCTGGGCCTGGTGGTGGTGGACGAGCAGCACCGCTTTGGCGTCTTGCAGCGCGCCGCGCTGCGCGAGAAAGGCATGCACCCGCATCTTTTGGTGATGACCGCCACACCCATTCCGCGCTCGCTGGCGCTAACCATCTACGGCGATCTTGATCTTTCGGTGATTGACGAGATGCCGCCGGGCCGGCAGCAAGTGCAGACGCATGTGGTGCCGCCCAAAGAGCGCGAGCGCGCCTACGGCTTGGTGCGCAAAGAAGTTGCGGGCGGCCATCAGGCGTACATTATTTGCCCGCTGGTTGAAGACAGTGACAGCCCGGATACCAAGGCGGTGGTGGAGGAACACGAGCGCCTGCAGCGCAGCGTGTTCCCGGAGCTGCGCCTCGGGCTGCTGCACGGGCGGCTGCGCCCGGCGGAAAAGGATGCGATAATGCAGGCGTTTCGGGCGGGTGAGATACAAATCCTCGTGGCAACCTCTGTGATTGAAGTCGGCGTGGATGTTCCCAACGCAACTATTATGCTGATTGAAGGTGCCAACCGGTTTGGCCTGGCGCAGATGCACCAATTGCGCGGCCGCGTGGGCCGCGGTGCAGACCAGTCTTACTGCCTGCTGCTGCCGGAGCCCGGCAGCGCTGGTGCGGCAGCCGCGCGCAACAATTCCAACGAGCGCCTGAAGATAATGGAAAGCACCAGCGACGGCTTTGTGCTGGCTGATAAAGATTTGGCAATGCGCGGCCCGGGCGATTTCTTGGGAACGCAGCAAGCCGGTTTTGTTGACCTGCAGATGGCGCGCCTGAGCGACCTGAAGTTAATTGAAATGGCGCGCCGGGAAGCGGACCTGCTGTTCAAGCAGGATCCGTTGCTAACGCTGCCCGAACACCAGCAACTGGCAGCGCTGGTGGCCCAATCCGCCGCCACCGCAAGCGGAGATGTAAGTTGACAACCGCAGCGGACCGCGCCCAATGATCCGGCGCGCTGTGTTCCCCGGCACCTTTGACCCGGTGCACTGCGGCCACATTGATGTAGCTGTGCGCGGCAGCAAACTGTTTGACACGGTGATCGTGGCCGTCTACGACAAGCCGCTCAAGAACCTGTTATTCTCCCCGGAGGAGCGCATNGACTTGGTGCGCCGGGCGTTTNAAGGCAATGCAGGCATTGAGGTAACCGGCTACAGCTCCCTGACCGTGGATTTTTGCCGCNCTGAAAATGCCGCGGTAATCCTGCGCGGGCTGCGCGTGTTCTCGGACTTTGAATATGAATTCCGCATGGCACTGGCCAACCACCGGCTGGCGCCCGCGATTGAGACTGTGTCGCTCATCACACGCGAAGAACTGAGCTTCATCAACTCCACCACAGTGCGCGAGATTGCATCGTTGGGCGGGGATGTGAGCTCGATGGTGCCGGACTTTGTGTGTGCTGCGCTGGCTAAAAAACTGCAGGGCAGCCACCCGCCGGGCGGGCAGCCAGTACTCAGGAGCTAAAGGCGCATGGACATTTTGCATCTGGTTGACCGCCTCGAGGAGCTGGTAAACCAATCCCGCCTCGTCCCATTCACACATAACGTGCTGATCAATGAAGACCGGTTAATCGACATCATCGACCAAATGCGCGTTTCCGTGCCGGATGAAACCAAGAAAGCGCAGAAGGTGCTGGCAGACCGGGACCGCCTGCTGGCGCAGGCCACTGAAGAGGCGGAGCGCTACAAGGAAATTGCGCGCCGCGAAAGAGACATGATGGTGGACCAGGAACAGATTGTGCAGCACGCGCGCATTCGGGCGGAACAGATTGCGGAAACCGCGCGGCGCGAGGCGGCCGGAATTGTGGGCGAATCTGATGAATATGCCACGCAAACGCTGGCCACAATGGAAACCGAGATAATGCGCGTCTTGCAGCAGGTGCGCAACGGTATTTTGCTGCTGCGCACGCAGCGCGGCAACCGCGACAATGACCCGGACGNACCGGATGCTTGACGCACTGCGGCTTGCCGCAATATAATAGCGGCTCGCGCAAGCAAGCNNGCNGCNTCAGGAGCCCAACATGACCCCCCTTCCAAAGCGCCGACATTCTACCGGCCGCCGTGACCGGCGCCGCGCGCATGATGCGNTGACCGCACCGCACTTAATTGTGTGCTCGCATTGTGGCGAAGCCCAGCTGCCGCACCGCGTGTGCGGAAAGTGCGGGCATTACAACAAGCGCGAGATTATCGCAAAGTCCAAGTAGACATGGTGGCTGGCTTTGCCGGCCGCACCTGCCCCCAAAATGCGCAGAGGCCGTCGACACACGGCCTCTTTTTATGAATTCGCTCTCCCGCAGTTCCACCGCCTTCATGTTTCCCGGCCAAGGCTCGCAGTATGTGGGCATGGGTGCGGAGCTGGCGCAAAGCTCACGCGCCGCACGCGCTGTGTTTGCAGCCGCGGATGACCTGCTGCACCAGCCGCTCTCGCGCCTGTGCTGGGAAGGACCCGAAGCCGAACTNAACGCAACCCACAACACGCAGCNCGCGCTGTATGTATGCAGCCTTGCCGCGCTGGCCGCGCTGCAGGAGCAANCCGGCAGCTGGCAGCCGGCATTTGCTGCCGGCCACTCGCTGGGGGAAATTACAGCGCTGACTGCAGCCGGGGCGTTGCGNTTTGAAGATGGCCTGCAGCTGGTGCGTGAGCGCGGCCGCCTGATGCAGCTTGCAGGCGAACGCCAGCCCGGCGGCATGGCTGCCGTGGTGGGTGCCGCTGCCGCTGTGGTGCACGCCATCTGCGCCCAAGCCACCGCTGAAAGCGGCCAGCCCGTGGCGCTGGCCAACGACAACTGTCCGGGGCAGGTGGTAATGTCCGGGCATGTGGCGGCGCTGCAGCGCGCCACGGAACTGCTGCGCGCTGCCGGCTTCAAGCGCGTGCTGCCCATCAACATCTCTGTGGCCGCCCACTCGCCGCTGATGGCCTCTGTGGGCAATGAGTACGCCGCCGTGGTGGCTGCCACGCCCATGCAGGCGCCGCACATGCCCGTGATTGCCAACACCAGCGCCGCAGCAATGCGCGATGCACCCGCCGTGCGTGCGGAGCTGCAAGCGCAGCTGACGGCGGTAGTGCGCTGGACCGAAAGCATGCAGGCGCTGCTGGCAGCCGGCGTAAAGAATTTTGTGGAGCTGGGCCCGCGCACCGTGCTGTGCGGGCTGCTCAAACGCATTGACAGTGCCGCCGCGCGCTACGCACTGGGCGCACCCGCCGACCTGCCCGCCCTGCAGCAGCTGCTGGCTGCCTGAGGCAAAGCGCATGCCCCGCCGCCTATTGCGTCTGGAGTTGCAAGGCTACAAAACCTTTGCAACGCGCACCGAGTTCGAGTTCGGCAACATCACCTGCATCATCGGCCCCAACGGATCAGGCAAGAGCAACATCGCCGACAGCCTGCGCTGGGTGCTGGGCGAACAATCCTTTTCGCTNCTNCGCGGGCGCAAAACGGAAGACATGATCTTCAACGGCTCNGCGCTGCGGCCGCGCTCCAGCATGGCNAGCGCCAACGTCCTCTTTGACAATGCCGACCAGTGGCTGCCGATTGAATTCAGCGAAGTCTCGCTGATGCGCCGGGCCTACCGCGACGGACAGAACGAGTACATCCTCAACAGCCAGAAGACGCGCCTGCGCGACATAACAGAACTGCTCGGAAAAGTGGGCCTGGCGCAGCGCACTTATACGGTAGTGGGCCAGGGGCTGGTGGACACCGCGCTCTCGCTCAAAGCCGAGGAACGCCGCGCACTGTTTGAAGAAGCGGCCGGCATTGGCGTGTACAAACAAAAACGCGAAGACGCACTGCGCAAGCTGGAACAAACCGCGCGCAACACGGAGCGCCTGCAGGATATTCTGGCGGAGATCCGGCCGCGCCTGCGCGCACTGGAGCGTCAGGCGCAGCGCGCCAGTGAGCTGCAAACGGTGACAACGGCATTCCGTGCCTCGTTGCGCGTCTGGTACGGCTTTCACTGGCAAGCAGCGCAAGCCGCCACGGCAGCCGCACAACTGCGCGCCACTGGCGCTGCAAAGACGGTGGGCGACCGGCGCAGCACCCAGACCGCGCGCGACACGGACTTGAGCGCATTGCGGGCGGCAATCGGCGCGCAGCGCGCGCAGATCAACTCTTGGCACCGCGAAGCAGCGCACCAGCACAGCGAAGTGGAGCAGCATATGCGCCAGCTGGCTGTGAGCGAAGAGCGCACGCGCAACATTGCACAGCAAGCCCAGGCCTTGCAGGCAGAGCTGATTGCGCTGGATGCCACCCTTGCAGCACAGACCAGCACGGTACAGGCAGCAGAAAATGCACTGCAAGCCATGGCCGCACAGCGCGCTGCGGCGGAGCAGCGCNTGGAAGAATTNCGNGCTGCGCAAGGCGAACGCGGCGCGCAGCGCAGCGCGCTGGAACAACAACTGGAAGAAATGCGCCTGCAAGCCAACAACACCGGCCGCGAACAGGCCGGGTATTCAGCGGAGCAGCGCAATCGTGGCGAGCGCCGCAGCGCACTGCGCGCAGAAATAGAGCTGCGCCAGGCGGAGCTTGAGGCGGCGGCTTCGCAGGCGGCGGCGCAGGAGCAAGCCGTCAGCGCGGACAGCCAGGCGCTGCTGGCGGCCGCAGCCACCCGCAGCACTGCNGAAGCTGCGGCAGATGCTGCCGAGCATGGCGTACAANCAGCCGAACAACAGCTGGCTGCACTGCGCGCGCAAGCCGCNGAGCTTGTGGCCCGGCGTGAGCGCCTGCTGGCGCGCTCCGAGGTGCTGCGCCAGGAAACCGCGCCCGCAGATGAGTTGGCCTCCGGCCGGGCACGCCTGCGCCGCGCCGCCGCCAACGGCGCCCTGCCCGCCTACCTCACCGATTTAATTGATGTGCTGCAGGTGCCTGCCGAATATGACATGGCAATCACAGCTGCGCTCAGCAGCGCGCTGCACGCCGCGATTGTTACCGATGCAATTGCTGTGCAGCAGGCAGCACAAGTCTTGCAAGGTGCCGGCGGACGCGCAACCCTGCTGCCCCTGCAAGCGCTGCGCCCGCCCGCCCCGCTGGAGATTCCCGCCACGGACGGCGCAATTGACTGGGCCGCGCGCGTTGTGACTTGTGATCCGCAATACCGGCCCGCGGTGGATTTGCTGCTGGGGCGCGTGCTGCTCTGCCGTGATGCAGCCAGCGCAGCCACAGCGGCACTGCGCCTGCCATCCGGCGCTGCGGCCGTGGCTGCAAGCGGCGAGCTATACACGGCCGATGGCATGGTTGTGGTGGGCATCGCGCAGAGCGGCGCAGCTTTGGCCCTGGCACGCGAAGCCCGCGAGCTGCCCGAACGCACTGCAAACGCCACACAAGAATTGGCGCGCTGCACAGAGCAAACCGCAAAGCAGGCCAGCGCGCTTCAAGCAGCGCAGCAGGCTGCGCTGGCCGCGCGCAACGCACGCAACGCTGCCCAGCAGGCAGAGCAGCGCACACAGCAAGAAGTAGCAGACCGCAGCCCCGCCCGCGCACGCACTCAGGCGGCGCTGCAGCTGGTACGCACCCAGCTGGCAGCGCTGAATGAAGAGCAGGCGCGTCTGACGCGCGCCAGCAGCGCAGGCGAACTGCAATTGGAGCAGCTGGCTGCCACGCTGGCAGCTGCCGAGCACTCCGCGCGCGTCCTCGCCGCGCAGCTGCTCGAATTTGACAGCGANGATCCGGCCCAACTGCTCAACATCCAGCTCACCGAACTGGCTGTGGTGGAACGCGCGCAGCAAGATGCCGACACGCGCCGCAGCGAATTGCAATTGGACTTGCAGCGCGTGCAGGCAGAGCGCAACACACGCGCGCTGGCTGGGGCGCAGCTGGCCTCCGACCAAACTGAAGTGGCCGGGCAGCAAACTGCGCTGCGCGCCAGCATGGCCGCCTGCCAGCACGCTGTGGGTGCGCTGCAAACGCTGATTGACCCGGCTGAAGCGCAGCTGGCTGAGGCCGAGCAAAAGCTTGGGCTCACCGAAACAAGTGAAAGCGAGACGCGCGCCAGCCTCGCATCCAGCGAGCGTGACAATGCCGACGCACAGCTGGAACTGCAGCGCCGCCAAAACGACTCAGCCGCACTGCAGGAGCGCGTGCGCGCGGACTTCTCGCTGCTGGACTTTGAGCAAAGTGAACAGGAACCCGGCGTTGGGCCGGGCTTTGATGAACTGGCTGTTGAACTGGAGGCAGTAGATGTGCTGCCCGACGCGATTGAAGACGCGCTCAATCGCCAGCGCACGCAGGTGCGCCGCCTGGGCGGCATCAGCCCGGATGTGCTGCGCGAGTACACCGAAGTGCGCGACCGCCATACGGAGCTGCAAGACCAGGTGGCGGACTTAAACCAAGCCGGCAGCCAGCTGCGCGAAATTGTGGCGGAGCTCGATGTTCTGATGGAGACCGACTTCAACAAAACATTCGAGCGCGTGGCAGCGGAGTTTCAGCTCACATTCAAGCGCCTCTTCAACGGCGGCAGCGCGCGCATCGAGCTCACGCAGCCCAACGACATCGCCAACACCGGCGTCGAAATTTTGGCGCAGCTGCCCGGCCGCCGCCAGCAGGGGCTTGCACTGCTCTCCGGCGGCGAGCGCTCGCTAACTGCGTGCGCGCTGGTATTCTCGCTGCTGCGCGTGAGCCCCACGCCCTTTGCATTGCTGGATGAAGTGGATGCAATGCTGGACGACAGCAATGTGGAACGCTTCCGCGAGTTGGTTGAAGAGCTGAGCCAGACCACCCAGTTTGTGATCATTACTCACAACCGGCGGACAGTGGAGGTGGCCGACACGGTGTACGGCATCACGATGGGCGCAGACAGCGCCAGCCAGGTGATCAGCTTAAAGTTGGAAGGCAAAGCCAAGCCCTGAGCTTTTGCCCGCTTGCGGGCTGCTGCGCCTGTTCCTGCATCACTCGCGCAAGCGCATTCACAGTTTACTAAAGCGCCATCAGCTGCGCAATCTGCTTAGCTTGCGCCGGACGCCAAGTCCACTCTCACCGCAGACTTGGCTGCCCGGCGGCGCGCAACAATCCGGCGCTCCACTTCCATCACCGCAACCATAATTCCGCCCACGAGG
>JGI25928J51866_1000265_pt1 | contig 12706 bp, 9 predicted proteins | sample LauGreFBDMM110DN_2_FD_51866 | JGI IMG/M metagenome (IMG submission 51866)
CGCTACGGCGTCGCACTCGAATTGCACACGCAACGACTCGCACGAAGCCTTTCGCTTGCGGGCATTGAAGGATTCGACGCGCAAAAGTTTCCGCAGATTTGCGCTGATCTCCTCGCGTCCAACGCGCTGCAGAACGCAACGATCTACCTTCAAGTCACGCGCGGTGTCGGCGCAACCCGCAGCCATGTTCCGTCCACACGATTGACGCCGACTGTTGTCGCGATCGCGACTGCCGTGGAACCACTCGACGCACTCACTGCGCCGCAAGAGATTTCCGCCATCACTGCGGAAGATCTGCGCTGGCGACTCTGCGAGATCAAGACGATTTCGCTCATGGGAAACATCTTGCATCTCCTTGAAGCGGATCGACACGGCGCGAGCGAAGCGATCTTGCATCGCGGCGGAGTTGTCGGCGAGGGCGCGTACTCCAATGTCTCGATCACCCGCAATGGAGCGCTCATCACCCCGCCCATCGATGAAGATCCTCCGATCTTGCATGGCACAGCACGCGCGGATCTCTTGAGCGCGGCCCGACGGATTGGACTTCCGACCGAAGTTCGCCGTGTTACCCTCGATGAACTGAAGAGCGCCGACGAAGTGATGATTTCGTCGAGCCGTCGACTCGTTTCAAGCGTCGTCTCACTCGATGGACGCCCTGTCTCCAATGGCCACGCCGGACCTGTCAGTCGCGCGCTCTTTCACGAATGCTGCGCCGAGATTCGTACCGCACTCGTTTCGCGCGAATCACTTTCAATGCACTCTTAAGACTCTAGTGAGTCATCTCATGTCAAACGAATCAGCCAACTCCGCCATCTCGCTCGTCGCCATTCAAGTTGGCAACACTCGCACCAAGCTCGGGCTCTTCCTCGATGGAAAGCTCGAACGCTCCGTCAAGTTCGAGAAGGAACAGCTCGCGGAGATCGTCGGTGAAGTGACGCGGATGTGGACCGAACTTGATGACTGCGAAATCTCCGCGATCGTCCTCTCCACTGTGAACGAGAAAGACACCACGTCGCTGCACTCGATGCTTGCAGATCAACTCGGCGAAGAAATCTATCGCATCGGCGACGGTTCTCCTGATTCGATGCCCGTGCCGATCGGCACATGCCTTGATCCAAACACAACGCCTGGCTCCGATCGTCTGCTCAATGCAGCGGCCGCGTATGAACTTCTGCAGAGCGCGTGCATCATTGTTGATTGCGGCACATGTGTGACGGTTGACTTTGTCGATGGCGAAGGCGTGTTTCACGGCGGCGCAATTGCGCCCGGTGCGCGCATGCAGCTCGACGCGATGCATCGCGGCACTGCGCAACTTCCTACGATTCCACTCACGAAACCTGTCGGCGATCCTTGGGGTTCCAACACGCCTGATGCGATGTTGCGCGGCGTGTATCACGGCATTCGCGGACTCGTGTGGCGACTGGTTGAGCAATACGCCGAACGCTTCGGCGGCTTCCCGCTTGTCGTCGCTACCGGCGGCGACTCTGAACTCCTCTTTGGCGATGATGAACTCATCGATCGCGTCGTGCCCGACCTGACACTCCTTGGAATGGCTGCTGCAGCGCGAGCCGCACTCCTTCCTGACACGCACGAGGCAACCCCAAATCGATCGCGCGCAGAACTTGGTGCGCTCGGCGCGGAATGGGCGAACCTTGATGATGCGCCAGATGCACCAACTAACGACGCCGAAGACAATCGCAGCGATTGCGATTGATGTCTCGAGCACTCACGCCTCATGATGGACCATGCTGATCATGCCGACAACGCCTTCGATGTGAGCGCGTTTCGCTCCACGCCGCACGGCGCGGGCGCAGTTGCGACCATCGAATTGTTCGGCGATGTCTCGCCAGCGCTCATTGCGCTTTGCGGAAGCGATGTTTCCGTCGGCGCACTTTCGTTGCGGCACTTTGCGGACATTGATGAAGGATTAGTCGCACGCCTTGCACCAGAGCGTGCGATCTTGTTTCCGCATGGTGGCACGCGCATCGTTGCGCTGCTCGCAGAGTGGCTCACCACGCGCGGTGCACGATGGATCGATGATCCGCTCTCGCTTCGTGATGGCATTGATCCGATGGAACTTTTTCCCGAGGCTGACGGCAAGGTCGAAGCATTCGCGATGACGACGCTGGTGCGTGCACAGAGTCGACTCGCAGTGAAGTTGCTCCTCGCTCAAGGTGCTCGTTGGAATGCGTGCGCCCCAACTGCGAAAGATCTTCCTCGCTCGCGCCGACTCAATCGACTCATCGATCCACCACGCGTGGTGCTTGCGGGGCTTCCCAACGCAGGAAAGAGTTCGCTCTCCAACCGATTGCTCGGACGAGAAGCATCCATCGTGAGTGCGCACGCTGGAACAACACGCGACGCCGTTGCGAGTCGACTCGATCTTGCTGGGCTCAGCGTGGATTGGCTAGATTTACCGGGGTTTCGCACAGGAACCACAGACGCTGTTTCGACAAGTGAACTGCGTGCAATCGAACTCGCTCGCTTGATGCTCGCGGACGCGGACTATGTTGTCGCACTCGCCGCGCCCGATGCGCCGTGGCCGATTCTCTCACGCGTGGCAGACCTCAAACTCTTCACCAAGTGTGATCTCGATGGCGCGCGTCAGTCGCCGCATGCACAGGATGCCGAGCTCTTCGTCTCGTCGACAACCGGAGAAGGCGTTGACGCACTCGCGACGCACATCCGCGATGCACTCGTGCCGCCCGAAGATCGCGCGAGCAACGCGCCGTGGGTGTTCGATCTTCGACTCGCGCCTGAACTCGCGTGACCGAGAGTCGTCAAAGTCCCATGATCGAGTAACCGCTGTCGACGTACAGCACTTGCCCAGTTGTGCCGCGAGAAAGATCACTCAGCAAGAACGCCGCTGCGTCGCCGACTTCATCCGCGACGACGTTTCGTGCAAGGGGCGCTGTCACGGGAATGCGATTCAGAATCTCATCGAATCCACCGACAGCGCCTGCAGACAGCGTCTTGATCGGTCCTGCAGAGATGAGATTGCATCGCGCGTTCTTGCCGCGACCAAGTTCCACCGCGAGATACCGATTCGCTGCTTCAAGCGCAGCCTTTGCAACGCCCATCACGTTGTAGCCAGGCACTGCTTTCTCTGCGCCGTAATAGCTCAACCCAATCATTGAGCCGCCATCTTTGAGCACCGACATCGCATGATTGCCGAGCGCCATGTAACTGAACGCGGAGATATCCATCGCGTTCGCGAACACCGCGCGTGGAGTTCCCGCGAACTTGCCGAGTTTGAGCCAGTCTTTTTCCGCATACGCGATGCAGTGCACGACGTAGTCAATCGATCCAAACTCCGCGCTTATCCGCGCGAAGCACGCAGCGATGTCCGCATCACTTCCCACGTCCATCGGTTGCAACCATGGATTCGCAACGCCCAGCGTCTCCGCGATCTTGCGCGTTCGGCGCTCCATCTTCTCGCCGGGCAAGTGCGTAAAGCAACACTCCGCGCCCTCACGCAAGAGGCTTCGCGCGATCGCCGTTGCGATGCTCGTCTCGTGGAGGACGCCCGTCACCAAACCGCGCTTGCCAGTCATCAAACCCATAATGCTCGACTCCTTCAATGCGAACGCCATCGAGAAGTCGACGGACATTCAGGAAGGGGATCGTAGCGCGAACCCTCGAACTCGCTAATATGTCCACCCTAACTGCGTGCGTAGCTCAATTGGATAGAGCATCGGTCTTCGAAACCGAAGGTTGCAGGTTCGAGCCCCGCCGCGCGCGTTTGATTCACCCCGCTGTTCGTGCGTGCATTCTCGCTGTCGAAGAGTCGCTTCATGCGACAGAGAGCGACGCGGATCTCGCGATGCTGGTGACGCGACTCTCTGATCTCTACACCTCTGATCGCGGCGCGCTTGTTCGCGACCAAGGGTCTGCAGCACACCTTGTTGCGAAGTGCGGGTACTTCCTTGCAAGCGACGCGCCGAAGATTGCACTCGCGCTCGATCGAGGCGCGGAACGAAGCGCGTTGATTCGTCGGCTCACAACGCTTCCCCTCATTCGCGTCACTGACTTCGGTGCTGGCGTGGGGGCAACGAGCGTCGGATTCCTCGCATGGCTTGCGGCTGCGCATGCGACGAATGCAGGCGCGAAGCCAGCATCCGTTCGCGTTGAGTTTCACGCGATCGAACTCGGTGCCGCTGCTGCGCGCGCCTACGAACAGAATGTGCGTATCGCTGCAGCCCACTGCGGATTTGAAGTCGCCATCCGACTCGAAGCGCGCGACTTCTTCGACTGCCCTGCGCAAGACACCGATCTCATCCTCTCGCAAACTGCACTCAATGAATTGCTCGACGGACCCACACACACCACGCGCACCATCGACCTTGTGCACGCATGGTCAACCACCGCACCGATGCTGCTCATCGAACCTGCGTTGAAGACAACCACGCGCGCACTCATGCAACTCCGTGATGCACTGCTCTCACGCGGCGGAATGCACGCGATCGCACCATGCCTCCATCAACTCCCGTGCCCAATGCTCCCGCGCGCAGGCGACTGGTGCCATGAAGCACGATTCATCGATCACACTCCACGCGTGCGCGCGATCGATCGCATCGTCAAACGCCGCGATGAACGCGCACTCTTCGCGTACCTCGTGACAGCGCCAGGCCCCGCATCCGAAACTTCAACATCAACACCCGTCGTCATGCGCCTCTGCACGGACACGCTTGGAAGTCGCGGCAAATCCGAACGACTCGTCTGCCGCAGCGACGGCGAAATGCGCATGATGCGCCTCCTCGACCGCGAAACCCGCGACAGCAATCAACCATTCCTCAAAGCAAAACGCGGCGACATGATCGAAGTCGATCCCCTTCCCGCCAACGACCGCATCGCGCCCGAAGCTCGCGTGATGATTTCGGCACCTCAGGAATCCGTGTAAGGCGTCTATGTGACGGAGTTTGAGCTCTATTTCACAGATGGCGTCACCTTGCCGAGCGCGCCGTTACCCTCGAGCACTCGCTACGATCTCAGCTATGCGCCCCTCGCAACAATCAATCGCTCTCGTCTTCGCGTACACGACTCTCGCGCTGACCTTCTGCACTGGTTGCGCGACGGTGAAGGATGATGCGCCTGACGCAGTTGATGGGCAAGGTGCAGTTTCAGCGACCAAGGCTGAGAACAGTGGCTTGAAGTTCAAGCAGCCGCGCAGCATCACTGGCACGGAGACGGATGAAGAAGCGGTCCTGATGGATGACCAGAATGTGGATGACGATCCGGCGATCTCGGATGACACGCTTCCTTGATTCGCTTCCTTGACACGCTGATTCCTTGACTCGCGCGTTTACTTGCAGCCGGGGAATGCTTCGACGTATTCGATCTTGAAATCGCCGAAGGAGCTGACGAACTCGACGGAGAAGTCGCCGAGCGCGTCGACGAATTGCCACTCGCCTGCGCGGGTTGGAAGCGCTGAAACTTTCTTCACCTTGAGATCGGCGAACGAACTCACGACTTCCACTTTGTAGTCGCCGAAAGATTTCACCACGCGGACTTTGCCCTTTAGCGTGCATGGGTCGACGAGCATCGGCCGCGTTCGAGCGCTTGATGCGATGCTGCTCGTGGAAGACGCGAGTGCAGCAGCGGCGGTCATCAACATCGCGAGTGCGCAGAAACGTCGTCGTGCTGCGTGCGTCGCGAGTCGTTGCGTTTGTGTTTTAGGATTCCCGTCCATGTGGGGAGTCTACGCCGATTGCGCTCTCGCGTCGCTCACGCGGCTTCCAACCTTCCGCAAGTCTCCAACAACGATGGATCTTTCGGTTGCGGAAGTCCTCTGGCACGGAACGGTGGCTGATTTCGTGGCAACCAAAGCCTTTCGGGACATACGTCTCCTCAAACTCGAAGCCGCGAGAGTTCGTTGAGAAGAAGATTTCGCCACCTGGCGCGACGAATTGGCTGATCCATCCGAGTAACTCGCCGTAGTCGCGATCGATCGAGAATGAATCGGCGCGCATACGTTTCGAATTTGAAAACGTGGGCGGATCGCAGATGACGATGTCGTAGCGTTCGTCTGCTGGAGGGCCAGCTTCAAGCCACTGCAGACAATCGGCGTGCACGATTTCATGCGCGGCACTTTGCGTAAATCCGTTGAGCGTGAGGTTGCGTGCGTACCACTCGAGATACGTCCTCGACATATCCACGGTCTTCGTCTGTATCGCCCCGCCACCGATCGCATGAATGCTGAACGCGCCTGTGTATGCGAATAGATTGAGCACGCGCTTCCCTTGCGCGCGTTGCTGCATCGCAAGTCGCGTCGGTCGATGATCGAGGAAGAGTCCGACATCGAGATAGTCGGAGAGGTTGATCTCAAACTTCATCCCGTGCTCTTGCACTGTCGTGATCACGCCTCGCGTGTCGTAGCGCTCATACTGATCGCGGCCACCCTCTTCATTGCGCTGTCGTCCACGATGCTTGATGAACAAACGAGAACTCGGAATGCCGAGTCCCTTGAGGATCTCCGCTTCCGCCATCTGTCGATACTCACGCTCTCGCTGAGGCGTGTCATCTTTCGTGCGTTGAAAAAACCACGCGACCGCATCACCTGTCGTTCCATCGAGATCGCCGTACCAATCGACGATCATCGGGAAATCAGGGATATCCCGCTCATACACGCGAAAACATGAGATCCCCTGCTTGCGCGCCCACTTCGAAAGATGGCGCATGCGATTGTCGAGGCGTTCACCAAGCATGCTGAGAGAATAGCGCGGTGATCAGAAGGTCGGCAACGCAAAGCCTTCGCGATATTCGCGGCGCACGATGGACTTCGTCGCTTCTTCGTTATTCGTGAAGGTGAGGGACGCCTTGTCCCAAAGTAATTCTTGCCCGGGGAATCGCGCGGCCTTGGCTGCGAGCAACCCAGCTTCCGCAATGTGAGCAGCGACGTTGAACGGTGTCTGCACGAATGCGTCGGACTTTCCGAGAATGCGATCGACCCACGAGTGCCAGTGGTTGCGGTCGTACATCGTCGCAAGACCTGGCAGCGTCTTGAAGTCCACTGCCTTGCCATCGATCCACACTTTCGGATCACCGCTTGGCTCTGCAAACAGCACACCGCCTTCACACACGACGAGCGTGCCTGAGTCTGGGAACTTGCCGGGCGGTAATCCGAGTGCCGCTCGCGAGGGCGCTTGACCCTTGTCCGCGTAGATGACTGGGAAGGTTGAGTTCTTGAACTTGTCGCCCTTCACCGAATACGCAAGCGTTGATCGCACATGCAGCGCGTGATAGAAATCGCTTGCAAAGTGGGTATCTGCGAGCACAGAGACGGGCGAGGGCAAGTCGTACGCAAAGTACAGAATGTCCAAGAGGTGCGTGCACCAATCGCCGAGTTGACCTGTGCCGTAATCGAACGACGAACGCCATCGAAGACCGACAAGTCCCTCGCGATAAGGGGCGTCCATCGCTGCGCCGAGCCAGAGCGGCCAATCGATATTCGCAGGAACTGGCGACGGCGCCTTCAACCCACCGTAGTAGAAGTAGCCGCTGCCATCATCTGGTGGTCCACCGATCCACACATGTGCTTCGATCGCTTTACCGAGTAGTCCCGCGCGCAAAATCTCCGCTGCGTATTGACGACCGCTTGGACCCATGCGTTGATTGCCCGTCTGTGTCACCAACTCGGGATGCGCCTGAATTGCAGCCTCAATCGCGCTCACTTCGGAAAGTTGTTGCACCAGCGGCTTCTGTCCATAGACATGCTTGCCAGCCTTCAGCGCCGTCATGTCGACGAGTGCGTGATTGTGATCTGGGGTGCAAACAACGACAGCATCAAACTTGTCGCCATGCTTCGTGAAGGCATCACGGAAATCAATGCAGGTGAATGCTTGCGGGTTCTCGAGAGCGACCGACGCGAGCGCATCGGAGTCAACGTCGCAGAGTCCGCTGAAGACGACATCCGTGTGCTTCTTCAATTCTTCGCGATCAGCGGGAGCGATACTTCCACCGACACCGACTTGCAAGATCTGCAGTTTGCCTAGCTTTCCAGCGCGCACGCGTCCCGGTGTGGGAAGCGCGAAGAGCGGAAAAGCAAGTGCGTTACTGGCAAAGATGGAACCCAATGCGACACCGCCAAGGGCTGCGGTAGTCGTACCGATCATTTCGCGTCGAGTGTGCATGACAATACGCTACATCAGAAGGCGTTTTTATGCGAACGCGGGTCCCACTCATTCCGCAGCCGCAACGGCGCGAGAGAAGAAGGTCTTGCGTGCTTTGGCAAGTTGAATCACCGCGACGCCACCAAGGAGAAGCGCGCACGCGAGGAGAGTTTGCGCGCTGATGACTTCCTCGAGAAGCACAGAACCGAGCATGAGCGCAACAACAGGGTTGACATAGGCATACGTCGCGACGCGAGCCGCTGGTTGATGACGCAAGAGCCAGATGTAGGCGGTGAATCCGCAGAGCGATCCGAAAATCACGAGATAGAGCCATTGCATCAGCGTCGCGAAATCAGGCGGCGACGAAGCGAGCAGCGACCATTCATCGCCGAATATGAATTCCTTCGGAACGCTCGCGCACATCAACACAACCCCGCCCGCGAGCATTTGCATCGCTGTTCCAACGATGGGCGAATGCGCGCCACCTGGACGTTTCGACCACACGCTGCCAAGTGCCCATCCGAAGCACGCGAGCAACATGAGCAGGATGCCGGTTGTGGATACCGCACTCGATGCTTGCACGGATCCGAGGCGAAGCACTCCAAGTCCCGCGATCCCGAGCGCAATACCCAGCCACGCCGCCCATGAAACGCGATGTGTGCGGTGCATGAGTGCGTCAAGTCCGACGAGCCACAGCGGCGTGACTGCGGTCATCAACGCAACGATGCCAGAATCGAGCGACTTGGTCGCGATCGCGACGCCGCCGTTTCCGATCAGCATGAGACAGGTTCCAACGATTGTGGAGTGAAGCCACGAGCTCGCGCGAAAGTCTCCCACTCGAATCCACTTCCGCCACCACGCAAATGCGAGCAGCACCGCGCCCGCAAACATGAAGCGCGTGCCCGCCATGACGAATGCGCCGTGCATCGACACGAGTTTGATCACGAGGTAGGTCGAACCCCAAATCAGATACACCGCAGCAAAGGCGGTCGCGATCCGGAACGTGCTGGGGCTCGCGTTGCCCTCGGCCGTCGGAGTTGAAAGAGCATCAGTGCTCAACTTTGTACGCGCGCAGCTTTCTCAACGGCGAAGTACTTCGCTGCAGGATGATGCACGACGATCGCGCTCGTGGATTGTTCTGGCACGATCTGCCAGTTCTCCGTGAGCACGCAACCGATGCGCTCAGGCTTCAACAGTCGGAAGAGTTTCTCCTGATCACTCATGTCAGGACACGCGGGATAGCCGAAGCTGTAGCGAGATCCACGGTATTGCTGTGAAAACAGGAGGCGCGTTTCAGGACTGTCCTCATGCGCGATGCCTAGCTCTGCGCGCATGCGCTTGTGCCAGAGTTCCGCGAGTGCTTCTGCGCATTCCACGCCGAATCCGTGCAGATACAGGTACTCGGTGTACTCATTGCGCTCGAAGAGTTGCTTCGCGCGATGCGAGGCCTCGATGCCCATCGTCACGCAACTGAAGCCAACAACATCGCGTTCGCCGCTGCTGAGCGGACGGAAGAAGTCACTGATGCACAATCGATCGCGTGTTCCTTGGCGTGGAAAGTGGAAGCGCTCAAGTTCGCGCGATGGATCGACCGCGTCGAACACCACGAGGTCATCGCCATCCGCGTTGGCTGGGAAATATCCATACGCAACTTGTGGGCGAAGAATGCGTTCCTCTCGGCACTGCTGCATCAATCGCGCGAAGACAGGCGTGGCATGCTGCGCGAGGTGTTGTTCGTACTCCGCGTCGCTCATCGCGCCCTTCTTCAAACCCCATTGACCTCGGAAGAGCGCGGTCTTGTTCAAGTAGGGATAAATCTGCTCAAGCGGAACCTCTTCGACGATGCGATCACCGAAGAATGGCGGCTTCGGCAACTCACGCAATGCCTCGACAGTCAAACCTGCTTCAGGCTCGACGCGCGGCGGCGCATTCGCACGCGATGCACTCACGCGCTGGTCGACCGACTCACGCTTGGCAAGTCGCTCGTCGATCGCGCTATCCACACTATCAAGCGTGCCCGAAGCAAGTGCGTCGCACACAGCGAGACCTTCGAACGCATCCTTGCCGTAGTAGAGTTTTCCCTTGTAAATGCTGCGTAAATGGCTCTCGGCGTAGTGACGCGTGAGCGCAGCGCCGCCGAGAATCACAGGCACGGTGATGCCGAGACGATTCAACTCATGAAGGTTTTCCTCCATCACTGTCACCGACTTCACAAGTAAGCCACTCATACCGATTGCGTCCGCACCGCTCTTGCGCCACGCGTCGAGAATCGACTGCAGCGGTTGCTTGATGCCGATGTTCGACACGGCGTACCCGTTGTTCGACAGAATAATGTCGACGAGATTTTTTCCGATGTCGTGCACATCGCCAGCAACAGTCGCAAGCACAATCTTCGCGCGACTCGTTGCGCCTTCTGCTTTAGTCATGTGCGGTTCGAGCATCGTTACTGCGCGCTTCATCACCGCCGCAGATTGCAACACGAACGGCAACTGCATCTGCCCTGAACCGAAGAGTTCGCCGACAACCTTCATGCCCGCGAGCAGATGATCGTTGATGATCACAAGTGGCGCGTATGTCTCCATCGCTGTCGCGAGTGTCGCGTCGAGATTTTTCATCTCGCCATCAATGATGTGACGCTGCAAGCGCTCTTCAATCGGAAGATCTGCGAGGAGCGCCTTCGGAGCCATGTCCTCCGTGCCATCTGGGAAGAGGCCGATGAACGAGAGCAGCGGATCGAAGTTCTCTGGCTGCCCTTCAGGTCGGTCTACGCCGCGACGATCAAAGATGAGCCACTCCGCTTGCAGCCATTCTTGTTCAGCAATGCGATTACGCGGAAGGATCTTCGACGCGTGCACAATCGCTGCCGTGAGCCCGCGTTCGCGTGCGTGATGCAAGTACACCGAGTTGAGCACGGCGCGCGCGGACGCCTTCAATCCGAAGGAAATGTTCGACAAACCCAGCACAATTCCGCACTTCGGGAAGCGTTTCGCAAGCGCTTCGATGCCGTCAAGCGTCTCAAGACCGAGTCGACGATCGTCGTCGTTGCCTGTGGCAATCGTAAAGGTGAGTGGATCGAAGAGTAGGTCCTCTTCCGCCAATTTCCACTTCGTCGTGTAGAGCGAATGAATGCGCTCGGCAATCTCCAACTTGCGCGCAGCAGTCTTCGCCATACCCGCAACTGGATCTTCATCGATTGTCAACGCGACGCAGGCTGCGCCGTAACGCGCGAGCATCGGACAGACGCGGTCCATGCGTTCTTCACCATCCTCGAGATTGATGGAGTTCACGACGGCCTTGCCACCGTGTCGCTTCAGTCCAGCTTCGAGCACCTTCGCGTCGGTGGAGTCGAGCATGAGCGGCGCATCCACTTGGCGAACGTAGCGCGATGCAACCTCCGTCATGTCATCGACACCCTTGCGTCCCACGAAGTCGACACATACATCGAGCAACTGTCCGCCGTCTTTGACTTCTTCACGCGCCATCGACACGAGGCCGTCGTAATCGTTCTCCTCAAGCAGTCGCTTGAAGCGTTTCGAACCGTTCGCGTTCGTGCGCTCAGCGACAACGAGGAACGAGTTCTCTTGCTTGAACTCGACGAACCCATAGAGACTCGAACAACCCGCAGGCTGCGGAACGACTGCGCGCGTTGCACGGCGCTTGTCGAGTCCAAGTTCGGCAACAAGCGCGACCAATTCGCGAATGTGCGCTGGCGTCGTGCCGCAGCAACCACCCACCGCATTTACCTTGAATTCCTCGACAAAACGGCGCATTGCGTCGCGGAAGCCCTTAGCGCCGAGTGGATACTCGGTCTGTCCGTTCACGAGAATCGGCAAGCCTGCATTCGGCAACACGCTGATCCCTCGATCCCAGTGCTTCGAGAGATACGCAACGTGCTCGGCCATCTCCACCGGACCAGTCGCGCAATTCAATCCGAGCGATGCAATCGGAAATGGACGCAGCGCATTCACCACCGCTGCGATGTCCGAACCGAGCAACATTGTGCCAGTCGTTTCAATCGTGACGCTCGCAAAGATCGGACGATCGGTGGGCGAGAGTTTCGCTTCGCGCAGTGCATCAAGCACCGCGTTGATCGCGACCTTCTGCTGCAAGAGATCCTGCGATGTCTCGATCATGAATCCATCGATCCCGCCCGCGATCAGTCCGCGCGCTTGTTCGAAGTAACTCGCATGCATCTCATCCCACGACACTTGGCCGAGTGAAACGAGTTTCGTGCCTGGTCCCATCGACCCCACTGCAAAGCGCGGGCGATCTGCAGTTTCAAACTTCGCACCAGCCGCGCGCGCGATCTCTGCAGCCTTCTTGTTGAGTTCAAATGTCCACGATGCGAGCTCTTCATCAAACTCTCGACCAACGAGAATGTTCGCACCGAACGTATCGGTCTCGACGATGTCCGCGCCTGCCGCGAAGTACCCCTCATGGATGCGTTGAATGATGTCAGGGCGACTGCGCACCAAGATGTCGGTGCAGTTGTCGCGGCCGAGGTAATCCGATTTCAGGCAGTCCGCACACCCGTAAATTTGCGTTCCCATCCCNCCGTCAAAGACGAGCGTTCGGGAATCGAGTGCAGACTGAAGGGA
>JGI25928J51866_1000268_pt1 | contig 12640 bp, 11 predicted proteins | sample LauGreFBDMM110DN_2_FD_51866 | JGI IMG/M metagenome (IMG submission 51866)
GATTAAGTCATGCAGCTTTTCAAATCCAATAAACAGATGTTCTAGCCTCGCTTCAAATAAAGCAACCTGCTGCTCTGATGGTAATCAAGGTTGTTGAGAGTACAGTTTTTTATTTGTTAATTTTAGGAATTACTTTGATCCCGATATTTAATCATGGATGTCATTCTAGTCCACATACGGATGAAGAACTTTGTTTAGATGTGTTTAAGTTGAAAGATAATTTAGGTATAAATAAAAAAGCCCGACTTAATAAGCCGGGCTAAAGTATGATTTAGAAGTATTTAAAGCTTTGGTACTTCCATGGGTAATGGGCTGGTGTAAAGGTCTAAAGCTGAAATTTTAAGTGTGGTAATGGCTTTTTGGATTCGTGCGATATTAGGGTCTTCGCGTGAATCAAAGCCTCCCACGGTTACAATGCTGCTTGTTCGCGTATGCAAAACATAGGCATCAAATTCCAGTTTCCTTAGAACTCTGGCTGTTTCGTGGGCTTGCATAGCTGCAGCACTCAGCATATCCCCTTGTCTGCTTCCAAATAACTTATCCATGAATGAAGTAGTTATGGGCTTGGTTGATTGGAGAACTGCGGAGCCATTATATTCTTTAACCACTAATGTGATGGGTTTGGAATTCAGGAGGCTGTATTTTTCATCTGCGTTGAGTGTTTTAAGAACTGGATCAGGTTTGTTATTTGCGATAATTTGGTTAGGAATGAGGGGGTTTCTTACAACGAAAGCCCTTGAGAAAGGGTTAACTCTTTCTCTGCGGATTTCGGCACCTTTTTTGTCTGCAGTTGGAACATAAATATTAATTACATCAGCAGTTTCTTTTCCATTCTCTAGTTTTAAATCTGGAGCTGGAAGTTTTTTGATCTTTTCCAGATTTTTACGGGCATCTTCAATATCTTTGTGACCACCCAGTAATACTGCGCATTGTTCTGAAACGCGGGTGAATTTCATGGGTTGCCTTAATTCCGGGCTCATCTTTTGGCGTCTTTCAAAGTCTGCGATTTGTTTTTTCTTTTCTTCTTCACCATAATTGAAAATGTAAGCCGTGAGGTTATCACGCGTTTTGAGAATTTCTGTAAGTTGTTTTGATAATTCCGGGGCATCTATTCCCGAATAACTTCCACAGCATATCAGCCAGGTTCCTGCTTCAACTGTTAGCGGGTAGGGGTTTTTTGTCGTTTGTGTGTTGGCAATGCCGGAAACTACAAAGATACAAGCACTTAAAATTACGGATGCAAAAAGACGCATCTTGACCTCCATTTAATCAACCAAAACTTTGTGCCCGGCTTTTCCGAACCACAACTTTAGTCATTAGATGAGAGTCTCATAACAAATAAAATTAAATTAGTCTAGAGGCCAATTGCTTCCTAACGCCTTCATTTGCTCTAATTTTATTTCCCCAATTGCCTGTTTTCCCAGCTTTAACATGCTGTCAAGCTGTTTTTGGTCGAATACTGATTCTTCCCCACTTGCTTGTACTTCAATGAACATGCCGCTACCTGTCATTACAAGATTGCTATCAACTTCGGCGCCAGCATCTTCTTCGTAGCAAAGGTCGAGCAATACTTTGTTATCAACAATGCCCAAGCTAATGGCGGCAATGCTATCTTTTAGAATCTCATTAATGGGGCAAGTGGTTTGTCGGATGGTTTCTTTTCTAGCGAACGCAATGCATCAACCATGGCAACAAAAGCGCCATTGATGCTTGCGGTTCTTGTACCCCCATCTGCATCTAAAACATCACAATCAATCCAAAGAGTTCTTTCGCCAAGTTTTTCTAAATTTACAATAGCTCGTAAGCTTCGGCCAATGAGTCTTTGGATTTCGACGCTACGACCATCAACTTTGCCGGCACGATCTCTAGGTTTTCGTCTTCCCGTACTTCCCGGAAGCATGGAATATTCTGCAGAAAGCCAGCCTTTTCCTTTGCCTAATAAAAAGGGAGGAACAGATTGCTCAATCGTGCAGGTGCAAAGGACGGTAGTTTTTCCGCATGAAACTAAAACGCTACCCGGAGCTTGTTTGGTGAAATTGCGTTTGAAACGCAAGGGTCTCAGTTCATTCGGTTTTCTTCCGTCAATACGCATGTTGGTAGTCCTAATCCTAGTAAGTTGTTATTTTGAACCAAGAATCATATCGAGTAAAATTGCTTTTTGGGCATGCATTCTGTTGCCTGCTTGTTCAAATACAATACTTGCCCTGCCATCAATTATAGAACCCGTAACTTCTTCACCTCTGTGGGCAGGCAGACAATGCATGAACTTGCAGTGTTTTGGAGCTTTGCTGAATAAACGATCATTGATCTGGAAGTCTTTGAATTTTTTGATTCGTTTTTCGTTTTCATTTTCCTGACCCATGCTGGTCCAAACATCTGTGTAAAGGATATCCGCATTTTTGACACTATCATTCGCATCGGAGGATTGATTTAAAACAGCATTGGGAAATCGTTTTGAAAACAAAGTAATAAAGTCTTTGTCGAAATGGTAAGGTTTGGGCCCTGAAAGAATAAAGTGGTAACCAACCAAGGCGCATGCGATCGCAAGAGATCGTGAGACATTATTACCATCGCCTACAAAAACTACGGTTTTGCCGGGTTTTGGACCAAATGCTTGGCGAATTGTGAGTATATCTGCAATTGCCTGGCAAGGGTGGAATTGATCACTGAGCCCGTTAATTACAGGGATGGAGGAATTCTTGGCAAATTCCACAACGGTTGCATGAGAGAAAGTTCTGAGTACAACTGCGTCAACATAGTGACAAATTGTGCGGGCAAAATCTGCAACAGTTTCGCGGACGCCTATCTGGCCATCCGAGGTGCCAAGAAAAATGGAATTGCCTCCCATTTGCATCATCGCAGATTCAAAACTTACCCTAGTTCGTAGAGAGGGTTTTTCAAAGATCAGGCCCAGAACTTTTCTAGGTAGGAGGTCTGGTCTTTTTCCTTTTGTCCAGTCTGACTTTATCTTTTCGGCTAATTCAAGAACTTTAACGAATGCCGATTCGTTATATTCAAGTAATGAAAGTAAATGCTTCATTTGCGTTACCATTGTAACTTTGATTGTCTGCTAAGATTGGCAGCAACAAAAGGTTATCCAAGAATGATTTTCTCAAGTATGTCGCACCCTTCATCAATCTCAGCATCAGTTATGTTGAGGGCCGGTAACAAACGGATTACCGTGTTGTGAGTGCAGTTTATCAGTAATTTTTTTTCCAAACATTTTTGCACGATATGAGAAGCATCTTCTGAAAGCTCAAGGCCAATCATTGCGCCTGAAATCCTAATATCAGTAATCAGCGAGCATTTTGCCTTCCAAGATTCAAACTTGGTTTTAAAGCGATCACCTATTGAAACCGCTCGATCAAGAAGGTTTTCTTTCTCTATCGTTTCTATGGTTGCAAGAGCTGCCACACAAGCGATGGGGTTTCCTCCAAAGGTTGCAGCGTGTGTTCCAGGTTTAAGTTTCGCTGCGAATTCTTCTCGTGCAATCAAACCACCACAGGCAACGCCCCCCGCCAATGCTTTGGCCAACGAAACACAATCCGGAATTACATTCCAATTTTGATGCGCAAACCACTTACCCGTTCGACCTGTTCCCGTTTGTACTTCGTCAAATATCAGCATTAACTTGTTTTCATCACAAATCTTGCGCAAACCTTCAAGGTATCCTATAGGGGGCAGATTGATTCCTCCCTCACCTTGAATTGGTTCAACCATGATGGCGCAAGTTTCTGCATCAATTGCAAGCTCAGTGGCTTCTAAGTCCCCGAATGGAACATAAGAAAACCCAGGCAACATTGGTTCCAGCCCTTGATGGTATTTGGGTTGCCCTGTGGCACTAAGAGCCGCAAAAGTTCTACCATGAAAGCTGTTTAACGCAGTAATGATTTTATATTTTCCGGGCCCGCCATGAAGTCTTGCCATTTTAATTGCGGCTTCATTCGCTTCCGTTCCGCTATTGCAGAAAAAACATTGACCGCCCCATCCTGTTCTGGTGGCAAGAGCTTCCGCAAGCATGCCTTGGGGTTCTGTGTACCATGAATTTGGCACATGTATGAGTTTGCCTATTTGATTTTTTACCGCTTCAACGATAAGCGGTGGGCAATGCCCCAGCAAGCCGCATCCCCAGCCAGGAAATAAATCTAGGTACGCATTTCCTTCGTCATCCCATACTCTGGAACCTTCGCCTCGGACCAAGCAAACAGGAAACTTTTTGTAATTTGCAATTACATACTTGTTGTAACTGTTCAACAAGTTGGAATTCATAGTAGTCCTTTTCTTTGAATGTTAATTAAACACTAGCTAAGTGTAATCTCAGTTCCAGTGCCTTGTTTGGTAAATATTTCAAGAAGCAAGGAATGTTTCTGCCTGCCATCGATCATGTGGGTTTTACCAACGCCTTTTTGCAAACTATCAAGGCAAGCTTCAACCTTTTGGAATCATCCCGGCATCAATAACCCCTTTTTCGATTAAGTCTTTGCAATCTTTTTGATTAAGGCTGGTGATCAAAGATACGGGGTCTTTACGATCTCGAAGTATTCCCGGAGTATCAGAAAGAAAAACAAGCTTCTCAGCTTTCAAACTTATCGCTACAGCGCAAGCCGCAGTATCTGCATTAATGTTTAGCCATGCATTTTTTTCATCAATTGCTAGCGATGGTATAACTGGAATTACCCCAGCACTTATAAAATCCGAAATAAGATTATTGTCCACTTTATCTACAACTCCAACATGCCCTAAATCGACCAAACCAGATTCAGTAGGCAACAACCATTTCTTCCCCCACATCACCTGCATAGCGCCNGTGTGGAGCGGGATAGCTCTACCGCCAAGATTTCTGATTCGCCTTACGATATCAGCATTTGTTTCATTGGTAAGTACATCCCTGACAATGGCAAGTGTGTCGTCGTCGGTGATTCTACGGCCAGCAATTTTTTTAGGTTGAAGCCCNTGNTTGGCCATNGCTTGGTCGATTGCTTTGCCACCGCCATGTACCAAAACAGGAAACATGCCAGCAGTTTCCATGAGAACTAAGTCTGCTAGGGTGCTATTTAGGCAATCAGAATCATCCATGATGCTTCCGCCTAATTTAACCACNATAATCTTTTTTCTAAAGGCCCTGAAATAATCCAGTGCCTCTATCAATGCCTCAGCTTTATGTAGAGCATTCATTTTTGTTAAACCTAGGTAATAAATGGTAATAATAGGGCCGAATTCTAGGATGTCAACACTTCTAGGGGTTAATTATCATTTGTTTGAAACTTTGATGTGGAATATAAATATTAAATGGTATATTTAACGATTGTTCCCTATTTTCCTCTGGAGAAAAGTTATGCGTTATTTTGTACTTGCTGCTTTTGCTTTCATGTTTTCCGTCGGTTTGTCCTCTGCTGTCGATAAACCTGCCAAAGAAGTTACCCTTAAAGGTGAAATTAACTGTTCTAAGTGTGCCCTTAACGAAACTGCTGATTGTGGCCATGCCATCAAGGTTTCAGAAAATGGCAAAGTAGTCATTTATTACCTTAAGGATAATGGTAAAGCCGAACCTTATCATGATGTGGTTTGCAATGGTCCAGCTAAAGGTTCTGTTAAAGGTGTTGTGCTTGAAAAAGAAGGAAAAAAGTGGATAGTGCCAGCTAAAAATGGTGTTAAGTATGACTGATTCTTTTATCAATTGAATTTGATTTGCCGTGATTGGTTTTCCAGTCGCGGCTTTTTTGTTGGTTGCTCTGCTACAATACTTTAGGATGTTTAGTATAGACAAGGAGGAGATAGCTAAATGAAAGTAATTCTTGCAAATCCGAGGGGATTCTGTGCTGGTGTAAATATGGCTATCGAAAGCCTAGAAAAAGCATTAGAGAAATTTGGCTCGCCTCTTTATGTATATCACGAAATTGTTCACAATCGACCCGTTGTCGAGCGTTTCAGTAAAAGAGGCGTCGTTTTTGTTGATAAAATTGATGAAATCCCTGAAGGTTCAACTGTTTTATACAGTGCGCATGGCGTATCGCCAACCATTAGGTTGGAGTCTCAGAAGCGAAATTTACTTGCGATAGATGCGACCTGCCCGCTGGTGACAAAGGTGCATAAGGAAGCAGTAAAGTTTGCAAGCGAGGGTTACACCATAATTTTGATTGGGCATGAAGGCCATGACGAAGTATTGGGTACGATGGGTGAAGCGCCTCAAAATATCGTGCTGGTGCAAGATGAAGAAAGCGCAAACAAATTAGAGCTTCCAAAAGATACTAAAGTGGCCTTTCTGACACAGACGACATTAAGTGTTGATGAAGCCCAAGCCATTATTGATGTGTTGAAGAAAAAATTTCCAACGATCGTAGGCCCTGCCAAGGATGATATTTGCTACGCAACTCAAAATAGGCAGGAAGCAGTCAAGGAGATTGTTCCTGAAGTTGATGTTGTGCTGGTTCTTGGAAGCCAAAACAGTTCCAACAGCATGCGTCTTTCAGAGCTTGCGATAACCCTAGGAAAGCCCGCTTATTTAATTGATTCTGTAAAAGAAATAAAATCTGAATGGCTTATCAATGCCCAAAAAGTTTTAATCACTGCTGGTGCAAGTGCCCCTGAGGATGTTGTTGAAGAATGTGTGGATTGGCTTAGGGTAAATTATAATGCACAAGTCGAAAACAGAATCATCAGGGAAGAGCATGTCCAGTTTCCGTTGCCCAGGGAATTAAGAGTTATTTCAAATTCGACTTCCTGATAGATAGGATTCATGTGTGGATAACTTCATAAAACATCTCGTCGATTCTCGACTCCCGATTCTTCCCCAAAAAAAAGATTTTAAGATTGGATGCATAGGGTCTGGGTTTATCATGAAGGATTGCCAGATTCCTGCTTATAAAAGTGCTGGATTTAATGTTACTTGCATCTCTTCTAGGTCTGCTGAAAAAGCTAAAGAAGTTGCCTTAACCCATAATATTCCCGTTGTTTTTGATTCAATAGACGCAATGCTTGAGCATGGCGACTTTGATATTTTGGATATTGCGGTTCCTCCGGAAGCCCAGCCTGAAATCTTATTCAAAGCCATTGAACGCTCTAAAAATTTGCGTGGGATTTTAGCTCAAAAACCGTTGGCAATGGATCTGCAAACTGCAAGAAAAATGGTTGCAGCTTGTAATCAAAATTCGATCACTCTTGCTGTGAATCAAAATATGAGGTTTGATCAGTCCGTTAGGGTTGCTAAAACACTTTTAAATTCCGGGAAGCTGGGAGATATTGTTCTTGCAACCATAGAAATGCGGGCCATTCCGCATTGGATGCCATGGGCTCAAGGACTAAAGTCCCTTTCAACTTTTATTATGAGTATTCATCATTTAGATACTTTTCGTTATTGGTTGGGCAATCCAAACCGGGTTTTTGCTAGCACTACCAAAGACCCTCGTACTAAATTTCCCCATACTGACGGAATTAATTTGTACATTCTTGAATATGATTCGGGTACTCGGGCTTCTTCTTGGGACGATGTTTGGACGGGGCCGGCGAAGGAAGGTGCGGGCGATGATATTTATATTCGCTGGCGTATTGAAGGTACTCTTGGTCTCGCTAAAGGCACCATTGGTTGGCCTAAATACCCCGAAAAAACCCCCAGCACCTTGGAGTTCACTACCGTTAGTGATAATGGTAAATGGCATTCGCCTACCTGGGGCGAAGTTTGGTTCCCGGATGCTTTTGTTGGTACGATGGCGCAATTGTTGCGTGCGGTGGAATTGGGCACGGAACCAGAAATCAGCGGCAATGATAATCTTCAAACCATTGCTTTGTGCGAAGCGATTATGATTTCAGCTTCAACGCATCAGGCAATAAATCCGAGTACTATAATTGGAGCAATTTAGTTGAGTTTGGATGAGAGCGAATTGCTTTAATAATCCCTGATGCTTTATTTAAAGTTTCAAGGTACTCATCATCTGGTTTTGAATCTGCAACAATACCCCCGCCTGCCCCAAATTGCAGCCATTTTTCTGATGAAAATATACTTCTTATCAAAATATTAGTGTCCATTGATCCATCAAACCCAAGATACCCCGCACTACCGCAATATACGCCGCGAGGAGATGTTTCCAATTCGGATATGATTTCCATCGATCTTATTTTTGGGGCGCCGGTTACAGACCCGCCAGGAAAACATGAAAGTAATAAATCTAACGCATCATGTTCCGGCTTTAAATTTCCTGTAACTTTTGAAACCAAATGATGCACATTTGAGTAGCTTTCCAGTTTGCAAAGTTCTTCCACTTGAATACTTCCAAAAGAACAAACTCGCCCTAGATCATTTCTAAGCAAATCTACAATCATTACATTTTCAGCTCTATCTTTCTCGCTATTTAAAAGGGATGTAGCAAGCTCGATATCTTCTTTTTCTGTTTTTCCTCTGGGCCTAGTCCCTTTAATTGGGCTTGTTATTACTTTGTTGTTTCGCAAGGTTAGAAATCTTTCAGGAGATACGCTTAAAATATTTCCCTTTGATGTGGATAGATAACACGAAAAAGGAGCGGGTGATACTTTTGAAAGTAATTCGTATAGCAATCGGTCTTCGCAAAATTTTGGATGCCAGAACCTCTGTGATAAATTCACCTGAAAGGAATCACCTGCATTAATATATTCAATACTTCTTTCAACACTATTCATGTAATCATTTGCAGAGTTATCACAATAAAAATGTTGGCCTTCAAACAACCTGAATAAATTTTCTGGCACTTTATAGCTAAGTTCTATTGTAGCGGAATTTTTATGATTCCCCCTCGCTGGGGTTTCAAGAAGTTTCATTACCATTTCTGCACGGTTTTGGGCACGTAATATTTGTAAACGCTCTACTGTCTCAGGAAAACCTGTCGACACCAACCAAGTTTGATTGTTTCTTAAATCAAAGGATAGTACCCAGTCGTAAAACCCTATTGATAAATTGGGGGAGGGTACAAAAGAACTTCGGTCCAATGGTAATTTCTCAAGTTGTTTTGAGAGTCCATATCCAAATACCCCGGCTATTCCCCCTTGAAATGGCGGTACACCTTCCGTTGGTTTAATTTTCCAGCGGAGGTATTCTGCTCTTAGCGTTTTTAAAATGTCACCTTGTTGATTGTCGTTTGCTTGCTCTTCTAAAACATTAAATGGATCTGCACTTATAAAAGCATAATCGCTTGTTTTGTCGTTTCCATCTAAGAACAAAATACCTGGAAGATCTTGCAATCTTAAAAAAGCTTCGCTTGGACTTATATGCAAATTTATTTTCTTGATGTATGGCGTTATCACTTTTTAATATTTTCCGTAATTATAAAGCTTGTAATATTTTATTTGTCAATCATTGGGTTGCGATGTATGGTTTCTTCCCGCGTTAAGAAACCCCATTGTAATTCCTGATCTTGAGAATAGTTTTTTCCTAGAGTTATTGCTGTCATTGCTTTACAAAGTTCAAACCCCAAATAAAAAGCATGTGATTCATCGATGGTTTCAGTTTTTTTTACTTCCTCAATTAATTTATAAGGGTCTTCTCCTTTAAGATGAATATTTTTATTCATTATGTGAATCAAACCCTCTTCAGCAAATATTCGGAAATTCTTGTCTTTTATTTCTAATTTAAATCGGTTTAAAGTTTCTTCACCATGCTTTCGATAGGTTGGATCTCTCAATAAAAGTAACCCAGATTCTAATCGCTTGGGAATTACCTGCTTTGTGATGGCATGATACATCAGTTTTCTGGCTAGATCTATTTCTTTAACCGAAGTCCTACACCAGTTTATTACCGATGTGGTTAAAACACTTTGTATGTTTAACTCTTGGCAAATGGCAATTAATATTGCGTTGATGCCTGCGGAATCAGAATCTGTTAGTTCAGTTACATTTCCCGTTCCCATCATCATGGGAATTGCGGGATAAAGTTCTCGAGCTTTATAATAACCCAGCAGGGATTTTGCGAAGCCGTGCCCTATGGGTTCAAGGATTGGGTCGATTCTGAATTTGCGATTCCAGCTTAACAATTTTTCGACACATTTAGTTAAGGTTTCCGGTTTGCCTGGCTCCTTTGGTATTAGAACAAATTCGCAATCTAAATCTTTGGCAATTTCTAGATTATCTTCGTTGATACTTAAAACCAAATCAGCGCCTGCTTTCACTGCGTTTGTAACTTCTTCTGGATTGAAACTATCTATTGATACTTTGAAATTTAATTTTTTTAGTCTTCGAACACATTCCCCAACTTGTTCCCATGGCTTTCCCGGGTTCATTCCTAAGTCAATAATATCTGCACCTTGGGAAGCAAGATGAATAGCCATCGCTTCGATTTCATCCAATGATAAATCAGGGGCATGATTAATCTCAGCAATTATTTCAATGTTATATTTTCCATAATCTGAGTTCTTTTGATTAACATCACTGACTTTGAAGAACTCAGGCAAATCTCGAAGATCTTTTGGGCCTTTGATGCAAGGTATACCCGTGTGATTCTCTAAAATTTTTGTTTCTCCTCTGCATAAACCAGGGATGATTATTTTATCGGGTTTCGTTGTTATTTTTAAATGAGAACTGATCCATTCCATCGTTGCCAAGGCTGCGACATTGATTGGTAATGTTGTGATTTCCCAATCAAATGGTAGAACACCCGTCATTCTGGAAAGTAAATCCTTGAGTGATGGGCTGGCAAGTTTGCCTGTTACAAATAGTAACTTATCCTTGGACATTTGATGTTTGCCTGAAGGTTCTTTCGTATGAAGTTATTTTACAGAAAAAACACAATGATTCTTGATTTAATTACATTAAAGGCGATAAATGAATTAAGCAAGAGTATCAGCGACTAAGGGTTTTCTTGGATGTAAGTTTTCCATAACAGTAGAATTTTAGCTTTATCAGATTCCGGTAAAAGATTTGGATTACCAAAATCTTTACCTGTAATTGATTTTAAGCATAAAAAAGCAGAATTACGAACCCATGCAGAGTTGTCATCTAAGGATGCAACAATTTTCGCCAATCCGATTTTTTGGTTTCTAAGTGCGATTGCAGAAATTGAAGCGGCTCGAATTTCAGGGTTATCATCATTTAAGTATTCCAGCAAGGTTTCAGCATTAAACCGAGCAAGCCTTTCCGCGAGTGCTTTCCTTGCTTCAAATTGTTGAGATCCCTCGAGTTTTGGTATAGATGCAGTTATTGCTTGAGTATATTCAACACCTTTTCCCAGTTTATATTCAGAAAGAACATTTAGAAAGTTTTCTGGTTTACTATTTATTAGCATTGCTAAAGAAGATTTTTCTTCAGGCTTAGGATTGGTTTTTTCTTTGGTATCTTTGTGTTTTTAGTGTTGTTATAAGTTATTTTTCCTTGAGTTGCTCCTTTTCCATCTCCCGTGATTGCCACTTTAATTCCGCCCGTCTTTGAAAGATTTGCAATAGCTTCTCCGCCAACTCCACCACTTTTTAGTTCTACTAGTCCTAAATTATTTGTTTTTCCGCGGAGAAGGGTGGTTAAGGTCTTCCGCAAAATTAGATTTCGTCAGAAATAAAATTGCAAAGCAAGTATCTGCGTTATAACTTGCGTAATCACCTTTCCACGATCCATTAACGGATTGGTTTACTAGGAGAATCTCAGCGCCCCATGAGTACCAATCTTTTCGCCCTATGAAATCTAATCCTAGACCAGTTGCGGCCCTTTCTAGTGACCATAAAAAATAATAACTTTGCCCTCCTTGTTCCCCTAACCGTGGTATCAACCCTTCTTTACCTTTGCCTGCGGGTGTACCTATACAACTCGCCAATGCAAAAAGGCCCCGCCCTAAAAATACATCTTTACTAATATCAATTCTTTCTGAAGGTTTTAGCTGCCCGCCAATTTCTACGAAAAATCCAGAAGCTAATCCGAGGCATAATAATCCAGCACCTGTCATGGTTGGTGAAGATGGTTGGTTGCCCCCATTTCCAGAATATGCCCAGCCTCCATCCTGCGCTTGGGTGGCGCGGAACTTTAATAAAATTCTTGAAAATGCAATGTTAATTGGTATTCCATGGCGTCTTGATACCCATAATGCAAAAGTTGCGAATTGAGTATTTGAATTGTCTGATCCGCCATCATTATTGTTAGCTGTTGCTTTTTCTTGATATATGACTTTTATTGCCCGCACTACTTCGGGGGAAAGATCTTCAAAAGTTTTCTTATTGTTGAACTTAGGAAATGTTTTTGAAGCTTTTAATTCAACCAGTTTTTTTTGATTTGATTGCAGGCGTAATAATTCATCATTGTTTGGACCAGGGCAATTATAGCCCCAGCCTCCAGACTGTGATTGCCCAGCGAGTAAGCGCATTGCCAAAGATTCTATTATTGCAATATCTTCAACTTGGCTTAATCGGTCAAAAAATATCAAACATAATGAAATTGAATAAGTGTGAGTTGTTGTTTGGGAATTTTTTCTTATTGCTGCAATTGCTTTGGCTAAAGCTGGGTCTTCTTGCGTCAAGCCTGATTCTAATAAAGCCAATCCTGCTAAAGCTGTTGGGCCAATATCGTTTTCCGACCATGTTCCATCAGGTTTTTGAATGGTTTTTAAAAAAGTAGTGCCACGAGTAATTGCAGAATCAACATTTTGTTTTGAAAAAGAACTTTGAGGTGTATTTTGAAAAAAGACTGATTGATTAAAAAG
>JGI25928J51866_1000273_pt1 | contig 12538 bp, 13 predicted proteins | sample LauGreFBDMM110DN_2_FD_51866 | JGI IMG/M metagenome (IMG submission 51866)
TAGGTAAATGTCATCCATGGTGCAAGGGTGGTCATGACCCTGTTATTTAATTTTGGAATTTTATAATTTATGGATACGAAGCGTTTAATACTTTTTGTTGTATTTTCTTTTTCAATTCTTTTATTATGGGATACATGGCAACGTAAAAATGCTCCAATTACCGAAGTTGCAACCAAGCAAGATGCGAGCGTTCCATCTTCTCAAAAATTAAATACCACTAGCACGAATGAAGTCCCACTCGATTCTAACTTCAAATTAGAGACCGGCTCGCGTATTAAAGTAACCACTGATTTATACCAAATTGAAATCGATACAGTCGGCGGCGACATTCGTCGATTACTTTTAAATAATCATTTGGCTGATAATGCGCAAGATAAGTTTGTGTTATTAGATGACTCACAAAAACCATTATTTTATGTTGCACAAACAGGGCTCATCGGCAATGATTTGCCAACGCATAAATCAATGTTTACATCTGAAAAAATAAATTATGTTTTGGAAAATGGACAAACTCATTTAGATGTTAAATTAAATTACAAAAATCAAGATGTTGAAGTTGCAAAAATTATTTCTTTTGATCGCGGCAGCTATCAAATAGCAGTGCGCTATGAAATTACGAATCTTGGAAAATCAGCGATTACGCCATCCGCTTATTTCCAGCTTGTGCATGATGATGGTTCCGCTCAAGAGAGCCAAATTACTCCTACATTTATCGGCGGTGCTTACTACAACGAAGCTGATAAGTTTAAAAAAATTAATTTTAATGACATGAAAAAACGTGACCTATCTCTCATTGCGCTCGATGGCTGGATTGGCGTTGTGCAACATTATTTTGCGAGTGCATGGATTTTGCCTGGAAACCAAAAGCGTGAGTTTTATACAAAAGAAGTCGCGGAAAATATTTATTCGTCAGGTGTAGTGACTCAGCTTTCTGCTATTCAATCTGGCGAGAAAAAAGAATTTTCAACCACACTCTATTCGGGCCCGCAAATTAAAGAGGAGCTTGAAAAAGCTGCCCCAGGATTAATTTATACAGTGGATTACGGTTGGTTAACTTTTATTGCTTCACCTCTGTTCATGGTGCTCCATTGGATTCATAAACTAGTGAATAATTGGGGCGGTGCAATTATTCTTCTGACCGTGTTAATTAAGATTCTCTTTTATCCGCTCTCAGCCGCAAGTTATAAATCAATGGCACACCTTCGCGAAGTCACTCCGCGCTTACAAAGCATGAAAGAAAAATTTGGTGATGACAAAGCTAAATTTCAACAAGCCATGTTAGAACTTTACCGCACGGAAAAAATTAATCCGATGGGCGGTTGTTTGCCTATTCTTATTCAGATTCCTGTTTTCATTTCTCTCTATTGGGTGTTGATGGGCGCTGTTGAATTAAGACATGCACCTTTCATGTTATGGATCACCGATCTATCTGTAAAAGATCCCTACTATGTATTACCAATCATCATGGGCATTAGTATGATTGTGCAAACAAAACTAAATCCTGCCCCTACTGATCCGATGCAAGCAAAACTTATGATGGCGATGCCTGTTATATTCAGTGTGTTTTTCTTTTTCTTTCCCGCAGGGTTAGTGCTTTATTGGGTAATTAATAATGTCTTATCTATTCTGCAGCAATGGATGATTAACCGATCCATTCATGCAGCCGCGTTGGCCAAGAAAGGTAATGCAGCTCGTAAATAATTTAGATACCATTGCTGCCATTGCCACACCTGTCGGTGCTGGCGGCATTGGTGTCGTAAGAATTTCAGGGCCGAAAGCAAGCCATGTTGCGAAAGCGCTTTTGGGCGTTTGCCCTGAAAGTCGTTTAGCGTCCTACCTGCTTTTTTTAGATGCACATGGTCAAGCCATTGATCGCGGCATTGCACTTTTTTTTAAATCCCCACATTCCTATACCGGTGAAGATGTTTTAGAGCTTCAAGGGCATGGCGGCATCGCAGTGATGCAAATTTTATTAGCACGCTGTGTTGATTGTGGCGCGAGACTTGCCAAGCCCGGAGAATTTACCGAGCGCGCTTATCTTAATGACAAGATTGATTTAGCTCAGGCCGAAGCTGTAGCCGATTTGATTAATGCTTCCACTACGGAGGCTGCAAAAAGCGCTATGCTTTCCTTGAGTGGATATTTCTCTAATAAAATCAATGACTTACTAAAAGAACTCATTGATTTACGTATTTATATTGAGGCTTGTTTGGATTTCCCCGAAGAAGAAATCGACTTTATTACCACTGGCAAAGTAAAAGAAAAGCTTTTAAGCTTGAGTTTACGTATGGATGAAGTCTCCTCATCTGCTAAACAAGGCCATATATTGCGAGAAGGCTTGACGGTGGTATTAGTGGGTCAACCCAATGTGGGCAAGTCGAGTTTACTCAATCAATTATCTGGCAATGATCAAGCGATCGTGACTTCGATTCCAGGAACCACGCGAGATCCTATCAAAAGTGAAATTCAAATAGACGGTATTCCAATTCATGTGATTGATACTGCTGGACTAAGGGATACAAGCGATGAAATTGAAAAAATGGGCATTGAAAAAACATGGATTTCGATAGAAAAGGCCAATATCGCATTATTTTTAGTAGATGCTGGCAAGGGTATTACCGATTACGAGAAAACCATTCTAAATCGCATTCCAAAAGACACTTTTAAGGTCTGGGTTCACAATAAAATTGATTTGCTATCTAAAAAAGCTACTTCTGAAATGATTGATGGGGAGCATCATCTTTTTATTTCTGCTAAAAGCGGTGAAGGATTGGCCCAACTTAAGTCTGTGATATTAAAAATGGCGGGTGTTGAGTTTGGTAAAGATGGAAATCAAGGTATTTTTATGGCGAGACAGCGACACTTAGATGCACTAGCGATAGTGGCGAAGCATTTGCAAGAGTCGGTGAAACAGCTTCAATCCCCCGAATTGGTTGCGGAGGAGCTTAGGCAAGCTCAAACATCCCTCGCTTCCATTACTGGAGAATTTACCCCAGATGATCTTTTAGGTGAAATTTTTAGCAGGTTTTGTATCGGCAAGTAATTCTTCTGTTCCACGTGGAACAATTTTTCCTTCTTTTTAAGCAAATGTTTCACGTGGAACAATTGTTTTCATAGTGATTATCAGCAGATTAAAGTAAAATTACACCTTTTATAATTGACGTAAAACCATGGAATTTCCAAATAATTTTGATGTGATTGTGGTCGGAGGAGGGCATGCCGGCACTGAGGCCGCTTTGGCGTCCGCTCGCATGGGGCAAAAGACGCTTCTTTTAACTCATAACATTGAGACCTTGGGTCAAATGTCATGTAATCCATCTATTGGCGGTATTGGCAAAGGGCATTTAGTCAAAGAAATCGACGCTTTAGGCGGAGCTATGGGTATTGCCACTGATGAAGCAGGTATTCAATTTCGTATTTTAAATAGTAGCAAAGGGCCTGCCGTGCGAGCGACGCGTGCGCAAGCTGACCGTATTTTATATAAAGCTGCGATTCGACATCGCCTTGAAAATCAACCTAATCTTTGGCTCTTTCAACAGGCGGTAGACGATATTCTTTTAGATAAGGATCGTGTGACAGGCGTGGTGACGCAAATCGGGATTCAATTTAAATCTAAAACTGTGGTGCTTACCGCAGGCACTTTTTTGGGCGGCTTGGTGCATATAGGCTTAAAAAACTATCCAGCAGGCCGCGCAGGAGACCCACCTTCACTATCTTTGGCGTATCGTTTACGCGCCATTGGATTGCCTGTTGGCCGTCTTAAAACAGGCACACCCCCTAGAATTGACGGCCGTACAATTAATTACGCTGTGATGCAAGAGCAGCCTGGCGACAGTCCTACGCCTTATATGTCTTTTCATGGCAAAAAAACAACACATCCAAGGCAAATATCCTGCTGGATCACGCATACGAATGAATCTACACATGACATTATTAGAAGTGGCCTCGATCGATCCCCCATGTATACAGGCGTCATTGAAGGGGTTGGGCCACGTTATTGTCCATCCGTTGAAGATAAAATTCATCGATTTGCCGACAAAGACTCGCATCAAATTTTTTTAGAACCCGAGGGCTTAAATACGAATGAAATTTATCCAAATGGTATTTCTACAAGCCTTCCCTTTGACATTCAATGTAAATTAGTTAATTCAATCAATGGGTTAGAGAATGCTCACATCTTAAGACCGGGGTATGCGATTGAATATGATTACTTTGATCCGCGTAATTTGAAATCAAGCTTGGAAACTAAATCAATTCAAGGATTATTTTTTGCAGGACAAATTAATGGCACCACAGGCTATGAGGAGGCTGCGGCCCAAGGGCTATTGGCAGGTACAAATGCTGCATTGATGACACAAGACAAAGAAGCTTGGTGTCCAAAACGTAATGAAGCCTATTTGGGTGTTTTGGTGGACGATCTTATTACACGAGGCGTATCAGAACCCTACAGAATGTTTACGAGTCGCGCAGAATACCGTTTGATGTTGAGAGAAGACAATGCTGACTTAAGACTCACAACACTTGGTCGCAATTTAGGCTTGGTAGAGGATGATCGTTGGAGCATGTTCAATCAAAAACAAGATGCGATTCTGTCAGAAGAAGGGCGCTTAAAAAAATTCTTTGTAAGACCCAATGACATTTCACTGGAAAAACAACAGGCTATTATTGGAAAAGCGATCGATCATGAATATAACTTGTTTGAATTGTTAAGACGACCCGAAGTCAGTTTTGCAGGTGTTAAAGAGCTCATGCAAGAAGATGTAAATTTGGTTGATCCGGCGGTGCGTGAGCAAGTTGAAATTTCAGCCAAATATAAAGGCTATATTGTAAGACAACAAGAAGAAGTAGATCGCAGCCGAGATCAGCTCGACATTCCACTGCCTATCGATCTTGATTATAAAGAAGTGCACGGCTTAAGTACGGAAGCACAACAAAAGTTAAATATTCATAAGCCAGAAAACTTAGGACAAGCTACGCGCATTTCTGGCATTACACCAGCAACCATTTCTTTATTATTAGTTTTTATTAAACGCAAAAATAAACCTAAAAAAATAATAGCGAAGCGTCCTGAAAAAGCGGCATGAATGACAGCATAAAAAAAGATCGTAATCTATTGGTTGAAGGATGTCGGTTAATGAGTTTGAATCTATCTGAGCAGATGATAGATCACTTGATGCAGTATTTAAATTTGATGGAAAAATGGAATCGCGTGTATAACTTAACTGCGATTCGTGAGCGAGATGAAATGATTAAATTTCATTTACTTGATAGCTTATCTATTTTAAAGCATGTGCATGTAAAACACGTGTTAGATGTGGGAAGCGGTGCCGGATTTCCGGGGATTGTATTGGCGATTACCAATCCTGAGTTACAAGTAACAGTGATGGATTCGGTGAATAAAAAAACAAGTTTCATGCAGCAAGTTAAAAGCGAGTTAGCACTGACTAATTTATTCGTAGTGAATGGTCGCGTGGAAGATTATCAACCATCAAAACTTTTTGAAGCAATCATTACGCGCGCTTTTTCAAGCATTAAAAATATGATGTTACTCACACAGCATGCATTAGAAAAAAAAGGCGTATGGTTGGCGATGAAATCAAAAGAAGTGAAAGAAGAATTAGCTGCATTTAAACAACACCAATACACATTGATCGCGCTTGAAGTGCCTTTTATTCATGCAGAACGATATTTAGTTCAGATCAATAGAGAAAATAATTAAATATGCGTATTTTAGCTATCACCAACCAAAAAGGTGGCGTTGGTAAAACGACAACTTCTGTGAATTTGGCAGCAAGTTTGGCCGCAAAAAATAAATCAGTATTATTGGTTGATCTTGATCCGCAAGGTAATGCGACTACTGGCTCAGGCATTGATAAGTCAACTATTACAGCATCCATTTATGATGTACTTATTCAAAGCAAATCATTTAGAGATATTACGCTTGCATGCGAACGTGGTGGTTTTGATTTGGCACCTTCGAACCGTGATCTAGCGGGTGCCGAAGTTGAATTGGTGAATGAGAGTAAAAGAGAAACGCGCTTAAAAGACGCCTTGCAACATTTAAAAAAAAATTACGATTATGTTTTATTAGATTGTCCGCCTGCACTGAATTTAATTACAGTCAATGCATTAACTGCTGCAGATGCCGTATTGATTCCAATGCAATGTGAATATTATGCATTAGAGGGATTGTCTGATTTAGTCAATACGATTAAAAAAGTCAGAAGCAATTTAAATCCTCACATTGAAATCGAAGGATTACTGAAAACATTATTTGATAGTCGAAATATGTTAGCGCAACAAGTTTCCGATCAATTATCTTCACATTTTGGCGATAAAGTTTATGAAACGATTATCCCTCGAAATGTGAGATTAGCAGAAGCGCCCAGTCACGGCATGCCAATTTTAATGTATGACAAATCATCTAAAGGTGCGGTGGCGTATTTAAAACTTGCTGAAGAAATCATACAAAAAGAAATGAGGAAGTCACATGGTTAAACCAAAAGGATTAGGACGAGGACTCGATGCTTTGCTTGCGAGCAGTGAACATGAAACTATAAAAAATGAGGGTACGTTACAAACTTTACTGATTGATGAATTAAGACCGGGTAAATTTCAGCCGCGAAGCATCATGCATGAAGAAGCGTTACAAGCCCTTGCACAATCGATTCTTAAACAAGGCGTGATGCAACCCATCATCGTAAGACCTATCGGTAATAATCAATACGAAATTATTGCAGGCGAAAGGCGGTGGCGCGCAGCAAAACTTGCCAATCTTATCGACATTCCAGTCATTATTAAAAATATTCCTGATGAGTCGGCTTTAGCGATGGCGCTCATTGAAAATATTCAACGTGAAAATTTAAATCCACTTGAAGAAGCGCTTGGCATAAAACGTTTGATTGACGAATTCAATATGACACATGAGTCTGCTGCAGATGCAGTGGGTAAATCACGCGTCACGGTTTCTAATTTATTAAGATTACTTACATTGACCCAGCCCGTTCAGGATCGATTGTTGGCGGGGAAAATTGATATGGGTCATGCAAGAGCGCTGATTGGTTTGGAAGGCAGTCAGCAAGTAATGCTTTGTGAAGAAATTATTCAGAAAAATCTTTCAGTGCGCGAAGTTGAAGCTTTAGTGAAAAACTTACAAAATGGTTACAAAACGGGGGCATCACCTTCTTCTCCTAAAAAGACAAATGCAGATGTGCGTCAGCTAGAAGAATCTTTGGCAGAAACTTTGGGCGCTTCAGTCACTATTGATGCCAAAAAGAACGGTTCCGGCATATTAAAAGTGCATTATCGTAATTTGGAGCAATTGGATGACATCCTTAGAAAAATTAAACGATAAATGCCCGTTTATCCTTGACGAAAAGGATAAATCCATAGAAAATTACGTGTTTTCTGACGCAGGCAAAAGGCCAGTAAAATCATGACGCCAGCTTTGATTAATTGGCAAATGAAAGCGTCATTTGTTTTAACAGTTTTTGTAGTGATTTTGTTTGGTCTAGACGCAGGTATTTCAGTTCTGATTGGCTTAATGTCGGTTGTGTCTGGGATGATGATAGGTTCTCGCATAGCCCATAGAACTTCAAAAAGCAAAGAGCCTTTTGGCATAGTCATTAATATGCTGAAAGCCGAAGCAGTTAAAATCATAGTAGTGATCACGGTGTTATGGATTGCTTTTAAATTTTATAAAGCACTCGTTCCACTTGCTTTGATTGTTGGGCTTGCAGTTGCAGCGATTTTGTCAGGCGCTTCAATTGTTAAATTAAATAAAATTGATAAATGAATTTAGGATCGTTTGATGGAACATGAAGGTACATTAAGTTCGCCATCGCAATATATTGAACATCATTTAAGTTTTAATACACAAGGGGCTGAAGCTTCTTTCTGGACGATTCATATAGACACTTTAGTGATGTCAGTTATTTTAGGTTTAATTGCCATGGGTCTTATTTGGATGGTAGCTAGAAAAGCTACTGCGGGGATTCCTTCAAAAGCTCAAGCGTTCGTTGAGCTTCTTTTTGATTTTGTAGATGATCAAGTTAAAAATATTTTTCATGGCGACCGCCATGCATTTATTGCTCCTGCAGCACTGACTGTATTTGTTTGGGTATTAGTCATGAATGCGATGGACTTTTTGCCAGTCGACATCATGGCCGCGATCTACAGTTTTTTAGGTATTCATAAATGGCGAAGTGTACCGACTTCTGATGTGAACACTACTTTTGCCCTGGCACTCGCAGTTTGGTTCCTTATGATTTATTTTGGTATTAAAGTTAAAGGACTGCNCGGCTGGTTGCATGAATTATATACAGCACCCTTCGGCAGCAAAATTTGGGTTTGGCCTTTTAACTTTCTATTTAATCTTATTGAATACGTGTCAAAACCTTTGTCTCACTCCCTTCGACTTTTTGGCAATATGTATGCAGGTGAAGTTATCTTTTTGCTTTTAGGTTTATGGGCTGCAACGGGCGTATCAGGACTTGTTTTTGGAGCAATACTAGGCGCAGGCTGGTCTATCTTCCATATTTTAATTGTCGTGCTTCAAGCTTTTATTTTTATGATGCTCACAGTGGTTTATTTAGCGATGGCGCACGAAGGCCATTAATTAATTTTTAACGTAATTTTTAACTGAAGGGAAAGTAAACATGGAAACAACTCAATTTTTAGCAATGATTCAGGCTTATACAAGTATTGGTATTGGTTTGATAATTGGATTAGGTGCGCTTGGTGCATGTATTGGTATCGGTATTATGTGTGCAAGTTTCTTAGANGGCGCAGCAAGACAGCCTGAAATGATTCCTCAATTACAAGCAAAAGTATTCTTACTATTAGGTTTGATCGACGCTTCATTCATTATTGGTGTAGGTTTAGCTATGATGTTTGCGTTTGCGAATCCATTATTAAGCGTTGTTACAAAATAATTGTTTAGGNTCTCTACACTGAACTTAAACAAGGAGCAGAAATGAATATTAATTTTACGTTAATTGCCCAAGCAATTGCTTTTGCGATTCTCATTTGGTTTACGGTGAAGTTTATATGGCCGCCACTTTTAGGTGCAATTGAAAAACGCCAAAAAGAAATTGCTGATGGATTAGCAGCAGCTCAAGAAGGTAAAGCCTCTTTAGAAATTGCTGNAAAAAAATCTGCACAATCTGTGGGCGAGGCTAAGCAAAAAGGCGCTGAAATCATTTCTCAAGCCGAGAAGAGAGCTTCAGAAATTTTAGAAGATGCAAAAAATCAAGCAAAAGAAGAAGGCGATCGCATCATTCTTGGTGCAAAAGCTGAAATCGATCAAGAAGTAAATCGTGCTAAAGAAACTTTACGTGAGCAAGTGTCATCACTTGCGATTGCTGGCGCTGAAAAAATCTTATTAAAAGAAATTGATAAGAAAGCACATAGCGACATGTTAAATAAATTAGCGAAAGAACTATAGGATCACTATGGCAGAAATTTCCACCATCGCAAGACCTTATGCTGTAGCAGCGTTTAATCTTGCTAAAGAAAAAAAAGCACTCAAAGAATGGTCTGAGATGTTGGGATTTTTAGCGCAAGTTTCTCAAGATGAACGCATGCATACATTTATTAACGATTCAAAAGTGTCAGATGAAGATCGAGAAAAAGCACTTATTAAAATTGCGGCAAAAAGACTCAATGCCTATGGTGAAAATCTTATTAAGCTTTTAATCGAATATAAAAGACTTAACGTATTGCCTGAAATTAGCCAAGCATTTGAAGCATTAAAAGCAACGGATGAAGGCACATTAGAAGCTGAAATTATTGTGGCTTCAAAACCAACAGATAAAGAAATCGATACATTAGTAAAAAGTTTAGAAAAGAAATTTAATAAAAAGATTGATGCAAAAGTAACAATCGATGAAGCAATCATAGGCGGTATCAAAGTGATTGTCGGTGATACTGTCATTGATGCTTCAGTTCGTGAGCAATTACAAAATTTAGCGTACGCCTTAAAGGCTTAAGCTAATCATTATCAGGAGATAGTAATGCAGTTATCAACGTCAGAAATTAGTGAACTCATCAAAAGTCGATTAGAGAATTTTTCGACAAGCGCTGAAGCGAGAACACAAGGTACGGTGGTATCAGTCACCGATGGTATTGTGCGCATTCATGGATTGTCGAATGTGATGTCTGGTGAAATGGTCGAGTTCCCAGGAAATACATATGGGCTTGCCTTGAATCTTGAAAGAGATTCAGTAGGTGCTGTGGTGTTAGGTGATTACGAACATATTACTGAAGGTGATATATGTAAGTGTACAGGCCGAATTTTAGAAGTGCCTGTTGGCCCGGAATTAATTGGTCGCGTTGTGAATGCGCTTGGCCAACCAATTGATGGCAAAGGCCCTGTCAAAACAAAACTTACGGACAAAATTGAAAAGGTAGCGCCAGGTGTGATTGCACGTAAATCTGTATCCCAACCAGTTCAAACAGGCTTGAAGTCTGTGGACTCTATGGTGCCAGTCGGACGAGGCCAACGAGAGTTGATTATTGGCGACCGTCAAACAGGTAAGACAGCCGTGGCTACGGATGCGATTATTAATCAAAAAGGTCAAAACATGACCTGTATCTATGTGGCGATTGGTCAAAAAGCATCGACCATTGCTAACGTTGTTAGAAAACTCGAAGAGCACGGTGCCATGGAATATACGATTGTTGTTGCTGCATCAGCTTCTGATTCAGCGGCATTACAATTCTTAGCACCCTATGCAGGCTGCACGATGGGCGAATATTTCCGCGATCGCGGCGAAGATGCACTTATTATTTATGATGACTTAACAAAGCAAGCGATTGCTTATCGTCAAATCTCATTACTTTTACGTCGTCCACCAGGCCGTGAAGCCTACCCTGGTGACGTGTTCTATATTCACTCACGCTTACTTGAACGGGCAGCACGTGTGAATGAAGAATATGTAGAAAAATTTACTCAAGGAAAAGTGAAAGGTAAAACAGGTTCACTCACAGCATTGCCAATCATTGAAACAGCCGCAGGAGACGTTTCAGCATTTGTGCCGACAAACGTGATTTCTATTACTGACGGTCAGATCTTCCTTGAAACAGATTTATTTAATGCAGGTATTCGTCCAGCGATTAATGCAGGTATTTCTGTGTCTCGTGTGGGTGGTGCCGCTCAAACTAAAGTCATTAAAAAATTAGGTGGTGGCGTACGTTTGGCTTTAGCTCAATATCGTGAGTTAGCAGCATTTGCGCAATTCGCATCTGATCTCGATGAAGCCACACGTAAGCAACTTGATCGTGGTCGCATGTTTACTGAGCTTATGAAGCAAGCACAATATGCACCTTTAAGTGTTTCACAAATGGCTGTGACTTTGTTTGCAGCAAACAAAGGATACTTAGATGATGTGCCAACGATTAAAGTATTAGCATTTGAAAATGCATTGCACGGCTTCATGAATTCTAAATACAAAAAGATCATGCAAGATATCGAAAAAACAGCAGACTTATCAGGTGACAATGAAAAAGCACTTGAAAAAGCTATTGAAGATTTTAAATCAAGTAACGCTTACTAATATAAAGAGTCATTATGGCCGGTAGTAAAGAAATCAGAACTAAGATCAAGAGTGTAGAAAATACGCGAAAGATCACTAAAGCGATGGAGATGGTCGCAGCATCGAAGATGCGTAAAGCACAAGAGCGTATGCGTCAAGCGCGCCCTTATGCTGAAAAAATTAGAAATGTGGCAGCACATTTGTCTTATGCAAAATCAGAGTATAAGCACCCATTTTTAACGAAAAGAGACGAAGTTAAAAATATTGGTTTAATTGTAGTGACTTCAGATAAAGGTTTATGTGGCGGACTTAATACCAATGTATTAAGACTGTCAGTGAATCAAATGAAGCAATGGGAATCACAAGGTAAGAAAGTTCATGTGAGCGCACTTGGTAATAAAGGTTTAGGTTTCATGAACCGTATTAATGCGAGTGTGAAATCTCATATCACAGGTTTAGGTGATACACCGCATGTTGAAAAATTAATTGGCGCTATTAAGGTGATGCTCGATGCCTATATCAATGGCGAAGTAGATCAACTTTTTATTTGCTATACCAAGTTTATTAATACGATGAAACAAGAACCTGTGGTTGATCAATTGCTACCACTTTCTGGTGAAAAAATAGGAAGCCCTGAAGGTCTGTGGGATTACATATACGAGCCTGATGCGCAAAGTGTGATTAATCAATTGTTAACTCGTTATATTGAGTCATTAATTTATCACGGTGTGACAGAAAACATGGCATCAGAGCAATCCGCACGGATGGTTGCGATGAAATCAGCTTCTGACAATGCAAAGACCGTGATTGACGAATTAAAATTGGTTTATAACAAAGCACGACAAGCAGCAATTACAAAAGAAATTTCAGAAATTGTGGGTGGTGCAGCTGCGGTTGCATAAGATTGAATTAATTATTTAGAGTCTTCAAGGATAAAAAAATGGCTAGTAAACAAATCGGAAAAGTAGTTCAGTGTATCGGAGCGGTCGTTGACGTCGAGTTTC
>JGI25928J51866_1000281_pt1 | contig 12480 bp, 8 predicted proteins | sample LauGreFBDMM110DN_2_FD_51866 | JGI IMG/M metagenome (IMG submission 51866)
CCGGCAACACGCCGCTCAAGCAGAACCAGCTTCTCAGCGAGCACGAATATCGCGAAGCCAAGGAAACTTACGGTGCGGATGCGTTCATCGCCAAGATCGGTGCGGAAGGCGTGCGCGACGGATTGGCCCGGCTCGATTTGCCGAAGATCATCGGCGAGTTGGAAATCGCGATGACGGAGACGAAGTCCAAGCAGATTCGCAAGAAGCTCGCCAAGCGGATCAAGCTCCATCAGGGCTTCATCGGCTCGAAGACCCGTCCTGAGTGGATGATTCTCACGGTGCTGCCGGTGATTCCGCCGGACTTGCGCCCCCTCGTGCCGCTCGAAGGCGGACGTTTCGCCACGTCGGACCTTAACGACCTCTACCGGCGCGTCATCAACCGCAACAACCGGTTGAAGAACCTCCTCCAGCTCAAGACCCCCGAGGTCATCATCCGTAACGAGAAAGCGCATGTTGCAGGAAGCTGTGGACGCGTTGTTCGACAACGGTCGCCACGGCCGCGCCGTCACCGGTGCTGGCAACCGCTCGCTCAAATCGCTCTCCGACATGCTCAAGGGCAAGTCGGGCCGCTTCCGCCAGAACTTGCTCGGCAAGCGCGTGGATTACTCGGGTCGTTCCGTCATTGTCATCGGACCGGAGCTGAAGCTCCACCAGTGCGGTCTGCCGAAGAAGATGGCGCTCGTGCTGTTCGAGCCGTTCATCATCCGCAAGCTCAAGGAGCGTGGCTACGTCCACACCGTGCGCTCAGCCAAGAAGATGATCGAACGCCAGTCGCCGGAAGTCTGGGACATCCTCGAAGAGGTTACGCGTGGGCATCCCGTGTTGCTCAACCGCGCCCCCACGCTGCACCGCCTCTCGATTCAAGCCTTCGAGCCGACGCTCATTGAAGGCGAGGCGATCCGCATTCACCCGCTCGTCTGCACCGCCTATAACGCGGACTTCGACGGCGATCAAATGGCCGTCCACGTCCCGCTGTCCGTCGAGGCGCAGATCGAGGCGCGCATGCTGATGATGGCTCCGCTGAACGTGTTCAGCCCGTCCTCTGGCAAGCCCATCATGACGCCGACGCAGGACATCACGCTCGGCTGCTACTACCTGACCGCCGAGCCGCGCGCGGCGAAGACGAAGAAGCGGTTGATGCTCTTCGGCTCGAAGGATGAAGTCATGTTCGCCTACAGTGAGGGCGACCTGAAGACGCACGACCGCATCCAGCTCGCGAACCCGGACTTCGGCAAGAAGACTGTCTATGGCGTCGCGGACAAGAAGATCATCGAGACCACGGTAGGCCGCGTGATCTTCTCGGAGATCTGGCCGGAACCGATGGGTTTCGCGAACATCGTCGTCAACAAGAGCAAGATCGGTGACTTCATCTGGAACTGTCACAAGTCTGCGGGACACGACAAGACCATCGAGGCGCTGGACCTGCTCAAGGAACTTGGCTTCCGCGAGGCGACCAAGGCGGGCGTTTCCATCGGTATTGATGACATGATCATTCCTCAATCGAAGAAGGAGGAAATTGACGCGGCGCACAAGCAGATCGCCCAAGTGGACAAGCAACACCGGGCCGGCGCAATCACCGGTGGCGAGCGCTACAACAAGGTCATTGATATCTGGACCCATTGCACCGACCAGATCGCGAACGTCATGCTCAAGACGTTGCAGGAGAACCAGGGCAAGAAAGAGTTCAACCCGGTTTATCTGATGGTGGACTCCGGCGCGCGAGGCAACAAGGCACAGGTCCGGCAGCTCGCCGGTATCCGCGGCCTCATGGCCAAGCCGTCCGGCGAAATCATCGAGAAGCCAATTCTCTCGAACTTCCGCGAAGGCCTCACGGTCGTCGAATACTTCATGTCCACGCACGGCGCCCGCAAGGGTCTCGCCGACACCGCGCTCAAGACCGCCGACTCCGGCTACATGACGCGCAAGCTCGTGGACGTGGCGCAGGACGTGATCATCCGCATGGTGGATTGCGGCACGACGAACGGCATCTGGGTTTCTGAAATCCGCGAGGGCGAGGAAGTGGTTGTGAAGTTGAGCGAACGCCTCGTGGGCCGACATGCCACCGAGGACATCGTGGACCCGACCAGCCCGAAGACGAAGCTGGCCAAGGCGAACGAGGAGATCGATGAGATCAAGGCTAGGGCCATCGAGGTCGCGAATGTTGAGCGCGTGAAACTCCGCTCGGTGCTCACGTGCGAGGCGAAGGTCGGCTGCTGCATGCTCTGCTACGGCCGCCACCTCGGCACCGGTCTCACCGTCAAGCTGGGCGAGGCCGTCGGCATCATCGCCGCGCAGTCCATTGGCGAACCCGGCACGCAGCTCACCATGCGCACGTTCCACTTGGGTGGCACGGCATCGCAGGTGTTCAAGCAGCCGCAGATCAAATCTAAGCTCGACGCCAAGGTCCGCTTCAACGAGCTCCGCATCGTCGANCTCGAGGACGGCAATTGCATCGTTCTGAACAAGAACGGGTCGCTNACGCTGCTGGCCGATGACGGCCGCGAGCTTGAGACGCACAACATTGTCATCGGCTCCGTCATCACCGTGAAGAACGGCGGCAAGGTGAAGAAGGGCGAGACCTTCGTGCAGTGGGATCCTTACAACGTGCCGATTCTCTCCGAGAAGGCCGGCACCATCGTGTTCAACGACATCATTGAGGGCGTGACGATGAAGCAGGAACTCGAGGAGTCCACGGGCCAGGAGGCCATGGTCATCATCGAGCACAAGGAAGACCTCCACCCGCAGATCATCATCGAGGACAAGCGCGGTGAGCCGCTCGCGCAGTATCCGATTCCCGCCGGCGCGCACATCGTCGTCAACGAGGGCGACCACATCGTCGCCGGCTCGCTGCTGGCCAAGACGCCGCGCAAGAGTTCGAAGACGAAGGACATCACCGGCGGTCTGCCGCGTGTGGCCGAACTCTTCGAAGCCCGCCGTCCGAAGGACGCCGCTGAGATCGCTAGGATTGACGGCATCGTGGACTTTGGTGCGAGTGTGCGCGGCAAGCGCTGCATCGTCGTCAAGGACGCGAAGACCGGTCTGGAGGAGGAACACCTCATCGCCACAGGCAAGCACGTCATTGTCTTCAAGGGCGACTTCGTGAAGAAGGGCAGCAGCTCACCGAGGGCCCGGTCGTCCCGCACGACCTGCTCGACGTCTGCGGCACGCAGGAGTTGCAGGCGCATCTCGTCAACGAGATTCAGGAAGTTTATCGCGTGCAGGGCGTGACGATTAACGACAAGCACATCGAAATCATCATCCGGCAGATGCTCCGCAAGGTCCGCATCACCGAACCCGGCGACACCGTGTTTCTCTGGGGAGAGCAGATCGACAAGATCATCTTCGACGAAGAGAACGCCCGGGTGGACAAGATGGGTGGCAAGCCCGCCGAGGGCGCGCCCGTGCTGCTGGGCATCACGAAAGCCAGCTTGGAAACCGAGTCGTTCCTCAGCGCCGCGTCCTTCCAAGACACCACGCGTGTCCTCACCGAGGCGGCAACGATGGGCAAATTTGACTTCCTGCGTGGCTTCAAGGAGAACGTCATCATGGGCCACATCATCCCTGCGGGCACCGGGTTCCCGATGCACCGTAATGTGACGCTAAAGCCGATGGTGGAAGAGTTGCCAGTCGAGGAAATTCCCGTGTCAGAACCTTCGGCGGCGGCTTCCCTCCTGGGCTGAAAGTGAAAATAAACCGTTTGCACAAAAAACAGATTGCCACGACCACCGTGTTTGCTAACAATCCGCGCTCCTTTCCCCTGAACCGGGTTGGGGCGCAAACCTGAAGGCTCAACAGCATGCCGACCATCAATCAACTCGTCCGAAAAGGACGTAACAAGATCCGTTACAAGTCCAAGTCCCCGGCACTCGAAGGCGCGTCCTTCCGCCGAGGGGTTTGCCTGCAGGTCATGACCCGCACGCCGAAGAAGCCAAACTCCGCGCTCCGCAAGGTCGCGAAGGTTCGCCTCACCAACGGCTACGAAATCATCGCCTACATCCCTGATGAAGGTCACAACCTGCAGGAGCACTCCATCGTGCTCGTGCGCGGTGGCCGCGTGAAGGATCTGCCCGGCGTCCGTTACCACATCGTGCGCGGCACGTTCGACGCCGCTGGCGTCGAGAAGCGCCGCGTCAGCCGCTCGAAATACGGCGTGAAGCGCCCGAAGGCNCCCAAGAAAGCTGCGTAATCCCAACTAGAAATCCCCGCCATGTCTCGTCGCCGCCAAGCCAACAAACGCCAGATCATCCCCGACGGACGCTACACCAGCGTGCTCGTCGGACGCCTCGTCAACACCGTCATGCAAGGCGGCAAGAAGAGCGTCGCCCAACGCATCGTCTACGGTGCGTTCACCTCGCTCTCCGAAAAGTTCCCGGATGCCAGCCCGGTGGACGTGCTCCAACGCGCGGTGGACAACGCCAAGCCGCGTCTCGAGGTCAAGCCCCGCCGTGTCGGTGGCGCGACCTATCAGATTCCGCTCGAAGTTCCCTCTGACCGCCAGGCATCCCTCGCGGTGCGTTGGATCGTCAAATTCGCCGATGCCCGCAAGGGTATCCCNATGAGCCAGGCGCTCGCCGCNGAGATCATGGATGCCTATCAAGGGCAGGGGAATGCCATCCGCAAGCGCGACGAAGTCCACAAGACCGCTCAGGCGAACAAGGCCTTCGCGCACTTCCGCTGGTAGTCGAAGACTATTTTTGACGCCCCGCGGCGCACACCGTCACGGGGCGTTTTTGTTGATACCGCCAATTATCCCGCACATGAGCACTTTCGTTGAAAACAAGGCCGTGAATTCGCCGAACCGGCAATACACGCTGGAGCGCACCCGCAATATCGGCATCGCCGCGCACATTGACGCCGGCAAGACGACCACCACGGAGCGCATTCTTTTCTACACCGGCCTGATCCATAAGATCGGCGACGTGGACGATGGTAATACCGTCACCGACTGGATGGAGCAGGAGCGCGAGCGCGGCATCACCATCACTTCGGCCGCCGTGACGTGCTTCTGGACGCAGAAGACCGTGAAGCCGGGCGAGGATGCGATTTACAAGGCGTTCAACAACCTTCCTCACCGCGTCAACATCATCGACACCCCCGGCCACGTGGACTTTACCGCCGAGGTGGAGCGCTCCATGCGCGTGCTGGATGGCGCTGTCGCCGTGTTCTGCGGCGTGGCCGGTGTCCAACCGCAATCTGAGACCGTGTGGCGGCAGGCGACGAAGTATAACGTCCCGCGCATCGCGTTCGTGAACAAGATGGACCGCACGGGCGCGAACTTTGAGAACGCGCTGGCCGACATGAGGAACAAGCTCCGGGCCTATGCGTTCCCCGTCTTCCTGCCCATCGGCGCGGAAGACCAGTTCGCCGGCGTCATTGATATCGTGAACCAGAAGGCGTTCGTCTGGGGCCCTGGCGATGTGGTTGACGAAGGCCTCAACTACGAGGTCACGGAGATTCCCGCCGCGTTGCAGGACAAGGCCAAGGCCGCACTAGTCGCCTTGATCGACGCCGTCTCGAACAAGGACGAAATCATCGCCGACCTCGTGCTTGAAGAAAAGCCCATCACGGCTCCGGTGCTCAAGGCCGCCATCCGCCGTCTCACCTGCAAGCTCGAATTCGTTCCTGTCCTCTGCGGTTCCGCTTTCAAGAAGAAGGGTGTGCAAGTCCTCGTGGACACCGTCATTGATTACCTTCCCTCGCCCTTGGACATTCCCGCTGCTGTGGGCCACGAGGTCGGCACGGACACCAAGGTGGAAGTTGTCACTGACGACAACAACAAGTTCTGCTCGCTCGCGTTCAAGCTCTGGACCGACCCCTACGCTGGCAAGCTCGTGTTCTTCCGCGTGTATTCCGGCCAGCTCAAGAAGGGCGACAACATCTACAATCCGCGCACCCGCCGCCGCGAGCGCATTAGCCGCCTGATGATTATTCAGGGCAGCGAGCGCAAGGACATTGACGTGGCCTACTCGGGGGACATCGCCGCGCTCGTCGGCCTGCGCAACATCACCACTGGTGACACGGTCTGCGACGAAGATTTCGACATCACCCTCGAGCCGCCAACCTTCCCCGAGCCGGTCATCAGCATGGCCGTCGAGCCGAAGACCAAGCAGGACCGCGACAAGATGTCCGAGGGTCTGCAACGGCTGGCGGAGGAAGATCCGACCTTCCACTGCTTCACGAACGAGGAGACCGGCCAGCGCATCATCGCGGGCATGGGCGAGCTGCACTTGGAAATCATCATTGATCGCCTCAAGCGCGAATTCAAAGTTGAGGCCAACTCCGGCGCGCCGCAGATCGCCTATCGTGAGACCATCACCAAGGCCGCCGAGGGCGAGGGCAAGTTCATCCGCCAGTCCGGTGGTCGCGGCCAATACGGTCACGCCTGCATTACCGTCGAGCCGAACGAGAAGGGCAAGGGCAACGAGGTCGTGAGCAAGATCGTCGGCGGAACCATCCCGAAGGAATACGTCCCGGCGGTCATTCACGGCATCGAGGAGGCTTTGCGCTCCGGCGTGTATGCCGGCTATCAGGTCATTGACGCGAAGATCGCTGTGACCGACGGCTCCTTCCACGAGGTGGACTCCAACGAAATGGCGTTCAAGATGGCCGGCATCTTCGCGCTCAAGGACGCCTTCAAGTCCGCCGGCCCGATCATCCTCGAGCCGATCATGAAGGTCGAAGTCACCACGCCTGATGAGTATCAGGGCGATCTCCTCGGTGACATCAACCGCCGCCGTGGCATCATCCAAGGCGTGGACGCCAAGGGTGGTCAGACCGTTCTCAACGCGCATGTGCCGCTGGCCGAGATGTTCGGCTACGCCACCGCGATCCGCTCGCTCTCCAAGGGCCGCGCGAGTTACTCGATGGAGCCCCACACCTTCGAGCAAGTCCCGCAGCAGGTGGCGTTGCAGATTCTCGAAACCTCTGCGAAGAAACCCGCCGCGCGTTCGTAACCGACCGCAATCTCTCACAGCCCGCCGCCCGCAAGGTCGGCGGGCTTTTTATTTGGGGGACACCATTCGCAACCGATCCGCTTCAGCGGCGTGCTGGCGCGCTTGCTCGGCATTCCCCTGCTTCGTGAGCACCTCCGCCAACTGCGCGTGCGCATCGGCGCTCTGCGGGTTGAGTTGGAGCGCACGATTGAGTTGCTCGACCGCTCGGTCCAGTTCGCCCTTCGCCGCGAGCGCCACGCCGTAGTTCAGCACCGCGTTCGCGCTGTCGGGCTTGAGGCGCAGCGCAACTTCATACGACGCGATGGAGTCTGGCCACTGCGCGAGGCGCGCGAGCGCGTTGGCGTGATTGAAGTGGAGATGAAACATTGCGGAGGATGGGCTGACTTGCAGCGACTCGCGGTAACTGGCCACGGCCTTCGTGTCGTCGCCGAGGTCGGCGTGTGCGTTGCCGAGCTTCATCAACGCCTGGCTGCGGTAGTGCGGGCTGCGAAGCTTCGCGGCCATGTCGGTGAAGAAGGGCAGGTCGCTGTGCCAGACGGCGGCCTGCCGCCAGCTCACTGCGCCGAGCATCACCACCACGACTGCGCCGCAGGCCAGCACGGACACGGATTTGTTCCGCACTTGAGAGAGTTTCCACATCAACCCCGCCATCGCCACGGACCACAGGATGCCGTTGATGATGCTGTAGCGGTCGTGCGGATAGTGCGGTCGCTCGGTGAGTCCCAGCATCGGCACGAGCAGGCCGAGATGCGCGAGCCAGAGCGCGAAGGCGGCGGGCCAGANGCGGCGCTTCACGAACAGCATGGCGCTCACCGCCAGCACTCCCAGCGCACTGAGAAGAAATACAGGTTCGTTGAACTTGCTCTCCATAAGCACGGGATAAACCGGGCAGAGATCGAGCGGCAGCAGTGGCTTCCACGCGTAGTAAGCCCACAGGTAGAACGCCTGCATCGCGCGCGCGAGCGGCGGGAAGTTGTCGAGCGTCACCGGTTTGTCCCACGTGCCGGTGACATGGAAGCGGCCATAGATCGTGCCGGCCACGAGCAGCAGAGACAGTGCGAGGAAGGGAAGTTTATCGAGGAGCACACGACGCAGCCCGGCCTGCGGAGCGCCGGTCGCTGCCCCTGCGGTTTGGTGGATGGACGAGGTCCGCGCCGGGTCGGAGGCCGGCGCTCCGCCGAAGCGACGCAATGGGAAGTAATCCAAAGCCACCAGCGCGGCGACGAAACCGAGCACGATGGGATACGACAACACGGCCAGCGCGAAGGCGACGACGGCGAGCCAGTAGTTCCGCCTGCGGGCTGCCGGGGGAGCGTCCGGCGCATGCGCGCCGAGATAGAACAGCGTGGCGAGGAGCGCGAAGAACAGTGCGAGGTGATACGGCAAGCCTGTCACCCACGCGACCGGCTCGACGCGCAGCGGATGCACAGCCCAGAGGAGCGTGCCGAGCGCCGCGCACACCTGCAGCCACGCCGGACTCTCCATTTCGCATTCCGCATTCCGCATTCCGCATTTCAAGAGCCGGCGCAGCAGGAAAAAGAGCAGCACTGTATTCGCGCAGTGCAGCACGACATTGGCGAGGTGATAGCCGAACGGGTTCAGTCCGAACACTTCATGCACCAACGCCCATGCGAGCCACGAGAGCGGCTTGTAGCGGATGGCTTGCTCGAAGTCCGTGAACATCCAGCGGAGGTTCTCCGCGGTCAGCCCTTGGACGCGCGAGTTCTCGAAGACGTTGATGTCGTCGTCCCAGCGCAGGAAGCCCGACTCCAGTGTGCGGAAGAAGACGGCGAAGACTACCGCGACGAGCGTGAGCACGATGGCGGTGGTTCGGTGGTGCGGGCGCATGGGTCGGTCAGGGCAGGGGAGGAGCAGGATTAGGATCAAGATTAGGAGCACGAGAAGAACCGCAGCCTCGGCTCCTGCTCGTAATCCTAATCTTAATCCTGCTCCTCATGCCTCACTCCCATTCCCACGCATCCGCTGGCGTGAACTGCCCCGGGTTCAGCAGGAATTTCACGCCGAACGCCGCCTCGTTCACCGAGCCGAGCGCGACGCGTCCGCGCTCAATCGTCAGCGTCGGCCAGCCGGCGGGGCTGGGGTGGTAGAGGTCGTAGTGCGTGCCCAAGACCTGTTGCTGCACCTCCTGCGGGAACTGCGACAGCCCCGCGTTGTAGTGGTGGCCGTTGCGCTCGACGCTCTTGATGCCCAGCGCCGCGCACACCGCGAGGTCTTGCAGCAGCGCGACCGGGCCGACGTTGCAGAGGTCCTCGCCGCTCATCAGGAACGGGCGCGTGGGCGACTGTTTCTGTCGGTGGGCGAGAAGGCAGCGGTTCGCGACGCCTTTGATGACGCCCTTGCAGTTCTTGTGGCTCGTGCCGTCGTAGCCGAGCGCGAGCGCGGTGGGCAGGCTGTCCAGTTCGCCGTCCGACTCATCAATGATGAAGGGCGGACGCTCCGGCCAGTCCGCAAGCGCGGCGGCGGCGGCCTTGTTGAGCGCGACGGTGCGATGCAGCGGCTGCTCGACGAACAGGAGTTTCGTGAGGAACGGCTTCAGCGACTCGTCCGCGCGCACCGTCTCCCAGAACTGCCGGAACTCGGCGAAGGACTTAAACTGCTCATTGCCATCCAGAGTGAACGCGAAGTGCTCTCCGCATTCCGCCTGCAAGATGTGCGCAATTCGCCGCAGCCGCTCGGTGTCGTGAGCGAGGTCGCCGTTCACCTTGAGCTTGAAGTGCCGCAGGCCATACACGCGGACGTTCGAAACGAGTGATTGNGGNAGGCCGTCGGTCAAGTGCTCGCCGCGCGCGATGTCCGCGTCCGTCAGCGGGTCGCTCAGACCCACGGTGTGGCGCACGATGATTTCGTTGTGCGGCTTGGCCGGCAGCCATGCAGCGGGGGAGAACCCCTCCAACTCCGAGTGGAGTTCGCCGAGGCGAATGCCGAAGTCATTGTCGAGCAGCGCGCGATGAAACGGCTTCGCGATGGCGCGGCAGAAGGCATCCATCACCGCGCGTTCCACCAGCGACGTGCCGAAGTGGGCNAGCAGCGGCGGCTTGCTCTCTGCGGTCGCCCACGCGGTTTGCGAGTCGTAGAGGTGCTGCCACAGGTCGAAGACACTCGGCGCGCTCAATCCCTCCGCCGTCTCCAGCGCGGTCTCGATGACATCGAGCATCTCGTGGATTTCATCCAGCACCTCGCGCGCGGGGTCCTTCGTGAACCACTTCGGCGGCAGCAGGTCCGCCGCCACGCCCAGCGTCGTGCGGCCGTCCACCTCCAGCGCCACGCGCACGAAGGCCATCGGCATGTGCGTCATCGTCGCGATGCCGTATTTAAAAGGCATCCGCGTGTGCAGATTGTGCAGATGTAAGTCGCCTTCGCAGACCCGAATGTTCACGCGCGGAGTGTAGCGGAGCGAGGCAGGGAGCAGAAGGTAGAAGTCAGGAGTCAGGATGAGAAAGGCGCGGGTGCAAGCCCGACGCTTCTGGCTCCTGACTTCTGACTTTTGTCTCCTACGAATTTCCTCCCCGCCCACAGGGTCGAAGCCTAGCATCCGAAAAAATCACTCAACATGAAACGCACTTTCCTCGCCCTCGCGCTCCTCGTCGTCGCCCAACTCTCCCCGGTGTCCGCCGCCGAGCTGCGCCTGGGCATCATCGGCCTCGATACATCGCACGTCCCCGCCTTCACCGACGTCATCAACAACCCGCAGAACAAGGCTCACGTCCCCGGCGCGAAAGTCGTCGCCGCCTTCAAGGGCGGTAGCCCGGACATCGCCTCCAGCCGCGATCGCGTGGAGGGCTTCACCAAGACTTTGGTCGAGAAATACGGCGTGAAGATTTACGACTCCATCGAGGAGATGGTCAAGAACGTGGACGCCGTGCTCATCGAGAGCGTGGACGGTCGGCCCCACCTCGCGCAGGCCATCCCCGTCATCAAGGCCGGGAAACCGCTCTACATTGACAAGCCCTTCGCCGGCTCCCTCAAGGACGTGCTGGAAATCTTCCGCCTCGCGAAGGCCGCCAAAGTCACCGTCTGGAGTTCCTCCTCCCTCCGCTACGGTAAGAACACCGTGGCCGTGCGCGAAGGCTCCGTCGGCAAGGTGAATTACGCCGAAGCCTCCAGCCCCGCGAGTATCGAGCCTTCGCACCCCGACCTCTTTTGGTATGGCGTCCACGGTTGCGAGTCGCTCTTCACCGTGATGGGCACGGGCTGCGAGAGCGTGAAGCGCGGCATGACTGCCGATGGCAAGATTGAAGTTACCGGCAAGTGGAAGGGCGGGCGCACCGGCATCTTTCGCGAGAACAACAAATACGTCGGCCTTGCGAAGGGCGACAAAGGCGAGGCACCCATCGGCGAATCCTCCGGCTACGCGCCGCTCGTGGCGGAAATCATCAAGGCCTTCCAGACCGGCATCGTGCCCGTGAAGCCCGAGGAGACGATTGAAATCTTCGCCTTCATGGAGGCTGCCGACGAGAGCAAGCGCCGTGGCGGGGCCGAGGTGACCTTGGCCGAAGTCCTCAAGAAAGCCGGGAAGTAACGCCCTTCGCGAGCGTCTCCGCTACGGCTCATAATCCTGATACTGCTCCGTCCCGCCTCAGGGAGAGCAGGATCAAGATTAGATTAGGCGCAGAAAAAAACGGGATTCAATGGAGATCACGCCCAGCGCGCGGTGCGGCTGTCGAGTTGGAAGACTTGACCTGAGATGTTTTGCGTCGTGACGAGGAAGGCGGCGAAGCGCGCGACCTCGGCGGGGTCGTTGAGTCGTCCCAGCGTGTTCGCGGCGGCGAAGGCGACGAGTTGCTCGGGCGCTAGGCTGGCGGTCATCGAGGTGGGCAGCACGCCGGGGAGCAGGGCGTTCACGCGGACGTTGCGTGAGCCGACTTCCTGCGCGAGCGAGGTGGTGAGGCCGAGCAGCGCGGACTTGGCGGCGGCGTAGTTCGCCTGGCCGCGGTTGCCGGTGCGCGCGCTGAAGGAGGCGATGTTCAAGATGTGGCCGTCGCGCTGCTTGAGCATGGGACGCAGGACGGCCTGCGAGCAGAGGAACGCGCCCTTGAGATTCACGTCGAGGACGCGCTGCCAGTCGTCGTCAGTGAGCTGCCATGACAAGTTGTCGGCGGTGATGCCAGCGTTGTTGATGAGTAGGTCAATTCGCTGCCAGCGGGCGAGGACTTGTGCGACGGCGGAGTGGACCGCGTTGCGCGAAGTCACGTCGAGCGGCACCGGGAGGAGCCNGTCAGTTTCGGAGTGGAGATTCTCGCGGTGGAAACCGGCCGCGACGCACCAGCCTTGGCCGAGGAACTCGGCGACGAGCGCGCGGCCGAGCCCGCCGGAAGCACCAGTGATGAGGGCGACGCGTGCCGCGCTGGTTGGCTCGCTCATGGCAATCAACTTTTCGGTTCGATGGCCCATTCGCCGCCGATCATCACGCCGGAGATTTCGGGAGCGGAGTGGACGATGGTTTCGGTCGCGAGCGCGAGTGGGGCATCCGAGCGGAGGACGATCAGGTCGGCGTGGGCGCGGCGGG
>JGI25928J51866_1000285_pt1 | contig 12443 bp, 9 predicted proteins | sample LauGreFBDMM110DN_2_FD_51866 | JGI IMG/M metagenome (IMG submission 51866)
GGACTCATCCGTCTTGCAGGCCTGTATCTGGGCATGTCGGAAGCAGCGATCGACACAAAGATCGAAGAGATCGAAGCAACAACGCACGCCGTGCTTCGCGAAGCAGGCACCGGTTCAACCGGCGCTGCAGCAGTCGCATTCGCCAAGCGCAAGATCGCAGCAGGCGCACAGAAGCCTGTGTTGCAAGCTGTCGGTTGTGGCTCCGGCTGTGCATAGTTGAGCGCTTCTGATGATTTCTGCCCCAAGCGGCAAAATCATCACGCGCGTTCGGGGGCGCGTTTGTTTTTACTACTCTGCACGCATGGCGACGAAGTCTTCCGCTGAGCGTTGCGCGTGGTGCGGGAGTGATCCCATCTATGTCGCGTATCACGACACGGAATGGGGCGTGCCTGAACTTGATGATCGCGCGCTCTTTGAGAAACTTGTGCTCGATGGATTTCAAGCGGGGCTTTCGTGGATCACCGTGTTGAAGAAGCGCGATGCGTTTCGCAAAGCGTTCAAAGGATTTGAGCCAGAAAAGATCGTGCGCTTCACGGAGAAAGATGTTGCGAAACTTCTCGAGAACGCGGGCATCATTCGCTCACGACTCAAGATCGAAGGCGCGATCAAGAATGCACGCGCGTGGCTAACCGTGATGGAACAGGGCGAAGGTGCGTTCCGCGATTTCTTGTGGAGCGCGGTGGACCATCGCACAATCGACATGAAACTCGCGCGCACTGAAGACCTTTGCACGCTCAGTTTGGGCAGCGTTGCGCTTGCTAAGTGTTTGAAGAAGCGTGGGTTTACGTTTTGTGGTCCCGTCATCGTCTACGCGTTTATGCAGGCGACTGGGATGTACAACGAGCATCTGCTCAGCTGCCCGCGCCACAATGCCTGCGCGAAACTCGCACGAAAATAGTCCACTTTCTTTGTGGTTACCGGTTGCGACTGCTTGCGTCTGCAATACCTTGGGACACAATGAACCCGTCCCCCTCCTCTCGGCACATTCCTTTTTTGGAGAGTTGTGATGCACGTCCATTTCTGTATGCATTTCCGTACTTTGTCGGTAGTTGTTGTTCTTGCCCTCGGCGTTGGCGTGGCTTCGACCACTGTTCGCGCTGAAACCGAGCATCCCACTGTTCGCTCGCTCTCCACGAACTGCCAATCCGTCTTCGTCGGAAAAGTTCTGTCCTCGGAGTGCGAGAAGAACAAGCAAGGATCACTCCTCACCCGCGTGACGTTTGAAGTGCTCTACAGCGTGACAGAGCCGCAGTCGGTTGGAAGCCTCGTCGACATCACGCAACTCGGCGGCGAACTCGATGGAGAACAGTTTCGCGTGAGCGAAACCACGCGCTTCGATGTGGATGCGACATATCTAGTATTTGCAGAAGATCCGGAACGAACGTTGATTCCAGCGACGCTCGGTGGTGTGCATGGTTGTATGCGCATCGTGCGCGGCAGTGATGGTGCGCTTTATCCAGTGATGCTTGGATACCGCCCAATCGTTGGCGTTCGTAGCGGGAAGTTTGAGTACACGCGTCGTGCGATCTCGATTTCAAATGGTGTTGCAGTGCTCAACGCGACGGAAGAGATGCGAGCACCACCCGTGGAGATGTCGGAGGGATGCGTGGCAGTGTCGGCGGTAGAAAATGCCACCGCGCACGCGATGACATTGGATGAAGTACTTGCACTCGTGCATTCGATGCGCGGTGAAGCGCCGCAGCAGTTGCCGAAACTCGGTGGGCTCTCGGGAATTCCTTCGTACAGCCAAGGGCTATCGCTTTGCTCTTGCGGCTTCCACAATCTCCATCTCGTCTACGAGCAAGTTCCAACTTCTTGGACTTCCTATGACCACAACGAATGGGCGATGGCGCGNTGGAACAACTACATCGATATGCATCGCTATGTCGCAGATGATGGCGGGTGGGGTCAGAACAACAACGAGAATGAATTCGCTGGTTGGACCTCGAGCGCAAGTTTAGTCAGCGAGTATGGCGCTACCGCGGCATGGGGTGCAAGCACGCTCGCAGTCAATTGGGGTTGGGGCCTACCTGGTTGTGGAGTAATTCTCGAAAACGAAATCCACTTCAACCCCGCGGTTTCTTGGAGATACAGCCTCGCGGAGACACTCGGGCTTGGCGGCCCCGTTCTCTATGACCCAGTGCTCATGCACGAGATGGGGCACTCCCTCGGACTTGAGGCAGAGAATTGTGGCGCTGAAACCTACAACTTCGATCGTCCAAGCGTGATGGTGGGTGGTAGCACAACCAACGTTGAAGACGGCCGCGGCATCCATCGCCGTGACGCGAAGGCGATTCGCGCAACGTACATCGATCAAGTTTCCATACCGGCAATCACGGACATGGGCATCGAAACATGGTGGATGAATGGATCCATGCAAGTCTCGACCGTCTCGCCGACGACCCTTCATCATGGCGACACCATCACACTCAATGACGTCTTCGTTGAAAACATGTCATCGACGAGTGTGGCTGGCGTTCGAGTTCGCGTCTACCTTTCCACGAATACAACGATCACTGAGTCGGACAAGAAACTTGGCTCCTACACAGACTTCGGGACCTTCGCCTTCGATGATGATTGGCGCGGCAACATCACGCGAACCATCAACGGCACTGTCGCGCCTGGCACCTACTACGTGGGCGTGATCGTCACCACACAGGGCTCTGACTACGAGTCGGACGACTACACCGCCAACAACGCGACGTTCTATCCAACACCAATCACGGTGCTGGAGAATGGAGGCTTCACGCCTGGCGATTTTACGCCTCGCGAGTTTGAACTCAGCCCCTCGCTGCACGTGCGAATTCTTGTCGACACCACGCTCGCAACCGACGATCCAGATCCGCCGATATGCCCAGGCGATGGTGGTCCCACGATGGGACCTTCGATCTTCGCAGTCCTTACCGCGCGTGAAACCGGAGTGATGGAGGTCGCGCGCGCGACCGATGGACCTACACAATCCCTCGTCGAAGTACCAGATGTTGTTGCCGCGTATACAGCCACTGCAAATGGAACGCCGGGGCAACTCCTCGGCGTTGCATGCAACACCTCAACACTCGAAAACATGCTCGCGGTGCAAGTGACCGCAGGGCAGCGCTACATCCTTCGCTTCGGTGGCACTGAAGCCGGCGCAATTGTTGCGTCGTACTCCGTCGCCATTCAGCCGAACCGTCCCTTCGGAAGTGTGCCTGAGCTCGCGCTGCCGTGGCAAAACGCATCGCCGCTGAAGAACTTCAACATGTCGCCTGCGACGATGTCGTTGCCATGCGCGCAAAGTTCATCGCACGGCATGTGGTTCGTGTGGACAGCGCCCGCGCCTGGATCCATCCTCGCAACGACATGTGACGCAGAAACAAATTTCCCTACCGTTGTGTCGATTCACAGTACTGGACCAAACCCAACACTGCTCGCATGCGGTGCGTCGGATGCGCAGTGCGGCAATCCGTTCAGTGCAGCAGCGTCAACATCGGTTACCGCTGGTCAGAAAGTACTCGTGCGCGTCGCGAGCAAGACGCAATTGCGAGGCGACTTCAGCGTCGACATCAGATTCATGCCGGCGATGCAAGCGCCACAGAATTGCTCGAATGCTGTCGTCATCGGAGTCGGTGTCACGCCGTTCTGTACGATTGGACGGCCGCCAGACAATGCGCCGTTGTGCGATAGCCTCTCGATCGGCGCGCCTTCGGTGTGGTTCAAATTTTATTCGCAAGCGTCAAGCGATGTGATGTTTGACATCGACATTCCAACCGGCGGCTCGGGCATTTCCTCGGGCGAGATTAGTCTCACGGTTTTCGGAGAAGGATCGCCCAACGAACCCGCGTGCACAAATCCCGTTCCACTCGCGTGCAGCAACGTCGCGGGTCAGAGTGGCGGCGTTCAACTCGCTGTCCATGCAGGCAGGTGGTACTACCTCCGCGTTGCGAGTCGCTCTGCCTTCGGTGCACAGGGTGGTGCAGTGAAGGGAAACTTTGCGATGACCGCCACACCACGATGCGTTGGTGATCTCGATCACGATGGCGCAGTCACCGCAGCTGATCTCGCGATTCTCCTCAACGCGTGGGGTGGACCAGACATCGACGCTGATCTCAATGGCGATGGCGTGGTTGACGCCAGCGACATCGCGATCATCCTGAATATGTGGGGACCGTGCGTGTGACTCGAACACGCATCGCCTCAGGCGAAGCGGATTCACTCCGCGAGCCGTACAGAAGCGCGTGATGATTTTGCCGCTTGGGGCAGAAATCATCAGAAGCGCTCAACTCTCGCGCCGCTTGGGGCAGAAATCATCAGAAGCGCTCAACTACCCAATCTCTGTGTCAGGTGTGAGCTCGAGCAAAAACTCGCTCACTGGGACGCAGAGCACTTTCCCAATCTTGAGGCGCTCTTTTCCTCGATAGAGCAAGATCGCTTTCGCTTCTGGATAGTCTTCCAAAAATGCGTGCAAGCCTCGAAGATCCTGCGGTGAAACCTTCAGCGCGTTCTTCACCTCGATGGCACAGAAACAACGCTCACCGTAGAGCACGAAATCAACTTCCACGCCCGCTTGGGTGCGCCAGAAATGAAGCGAGACCTGCGTTGATCCATACTCGCACCACGCCTTCAAGTGCTGCGCCACAAGTCCCTCAAGCGCCATCCCATCGATTTCGTTCGGGTGATCGAGCGGTCCCTTGGGGCGCAAGGAACGATAGACTCCGCAGTCGAAGAAATAAAACTTCGGATGCGAAATCAGTTTTCGCTGCGCGCGCTTTTCGAATACCGGAATGCGATACGCGAGCAAGAGATCTTCAAGGATGTCAAGGTAGTTCGCGACCGACGATCGCTTCGCGTCCGACTCGCGCGCGATGTTGTTCATATTCACGATCGACCCGTGCGAGAATGCGATGACTTCAAGGAAGCGACTGAACTGCGCGAGATTGCGCACTAGTCCTTCCCCCTGTACTTCCTCCTTCACATAGAGCGACACATATGCGTTGAGTGTCGCATCGCGATCAGGAGCGCCCAAGACAAGCGGAAGCATCCCGACACGGAGCGCATCCGTCAGCGAGAACTGTCTCTGGAGTTCGTGCGCCATGAACGGATGGAGCGTCTTGCGTATCGCGCGACCACCGAGCAAGTTCACGCCCGTGCGCTTGAGTTTGCGCGAGCTTGAGCCTGTGAGAATGAACTGCAGCGCGCGCCTCTCTTCGATCGATGCATGCACAACATCGAGAAGTCCTGGTGCTTTTTGAATCTCATCAATCACAACCGTCGTTGCTTTCGGCTGCGCTCGAATCAACTCCGACAGTTTCTCTGGGCGTGCCAGAAGCGATCGTTCAAGATCCGGTTGGAGAAGATCGATCCAAAGCGCGCTCGGATAAAGTTGACGAAGCAGCGTGCTCTTCCCAACTCCGCGTGGGCCAAAGAGGAAGTAGCTACCTCGCGCAGGATGGAAGCAACGATTGAGGTTTGACATCAGTAGTTGTTCACGTGGTGGGCTGTGGTGCGTTCAATCAGCGTAATGTACCACATGAGTTGGTAAATTGCGCCAAAATATCCCAATTTAGTTGGTAGATTTCGAGCATCCGCCATTGGTGGAACTCCGATGAAGGTGCCCTTGGGAGTACCGCAAAGTGAAGAGCTGCCGATATCACCAACACGAACTGAAGCGAACGGCTGAGCAGTTGCTGCGAGACTCAACCGCTCCGAGTGTCCGTCGTTTGGCGAGCGTGCTTCGATGGCGACAACGAAGTCGACAGCATCGATCTCGCCATCATCCTCGATCGATGGGGAACCAACGACGGCAAGGACCAATCCCCGCCGCAGACATTGATCATTCAGGCACGGTTGAAGCCTCGGATCTCGCGCTCCTTCTCGATGGCTGGGGCGTGTGTCCGAAGCGCGCGTCAGTACGCCAGGCAGTCTTCGATGGCGCGCTGCACTCGATATGAATCGGGCAGGTAATCAAGTTCCATCTTGTAGTACGGCATCGTGGTGTCGTAGCCCGCGACGCGTTGCACTGGAGCTTCGAGTTGGAGGAAGCAGCGCTCCATGATGCGTGCGGCGATTTCGCTGCCGAAGCCGCAAGTCAATGGCGCTTCATGCACGACAACACAACGGCCGGTCTTCTTCACGCTTGTGGCAACAGCGTCCATGTCGAATGGATAGATCGTGCGTAGATCGATCAGTTCGATCGATTGCTCGCTCTTCTCAATTGCTTGCATGCACTGCACAACGCTTGCGCCCCAACTGACGATCGTCAGATCGGAGCCTTCACACACCGTGCGCGCAACGCCCAACGGCAGCGTGTACTCATCTTCAGGAACTTCTTCGCGAATCGCGCGGTAGATGCGCTTGGGTTCGAAGAAGAGCACGGGATCTGGCTCGCGTAAGCACGAGGTCAGCAAGCCCTTCGCGTCGTAGGGCGAACTCGGCATCACGACTTTCAGTCCAGGCGTGTGCGCGTAAATCGCTTCGGGTGAATCGCTGTGCAGTTCAGGCGCGTGAATGCCGCCGCCTACTGGAATGCGAATCGTCATCGGCACTGTGAATGCGCCGCGCGTTCGACTTCGCATGCGTGCCGCGTGCGAGCAAATCTGGTCGTAGGCTGGTCCGAGGAATCCTTCGAACTGAATCTCAGGAACTGGATGCAAGCCGCCCATCGCCATGCCGATGGAAAGTCCGATGATGCCAGACTCCGCGAGCGGTGTATCGAACACACGCGCGCCGCCGAAGCGCTTTTGTAATCCTTCGGTGACACGGAAAACGCCGCCGTTGATGCCGATGTCTTCACCGAGAAGCACGATCGAATCGTTCTTCTCCATTTCTTGGATCAGCGCGAGGTTGATGGCTTGAACGAGCGTGAGGTTTGCCATGGCGATGATTTAGTGAGCAGCGTGCGCGGCGAAAGCAGCGGCATCCATTTGCGCTGCGCGTTCTTGCGCTTCGATGGGAAGTTGGGATGGATCTTGGCCGAGTGAATGCGTGTGTCGCGTGTCGCGTTGCAGGGCGAGGTCGGCGGGAGTCTCCGCGTACATGTTGTCAAACGCATCCGTGCGTTCGGGCGGCGTGATGTTCTCCGCGCGCGCGACTGCAGCAGCGATGTCGAGCGCGACTTTTTCCTTCAGCGCGACTTCCTTGTCGTCGTCCCAGATCCTGAGATTCTTCAAGTGCGCGTTGAGTCGAATGATTGGATCCTTGCGGCGCCACGATTCCACTTCCGCATCCTCGCGGTAGCGTTTCGCATCATCCGCAGTGGTGTGATCGGCGAGGCGATAGGTCACCATCTCAATGAAGTACGGCTTGCCATGCTTGCGCGTGTATTCCATCGCCTGCTTCATTGCGTAGACGGTGGCGAAAATGTCATTGCCATCCACTTGCACGCACGGCATGCCGTAGGAGATGCCGCGTTGGGCGAATGTTGGCGCGGCGCTGTTGATCTTCGAAGGAGTCGAGATCGCCCAGAAATTGTTCTGACACACGAACACCACAGGGATCTCGAGGTTCGACGCGAAGTTACATGCTTCGTGAAAGTCCCCTTCGCTCGCTGCGCCGTCACCAAAGAACGTGCACGCGATGCGATCGATGCCGCGATACTTCGCAGCAAGCGTGAGCCCCGCAGCGTGCAGCATCTGCGTACCGAGCGGTACATAAATCGGTGTCACCCAGTGTGGCTTGGGCATCGCGTTGCCGCGCTCATCGCCCATCCAGTGCAGAAGAATCGCTTCCATCGGAACGCCGCGCCAGAAGAGGCCGCAGTTCTCGCGATAGCAGGTGACCATCCAGTCATCCTTGCGCAACACATACGCAGCCCCAAGGCTCGTGGCCTCTTGCCCCATGTTCTGCGGATACGTCCCCATGCGACCCGAGCGCTGCAAACGGAACGCAACTTCATCAAGGTGTCGACACGCAACCATCGCCTCATAAAGCTTGAGGAGATCCTCATTCGGAATGAGACCATCCCCCAACTTCTCATCGAAGTTCGCGTGCTCATCAAGGATCGAGATCTTCTTGATCTCTGCGGTGAAGACAGTGGTAATCGGCATGAGGGCTGTTCTCTGCGAAACCCCTAAATCAGGGGTCGGCAAGTGTAGCAGCGAAGACCGACGAAACCGGTTGATCAGGCAAGGCGTGCAAAGCCGTCGGACAGATCTTCGATGAGATCGTCGGTGTTTTCTAGACCGATGTGGAGTCGCAGAAGTGGGCCATCTGCGCGCCAATTGGATGCGGTTCGGGCTCGGTTTGGATCCGCGAGGATCATGAGGCTTTCGTAACCGCCCCAGCTGTAGCCCATCCGGAAGTAGCGCATGCCATCGAGCATTCGAGCGACTCCTTCACGCGATGTTGGTCGGAGTTCTACGGAGAACAATCCTGTCGCGCCTGTGAAGTCTCGCTTCCACAGAGCGTGGCTCGCGTCTGTTTCGAGCGCGGGGTAGAAGACGCGAGCGACTTCTGCACGCGATTGCAACCAGCGTGCGACTGTCATTGTGCTTGTCGCGTGATGTTGGAGTCGAACTGCAAGTGATCGCATGCCGCGCAAGCACAGCACGCAATCTTCTGGATGCGCGAGGCTTCCGAGATCGTCGGCGTACAACTTCACTGTGCGCAGCAACTCCGGCGTGCGCGCGATGACTGCGCCGAGGAGTAGGTCGCTTGAACCACCTTCGTACTTCGTCAATGCGCGAACGACGTAATCCACGCCGAGCGCGAGTGGTTTGCAGTACAGCGCGGGCGCCCAGGTGGAATCGACAACGCTCAGCACGCCACGCGCCCGTGCGACTTCGCTGATCGCTCGAACGTCTTGCACTTCGAAGGTGAGCGAGCCTGGCGACTCCATATAGATCAACTTTGTGTTGGGCTGGATGTGCGCTGCGATATCAGCGCCGATGGAAGGGTTGTAGTAGGTCGTGCTGACGCCCATCCGCGTGAGTACAGCATCACAGATGCGTCGCGTTGGCCCGTAAGTCGTGTCGACCATCAGCACGTGATCGCCGTGCGAGAGATTCGCTGCAAGGGCGATGTGCACCGCGGCAAGTCCACTCTGCACGACAACCGCGCCTGCACCGCCATCGAGTTGGGCGAGCAGACCTTCGAGTTCGCGCGAGTTCGGCGTGCCGAGAAGTCCGTAGATGAAATCGCTCGAATGCGGGTGAGCGAGCATGGCTGCTTCAAGCGATGCGAGCGTCCGATGCACCACGGTTGAACCGCGATACGCGGGCGTATTCACGAAGCCGAATTGTTTGTCGGCGTCGCGACCAAAGTGAACGAGATCAGTTTCAATATGCACGCGCGGAACTGTACTTCACGCGCAAAATGAAAAACCCCTGCAGGCTGGTTGGGAGCATGCAGGGGTTTATGTGGATTTCAAGCGCGCGGAGATGCGTGATCTCTGCACTCGATCCGCTGGTAAATCAGACAGGTCCGAATCGTGCGAGAAGCGTGCCGAGATCGACCGCGTCCACGAAGTTGTCGCCACTGAGATCGCCGTAGAGCGGATTGGAGACGCCCCACCATCCGAGCAAGATCGAGACGTCCTGGCTGTCAATCACACCGTTGAGATTGAAGTCGCCGTAGGTTGTCTCGCAGATGTCGAGACGACCATCGTTATCCCAATCAGATGAGCCACCTGCGAGTTCGGTGGCATCATCAATACCGTTGTTGTTGCAATCGTTGATGATTGGGTTACCAATCATTGGTACCGGAGGAGGAACGACCACGGCGGCAACCAGTGTTGTCGTCGCGCTCGTCGACTTCGCCACACTCTCAACCCACGTGCCAGTTGTGTTCTTTTCGATCACCTTGGTCGCGACAACTGCGTTTGTTGTGTTGCTGACCACAGCAACGATCTTCCTCGTCGAACTTGCTGCTACCTGCACCGACGAAACCTGTGCTTGCGCAGAGCAAGCAACAAACGCTGCTGCAAGGCACATTCCGCTCAAAAATCGACCACCAAAATATTTCGTTCCAGTTGACATAATTTCCTCATTTCTTAAAAACATCTGCCCGTTGATCGAGCCACCCGAGTTCGATCGATACACGCGCAGTCTATGCATTCATGCGTAAAGCAACAGCATTTGCACCGCAAAACACCTGTATCGCAGGAGAATTCTTTCGGCGTTCTGAAACCTGTGCAATTCCGCACAACTCCAACGCTCTCCACTTGCGGGTTGCGCTCACCCGCACTAAACCTAGTCGACGATTGGAGTAAGGACAATGTTGCGGAACTCGATGTGCGCGCCTTCGCTCTGCAGCGCAAGTCGGCCAGCGACAACTTCGCAATTCGTCGCGGTGTTCTGCAGTTCACCGTTCACCCACAATTCAAGCGCTCCCTTGTTGAACACGATGCGATAGTGATTCCACTCGCCGAGCGGTTTCTCGTTGCAATCCTTCGCCTTTGTGGTGCGTCGACCGTCAGTGCGCTCCTTCGCAAGGTTCGCGGGGAAATCACCGATGTTCCAAATGTCGCCCGCGTTACGCGAATGCAATTGCGCTTCCAACGAGCGCGGCCACACGGTGTCTTCGCCCGTCACGCGCAAGAGCACGCCTGAATTTCCTTCGCCCTTGCTCGGGTCAAATCGCCAGTCNAGTTCGATGACGAAGTTTGTATAGAGCGCTTCCGTTTCGATGTAACCAATCGGGCGGCCACTGCACACGAGCACGCCTTCGCGAACGCTCCACACCGCCATCGGATCCTTCGACTCCTTGATGAGGTCTGGCACAAACGCCTTCCATCCCTTCATGCTCTTGCCGTCAAACAATTGCACGGTCGCGCCAACCTTGAATGGTTTTCCATCCGACATGAAATTGTTGCTCGAACCAATGACCTTGCCCGCGGTTGGTGGTGCGGCTGGTTTCGGTGCGTCTTGCGAACCTGGCATCGCACCCGCGAACACGCAGAGAGAGGCGAGTGTGCAACTAAGGAGAATGAGTGTCTTCATGAGAGGGTTCCTTAAATGAATCAATCTTGCGTCCATCACGCTACAGCACCACTGCTTGGCCGTCGCCACGCGAATCACTTCCTGCAACAAATCCGTGGGGCAACCGCGCAATGCATTGCCCTCGACCAAACGAAACTGACTTCTCTGTCGCAATCTTTACCGCATGTCCGCGTCGTTGCAACTCGATCACCGTCGCTTCAGGAAAACCAGGCTCAAGCGCGAGTGCGAGCCCTTCACTCACCTGCCAGCGCGGCGCGTCGAGTGCTGCTTGCGGATTCTGTTGATGATCTTCCATTCGACTCGCGACCTGGAGTTGCCCTTGCGGCTGCATGTATCCACCCATCACGCCGAAGGCAACGCGCGGATGTGCAACGCCATCAACGCCGCGCGTGATGAGCATGCCTGGAATGATCGTGTGATACGGACGCTTGCTGGCTGCGTATTCGTTCACGTGTCCGCGTTCAAGTGTGAAGCATGCGCCGCGATTCTGCATCGCGATACCCGTGTTTGGAATCACGATGCCCGAACCGAATCCTTCGTAGTTCGATTGAATGAGCGACACCATGTTGCCGTGTCGATCCGCGGTGCAGAGCAGAATCGTTCCGCCAGATTTCGGCGGACCATGCTGGAAGTCCTGCGCTCGCGTGGGATCAATCTCCTTCGCGAGCGCGGTGAGAAACGCGGGCGCAAGGAGTGATGCACTTGTGACGCGCATCGCCGAAGGATCACCAACCTCTCTGTGCACTGTGCGAAACGCGAGTTTCATCGCTTCGGCAGCGAGGTGAATCGAGTCAGCGCAATCGGGCGAGAGATCGGAAAATCGTGGACTCGCAGAAGAGTGCTCAAGAATCCCTCGCGCGATGAGCGCAGCAATCCCTTGTCCGCTCGGCGGAATCTGCAACATACGCGCCGATGCAAACGGCGCTTCGAGTGGTGTGACCCATTCTGATTCGTGCGATGCGAGATCACTCGCACGCAGCGCTGCGCCGTCGCTCTCCGCTGCTGCGACGATCTGCGCCGCAAGTGCTCCGCGATAAAACGCTTCGCCTTCAGTTGCAGCGATCAACTCAAGCGTCTTCGCGTGATCGGGAAGCTTGATGTATTCACCCGCATGTGGCGCGCGACCAAGCGGTGCGAACACGCGCTTCCATTCGGCGTTCTTCGAGAACGCTGTGTACGAACGGCTCCACAAATCTGCGGTGCGCGGCGCAACTAAGAATCCATTGCGCGCATACTCAATCGCTGGCTCAAACAACTCCGCGAACTTCAACACGCCGTACTTTTTCCACAGCGCAACCCATCCACTCACCGAGCCAGGCACAGTGACGGGGAGCCATCCGCGGCGAGGCATTGCTGTGCGATCATCAAACGCGCTGCGCGGCTGATTCGCGGGCGAACGGCCAGATGCATTGAGCCCAAAGACTTCATTCCCAAAGATGCCAAGCGCAAACGCGTCGCTGCCGATTCCATTCGTTGTGGGCTCGAGCACCGTCATTGCCACAGCAGTCGCGACGGCCGCATCAGCAGCGG
>JGI25928J51866_1000286_pt1 | contig 12432 bp, 6 predicted proteins | sample LauGreFBDMM110DN_2_FD_51866 | JGI IMG/M metagenome (IMG submission 51866)
TGAGTTATTCGTCAAGATCGACCGAAGAACTATGGCCTATTTTAAACAATTTAACTATGTTTGAATGGGTGGTTTAGAGGGTTTTAGAAATCGAGTGCAATCAGCTTTGATTTATGAAGATAATAAGAGTAAACTCAGTTTGTTGAGTCAAACTTACCTGAATGGGGATTATACAATGTTTTTTATTCTACTTATTCTGCCAAGCTTATTGCTGAATGATAATAGTACATTGTTAAATAAAAAAGTACCACCTTATACGATGTTAGTCGCATCTGGGCCTGAAAGAGGCAAGCTTCATTGTTATGTATGTGAACAATCGGAAAAAGAGGGAGTGATTGTATTCACCAAGAAAATGTCCGATGGGTTGTCTAAAGTCGCAGGGGTGATTGAAAAGCAGTCAAAGGTTAGCCCGGATTTTAAAGGGTGGGTAACTTTAATAAGTGAAGATAGTACTCAGGATGCGCCTTTGTTGAAATGGGCTAACGAACATAATTTGGTGGGCACCCCCGTAGGTAGATTCGAATACAATCCCGGTCCGCCTGCATACCGACTATCAACGGATTCAGTAACAGAGGTGTTTGTTTTTAAGGCTGGAAAGGTGTTACACACCCTGAAAGCCAAAGATGAAGCTGAAGTGGAGAAGTTGGCTGCTAAATTAGGTGACATTCTTAAAAAGCCGAAAAACTAAACTTGTTTCAGTGAAGTTTAAGTTTATCGCACCCTGGCTTGAAAACGGATGATGCCATATTCTTTTGGCATTAACTTTCCTGTAATTTCCCAGTGCAGAGTCAAGGAACCTGCCTCATTTTTTTGGATGGTAAAAACGGCATCGCGATCAGATACTGCAGAACTGGCAACATATTCCAACCTAGTTGCAAGGCTGTCGGTAACTGCGATATCAGACATAGGTTTGCTGCCCAGATTGGTATAGCGAAGAGTAAAGGTGACAATTTCTCCAACCTTTGCGCTTGGTTTATCTGAAAGTTTTAAAAGAGAAAGAGGCTTATCGGTTTCGATTTCCTGGGCATCATCTTCGGTGATAACAATTTCTCGTGTTTGGACATTTGCTTTGACAACCTCTGCACCGTTTTCAATTCGTGCCACCACACTAGTTCCTTCCACACCATCATTTGCTCTGAGTCCAAGAGAGGAGGAAAATCTTTTTACATTTTCAGTTTGTCGTTTAAAGGCAAGTTTTTGTTTATCTCGAGCGCTCATGGTTGATTCAGAACTAATTGATTCTCTAACTAAAAGATCAAGAGTTTGTGCCCTTAATATTTCCAGACGATGGATTTCGCCTAAGCCCACGAGGTTTTCCGTACCCTTTAGCCTCTGGTCGCCCTTAAAGCTATTGAGATGATTCATGGCCCGTGCCTGAAGGCTTGGAGTATTGGTGCGATACTGGCTATCGGTGATGGTAGCTTTGTGTTCATTAAAAGCTTGAACCGTATTGACATTCGCCCAAACGGTTTCCTGCGCGAGGATTGCGAACCTCGGAGCAGAAAGGATAACACGGTTGGATCGTGCGATTCTTTTCTTACCACTGGTATCGGTGTATTCAGCAATGGTGTCTTCGGGATTCACGCCCTGAAGAGCACCCTGTTTATCATATCCGGCCTTGGGTAATTGATCGCCACCGTCATATATCAGTTCCGCTTTTGAAAATCGAGGCCCCAGCTTTGGGTCAAAAAAAGCGAAAGATTCGAAAGGGATAATGGGTGCAAACCTAGGAGTGGGCAGATACTTTTCGCCCTCGAGTTGTACGGTTCCGGGAATCGAGTTTGCTTGTAATTCCTGTTCGCTGATTGTTTTTCCACCCATGCGAAAAATGACCATTACCCGGCCTCGATTTCTGGCATCTTGCACCAGATTCGAATCAGCAGGAACATACGATTCAATTGGGTTTTCAATTGTTGTGGTTACTGATTCAGCTTTTTCTGAATCTTCGAGGTAGATCACTTTAGTTATCAAGTTGCCTTTGAGCGCGGATTCAATTTCAAGCTTGTGAATTCTTATAGGTGCGGGAAAGTTCATAGGATTTGCAACTTTAGGCATGTGTAAGCTGCCTCTTACTTCTAAAGTCGGGTAGAGCTCTGCTTCAAGATTTTCTGGAATATGATTCATTTTCACGCGATAAACATAACCCGGCCTCATGCCTACCATCTGTTTTTCTGGTAGTGTAACTTGCCTGTTATTCCCAGGGTAGATCGTTGTTTTTATTCCTTCGGGTGCAATAAAATTCAACCATAGTACTGGTGACTGGCCTATGTTTGGCCCCATTACCATTTGCTGAGAGTAAGTGAACGGGCTTATCAGCAAGCCGCATATCAGAGAGATTGTGTATTTTTGAAGCATCGGAAAGCCTCATGGAACTCTTGCCAAATCGTCTTGCAACAAAACAAGGTAATTAAAAGGCCGGCGCCCGAGGATTGTAGCCCCGACCGCCGGCGTTAGTTTCCCTCACCTTTACTTGTTAACAAAAGGTGGGATGATTGATTGAGGTACGCCGCTTTTAATTTCGGGAACCTTGGTCGTGATACCGTTATTTCCTGGAACAATTTCTAATCCTGTTGGGGGTAGGGTTCCTGTTGAAGGAAGCGTTTCCTTTTTAAGAATTATCGTTGTTTCCTCATCGTTGCCCAAGCCATTGATTACCCCTGGCAATTCCTTAATGCTGGTGGAAGGAAGCGAGGTAGGGGAAGGCAAAGTTTTAGGTTCAATACTTGGTACACTTGGAAGGTTAAGTGGTGCACCAGGCATCATCTGCATGTTTGGCATTCTTTGCATGCCCTGTTGGTTTTGTTGGCCAGGCATTGGCCCGGGCCCGGAGATACCATAAGGCACCATTCGTCCCATGCCTGCCCCGCCCTGCATTCCTTGTGGGGGAACTGGCATTCTCATGCCGCCTCCGGGAGGTGCATCCATTGCTGGAGTATTAGGCGCTTCCAAGTCGATGTTACCTAATCTTACGATCAAGAGAATACTTCCTCTTCGTTGGGCTTCAGCGATAGGATCAACACCGGGTTCAAGTCTGGAAGATACAACTTCATCCAAACCACCTGCGGTAGCAAGGTCTTGGAATTGTGGGTCTGGAAGATAAACAACCTTGACCACAAAATTACCTGCTGCAACTTGTTGGAAATCTTCTTCCGTAAAGCTTACAGGAACCGAGCTATGCGCTAGGAAAGTATTGGTCTTGCCTGTGCTGGGCACAACTTCCAAGGTGGGGTAAAGTTCTACACCAGGGCGATTCGGGACTTCGCTAAGTTTCAGACGATATATTGCAGCCTGAAGGAAGTTGTATCGACCGGGGGATTCAAGGTATTGCGAGTTAAATCCAGGCCTGCCATCAGAACCCGGAGCGAACCAAGAGATTTTCATGCCCGCTGGTTCGATAAACCTGACTTCAGTTCGTTGCACTGGAATCGGAGCTGAAGGTGCGCCACCCCCTGTTAGTGCGCCCATTGCGTTTACTGCGCCTGGCATACCGGTTGGTGGGCCACCCAACATTCCTGATGGGGCTCCGCCCATCATCCCGCCATGGCCGCCCATTGGCATACCAAGATTTGCTAGTGTCGTACCGGAGCTATTTCCGCCTGGCATTCCTGGCATTCCGGGCATACCTGGCATACCACCGGGCATTCCGGGCATTGCTGGCATTCCGGGTGGTGAAAGCATGCCGCCTGGCATCATTGCCCCTGCTGGCATTCCTGACATCGCCTGTTGCATCGGGTTTTGCGATGCAGGTAGTCTGCCTGGTTTAAATGATGCTTGTTGCACCATCGAAAGAGGAACGCTGTTGGCAATCATTGCCTTGGCAGCAGCTTCTCCCGAAATTGGGGTTGCCTTGTATGGGCCAGTTACTGCCACGGGTGCTCCCCATGGGCCCTGAACTCCAGGTATTGATTGAGCGGTATAAGCGCCCCGCCCAATACTATCTTGGGAGGCAGGATTTTGTTCAGTACGGCGTTGAGCCATAAAACTACCGCCACTGTTTTCGGTTGTTACGCAACCACTCAGAGTTGCCAGCGTCAGAATACTTCCATAGATCCGCTTCATGCCAACCCCCTATACAAACCAAGAACAAGGAAAAACTTCTTGAAAACATTTCAAGTTTGGTTTGGGCACAAAGCCCGCACCATAAAACAAAATAAGTCGCTCTAATTTATTGATCGACAAATTACAGTCATTACTTTCAACAAAATCAGTAAATATTTCCCCAATTCTCTTTTCAGCATTATTGTCAAAACCGAACCATTAATGTGGGTAGATTGGGTAGCGAGGTTGATAGGTTTATCTTAAAAAGGAATGAAAACTTGTATTTTTGTTATTAGGATGGGTGGTTTTCTTTGGGCTACGATAAAATATTTAATTGGATTTAAACTAAAGGGTTTCAATTTAGGTAAGATTATAAATGTTATTTCATAGTCTTGGATTCGATCGCCCATGAATGAAATTGTATCGGGAGTTATTGAAAGGGTTACTTTTCATAACCCAGAAAATGGTTTTGCTGTTCTAAAAGTGCATGTTCGTGGAAAAATCGGACTAGTTACAGTCATTGGAAATCTGCCTTCCGTAAACGCAGGCGAATTCCTCGAGGGCGAAGGGGCATGGATTCAAGACCGAGATCACGGGCCTCAATTTAAAGCTGCGGCATTGCGTTGTTCTCCTCCTCATACGCTTGCTGGGATTGAAAAATATTTGGGGTCGGGCCTTATTAAAGGTATTGGGCCCAGCTATGCCCAAAAAATCGTAACTGTGTTTGGTCTTAAAACCCTGCAAATCATTGATGAGTCGCCCAGCTTTCTCAAACAGATAAAAGGGCTGGGGCCAAAACGCATCGAGCTCATTCGCCAAAGTTGGAAAGAAAATAAAACCATCCGAGACATCATGGTTTTTCTGCAATCCTATGGCATAGGTACCGCAAGAGCTTTTAGAATTTTTAAAACCTATGGGCAGGACGCTGTCACCCTTATTCGTGAAAATCCCTACCGACTGGCAAAGGATATTCGAGGTGTGGGGTTTCAGACTGCGGATGAACTTGCACAGAAAATAGGCATCAACCCCCACGGCCTTGAGAGGGCCCGCGCTGCAATCTATTACTCTTTAGAGCGCCTTGCAAATGAAGGCCATGTTGGCGTTCCCGAGGAAGAATTAATTGATCATGCAATTCAACTGACGACTATACCCATGGCAATTATTCAAGAAGCTTTAGCGTCTGAGGTGGAATCTGGGGTAGTGATTATTGATTCGGTTTACGGATCGAAGTGGGCTTTTGCAAAAACTTTATACACTGCGGAGAAAAGCCTAGCTACTAATCTGCTTAAATTAGCAACAGGCGCACATCCACTTCATTCTAAAAACTGCGATAGTGAAATAAAAAGCATTCTTGCAAAAAGCGGATTAGAACTTGATGAACAGCAATTGCAAGCGGTGCAGATGGCATCTTCCAAAAAGATTCTGATTTTAACAGGCGGGCCGGGGGTTGGGAAAACCACGATTATCCGCTTGATTCTCGATCTCTTTGAAAAATTCGGAAAAACTTGTGTCTTGTGTGCGCCGACGGGAAGGGCTGCAAGAAGGATTGCTGAAAGTACGGGTAGAGAAGCTAAAACTATCCATCGCACGCTTGAATTTGATGCTTCTATCGGAGGCTTCAGGCGCGATCCTTCACAGCCTTTAGAGGCCAATCTAGTTGTGGTTGATGAGACTTCCATGGTTGATACAGTGCTAATGCACCACCTAGTGCGGGCAGTTCCTGCCCATGCATGCCTCCTTTTAGTTGGGGATGTTGATCAACTTCCCTCCGTTGGTCCTGGCAGAATTCTTTCAGATATGATTGATTCTCGAATGTTTAGCACCGTCAGGCTGACCAAGATTTTTCGCCAAGCTGGGCGGAGTTTTATTGTTCGNGCAGCTCATTCTGTNTTACATGGGGAATTCCCNGACTCTGCCCCCACTGCAGAAGGNGATTTCTTTTTTATTGAGTCTGAGGCCCCGCTTCAGGTTGCAGAAAAAGTTCTTGCTATGGTGCATGATCGAATTCCCAAAAAATTCAATTTCGATCCCATGAAGGATATTCAGGTTCTTACACCAATGAATCGCACAGAATTGGGNGCNGGNGAGTTNAATCGNAAAATGCAGGATTTGTTGAATCCTCTTGCAGGCAGAATTGAGATTGAAAGGTTTGGTACCAAATTCCGCAACTGCGATAAAGTCATTCAAATGCAAAACAATTACCAGAAAGAAGTCTTCAATGGTGATGTTGGTTTCATCAAGGAAATCAATGAATCAGAGAAGGAGCTTACGGTTGATTTTGAAGGCCGTTTGGTGGTTTATGATTTTGGTGAACTTGATGAAATCTCGCTCGCCTATGCTTTAACTATCCACAAATCGCAGGGGTCAGAATATCCAGCAGTTGTGCTTCCCATTCATACCCAGCATTACATGATGCTGCAAAGGAACTTGCTTTATACCGGAATAACACGGGGAAAAAAGCTGGTGATTGTGGTTGGGACTAAAAAAGCACTGGAAATTGCCATATCTAGGCAGGATCACAGAAAAAGGCATACGGCCTTGGTTCAATGGCTTACGATTGATTATCGATCCTGATCTAATTTCGCACAGGTCAGGCAGAGTTTAAAAAAATCAACGCATTTCAATAAACACCTTTTAATTCTCANNGGATTTAGAGTATTATTAGCTCCTGCTTTGGTTGTCTATTTTCTGGCCTGAATGGGGTATTCGATGACTATTAGAACCGCTTTTTCATTTACTATTATTCTTTTGGTAGGCTTTTTTGCTGTCCAAAGTTCGGCAAAGGCTCAAATTCCTTTAGAAAAAGCAGAAGCAACTTTTACTGTTCCTGAAGGAATGGAACTAAAAATATGGGCTGCTGAACCTTTGTTCGTAAACCCAACCACTTTCGATATCGATGAAAAGGGCAGAGCCTGGGTTTGCGAAGCAGTTAACTATCGAAGAAAATTACGAAACCAACCCCCACTTCGTTCCGAAGGCGATCGCATCGTTATTCTCATCGATTCCGATGGCGATGGTAAGGCTGACAAGTCCACCACTTTTTACCAAGCCCCCCATGTNATGTCTCCCCTTGGTATTGCTGTTGCAAANGATGCTAAAGGCCCGGGTAGAAAAGTCTTTTATTGCCAATCCCCTGATATCATGGTGCTTGAAGATAAAGATGGCGATGACAAAGCTGATGGCCCTCCGACCAAATTACTTACGGGTTTTCAAGGCCTNGATCATGATCATGGCGTGCATGGTATTTCNATTGGGCCNGATGGNAAATTGTATTTTTCCATAGGCGACACAGGGGTCAGAGATCTCCAGTCTGCAAATGGAAAGGGTAAAAAATGGACTTCCAATACTACGGATCTCAGGGCAGGAACCGTTTGGCGTTGCGATCTCGATGGTAACAACCTTCTGCTTATCGCCCATAATTTTCGTAACAATTATATGCCTGCAGTTGATAGTTATGGCACCGTTTTCATTAGTGATAACGATGATGATGGGAATCAACAGACGCGTATTTGCTATGTGATGCCCGGTGGGAATTTTGGATATCATCCCCGTGGGCCTGGCCAAACCCATTGGCATGAAGAAGACCCAGGTATCGTTCCTAAAATATTGCGCACTTTTTTTGGCAGCCCCACTGGCATGTGCATGTACGAAGCGCAATTACTTCCCGCGAAGTATCAGGGCCAACCTTTACATACCGATGCTGGCCCCCGAAACTTGCGCTGCTACCATACTAAAATCGATGGTGCAGGTTTTTCGGTTGAACAAGAAAACATGATTTCCAGTACCGATGGTTGGTTCCGCCCAAGCGATGTCAAGGTTGCACCCGATGGTTCTGTTTTTGTCGCAGACTGGTATGATCCGGGTGTTGGTGGGCATGGTATGGGGGATACCACCAAGGGGCGTATTTATCGCCTTGCTCCTAAAGGTTCTAAATCCCATGTTCCTGCTATTGATTATTCTACAAATGAAGGCATCATTTCTGGCCTTTCTTCTGGCTGTAATGCAACTCGATATATTGCACTACAACATATTATTGCAATGGATGCTTCCAAGAGGAATGCACTCGCCAAGATGATTTTTGCTGATCCTGATATTGCTCAAAAACCTTGGGTTGCTGCAAGAATTCTATGGTTTGTTGATTTTCCCAAAGAGCTTCCTAAAGGCCTTGAACAACGCGAAGAATTCAAATGGCTCGAAATCAGGAAGCTTGTTGATGCACACCCCGGGTTGATGGACCTTAGTGCTGACGAAAAAAAACGACTTGAGTTTCTTTTGGCCAACAGTGGTGCGGGGGTCGCACGCGAAATCTTGGTTAATCTCCGCGAATCTGATGATGAGAATTCCAAACAATGGTTCTACAACATTGCCAAAAAATATGATGGCAAAGATGTCTTTCTCTTAAAAGCAATCGGTGTTGCTGCGGGGACCGATTCCAAGCATCGTGAACTCTTTCTTGCTGATTTCAAAAAGCAATTCTCTGTCTGGTCTCCCGCAGTAGGCGATCTCGTTTTTGAATTAAGACCAAAAGATATGATGGCTGGGTTGGGCGAAATGCTGACAAAGGCTGAAATACCACTCGAGCAAAAACTTAAAATTATTAATATTCTTGCATCGAATGATAGCCCTTCTGATGCCTTTACTTTTGTTGGCTTGGTTAAGTCGAAGGCGAGTATTGAAGTAAGAGAAAAAGCAGTCGAATGGCTTAAAATATTCCTTCCCGGTAAATGGTCAGCGATGGCTTCTAACCCAGAATTACTTAAATCTATAAACGAATTACTTGCAGGTGATTCTGATGATCAAAGGCTGGCTCTTGGAATTGTTGAAGCTGCAAAACCTAATGGTGTGGTTGATTCAGTTAGCAAGCTGGCATTGGCTAATAAAGATGTTCGGGTGCAAAAGCAGGCTATTATTGCCTTGGGTGCTCTGCCTGAAAAACAATCTGTCGATACCCTGATAAAAGTTTTACAGGAAAATAACAACTTCTCACAAGATGCAGCCAATGCCCTTGCTTCTCTTGGGCAAGCTAAAGGCAAGGTTGCGGGTTTTCAAGCTGCAATGTCAGCTTTGCAAACCGTGTTCAGCGACTCAACTGCACCTTTAACTAAAAGGACTTTGGTTGCTAATGCACTTTCAGGCACAAGGAATGGCTCTGATTTCTTATTAGTTAATGGCAAGGGTGAAATCCCTCCAGAATTAAAACAGGATGTGGGCAGGCTGTTGCGCAATAGCCCTTACCAAGATCTTCGAAATAAAGCGATGATTGCTTATCCTGCACCCGGAAAACTAGATCCTAAAAAGCTACCCGCTCTTAGTGTGCTTGCACTTAAAAAGGGCGATATCGCGCGCGGTAAAGCCTTAATGGCTTCAAGTGGAACTTCCCAATTGCAGTGTTTGAAATGCCATTCCGTTCAGGGCAGTGGTGGCGCGATTGGTCCTGATCTTTCCATGATTGGGAAAAAAGGTACTAAGGAAAACCTTTACGAATCCCTTATCAATCCGAATAAGGCTATTGCGGACCAATACCTCACATGGATAATCGAAACCAAAAAAGGCCAGGTTCTTACTGGCTTGATTGTTGAAGAATCTCCAGAATTGATCGTTCTCCGCGATGGTAATGGTAAGGATTACAAAATCGATCGAAAGGATGTTGAATCTAAGGCTAAAGGCCCTAATTCGCTTATGCCTTCCGATTTGATCAACAGTATGAGTGAGCAGGATTTGATCGACTTGGTTGATTATCTTGCAACACTTCAGACTGCAGCATTTTCTCCAGAATGGTTTCATATTGTTGGGCCATTCGATAATGGTGTTGGAGATGAAAACTTTGAAAAAATGGGTGAACCAGAAGCCAAGGTCGAATTGGAAAAGAAGCTTAAAGGTAAGTCCGGGCCAGTTGCTTGGTCTAAAGTGCGTGCATCTTTCAATGGTTATTTGAATCTTGCTTTGCATTTTTCTCCTGAAAGCAATGGTATTATCTCCTACCTTTATCAAGTGATTGACTCGCCCATTGACCAAGAAGCAACAATTCTTGTTGGTGCAGATGATTGCATTAAGATATGGGTTAATAATGTTGAAGTGTTTAAAGATAAGAACCATTTTGCTGCTCAACCTGCAAGAAATTCTGTCGCATTGAAGCTGAAAAAGGGCGCCAACCCTGTGTTGATTAAGATCAACAATGGCGAAGGCGAGCATGGGTTGTATTTTTCCATCCTCAGTAAGGAGCCAATTAAGATTGGCGTAAAACAGTAAAGAGGTGGGGTGGTGGGTTAAGCGGCTTGGTTGGGAAAATTAGTTTTGGTTGATTCGATGACCTTGCAGTATTCCAGATAAAGCCTGTTAAAAATATCATCCCATTTTTGGGACTTTGCAGTTATGAAAGCGTTCTTACCTAGATAATCTCTTTTTGATTTGTCAGCGGTCAGATCGATTAGAAGTCGTTCAAATTCTTCAATGTTTGCTGCAAGAATTCCATCATGGTGGTTGGTGATCCGTTCCTTTATTGCCTGAGAATTCAAGCATAGCACGGGTAATCCGCTTGCTTGTGCTTCGAGGATACATTACCAAAAGTTTCTGATGTGGAAGGAAATACAAAGATATCGGAACTTGCATACCATTGTGCCAAATGATTCCCCCGAAGTTCCCCAGGAAGTATTATCCCATTTGTTTTTTCAAGATCCGACTGCTCTACGAGTGGCCCAGTTCCTACTAGGGCGAGAAAAAGATTCTTACCTTGCCTGCTTAAAGTGCTCCTTGCTTTTTTGAAAGTTTCGAGGAGTGCACCAATATTTTTTTCGGGGGCAAGTCTACCCACATATAGCAAGAGAATGTCGGTTTCTGTAAGTCCTATTTTACTTTTAAAGTTCAAATCTTTTTGGATTGGGTTGAACAGACTGGTATCAACTCCCCGTGTCCAAATCTTGGTGTTTTTGTACCCAAGAGCTTGTAATCTTTCCAGACAGGCATTGCTTGGGGCAAATGTAGCTTCAGTCTGATTATGGAACCACCTCAAATAGTGCGAAATACCACTAGATAAAAATCCCATTTTATAGTCGTTTGCATATAAATCGAAATTGGTATGAAAACTGCTGACCACTGGAATCCGGAGCGATTTTGCAATTCCCAAACAGGCAAGTCCAAGCGGACCTTCCGTCGCAAGGTGGATTATGTCAGGCATTTTGCTTTTAATTGTTTGATAAAGCCTCAGCGGGCTACCAATGCCAAAACGAAGTTTTGGGTACATGGGAATGGGAAAACCTTGAACNAGCTCNGGTTTTCTTGGTTCAGAAAATCTTCGCGGGCGTATTACAGAGGGATGGTGGCCGGATAAATTAAGATAATTGTGCAACTTTTCCAGCGTTAAGGATACCCCATTGATCTCAGGGGGAAAAGTTTCAGTTACCAATGTTATTTTTAATGAACTTGTTGCAAGCATGAATCACTCCATGATTAATAAGTGATTGCTATTAGAATCAGGTTTAAAGGTTTTTCAAATAAAACATTTGAAATTGATCAATCTTTTGCGAGATCTTCATTTTGCTCGGGNTTGNCNTTTTCAAGCCCGAGGATTGTTCGATTTGCCAATACTGTTTCTTGCAGGTATTTTCTGGTAAGCCTATGCTCTGCAAGTAGTTCCTTTGGTATNACTCTTGCTTCTCCTGCGACAACTTTAATTTCTCTGAGAAAATCCATTTTCTTGTTCGCAAAAGGGGGGCCTTTGTAATGGGAGGCGTAACTGCCCCAAGGGCCTTCCACCCAAATTGGAACAATCGGGGTTTCAGGAAGCTGACTTAGTATGTGCCAGATTCCCTGTCCAAAGGGAAACAGAAGTTGATCATCTTTTTTGCGAAGCCTTGCTTCGGGGAATATCAAAAGTGATTCACCTCGCTTCAATGCCTCGATGGCATCATTTAACTCTGGGGCTTCTCTGCGAAAGGTCGCAGCTTCCACCCTGATCGCTTTTACTACTTTTGACATCAACCAGTAGATAACAGGCAAGTCATAAAAGACACTAGTCATCATGGGGATGATTCTGCGTGTTACAACTTTCCCGATTAAAAAAGGATCAAGGTATGCTGCATGATTTGCAATCATGATGACTGGGCCACGGTAAGGCATTTGCTCGATACCTGGGCCATGCGTTGACATTTTGTAGGGAAGGATTAAAGCAATGGAAAGTAGTTGCTCCAAAAAAGCCCTAAGGGTGACCCAAGCGAGGATAAGCCCTGCTAAAACCAGCAAAACTCCTGCCAGCATAGGTGTGAGTTTTAGTTGGTAAAACAGCCATCCAAAACTTATTGCAAATAACCATGGAGCAAAATTGAACAATAGCATTGCTGGAGGAGTTGCAAGCAAATCTTCAGGTCGGCAAGCCCGCCTACAACAGGCTAAAACATT
>JGI25928J51866_1000294_pt1 | contig 12398 bp, 8 predicted proteins | sample LauGreFBDMM110DN_2_FD_51866 | JGI IMG/M metagenome (IMG submission 51866)
GAGTTCAGTGCAACGCCATTTGCCCATCCGGCTGCGGACGCTGCGGCACCACGCACTTGCGCTAGCGCGTAATCCGCTGCCGCATGCTGCGCATCGGGAATAGTCTTGATGTTGCCGGATGCATCGTAAACACCAAAGCGAATAAACAACGGCTCATCCGCCGGCAGTGCGCTGCGCAGCGCCAACGTGAGCCGGCTCAGCACAAGCTCGCCGCTGCGCTGCTGCCCGGCCGGCAATGCGGGCACATCTGCCTGCGCGTAAAGTTTGTCTGCGGCGTCCACAAGCTGCGCAAAAAGTTTGAAGTCTGCGTCGGGCGCCGCATCCACCCGCCAAATTAAATCCAGCAGCCAGCTGCGCGCATCCGGCGGCACACCGGCCACCGGCCGGAAACCAAGCACGCTGCTGCCATTGGCAAACTGCACCGGGCGCGGCAGCGCCAAGCTTGGCGCAAACCCCGCAGCCGGCGGCAGCTCCGCAAAACGAAATCGGCCGCGCACTTCTGCGTTCGCAATTAAATCGTCACGGCCGGTGTAGTCAGCCGGGCCAATCACAATTGCACCTTGCGCCGGCAGCGGCAGTGCCCGCCCGTCCCAAACCACGCGCACGGCGCGCCCTTCCGCCAGCAGCGCCCAGCGCCGGTAGCTCTCAAGGTCGGTGGCACTGAACGGAACCGTCGCAAGCACTTCGCGCCCGGAGCTGCGCGCCAGCTCCTGCGCATAACGCAGGGCCGCAATGTGCTCGGTCAGCGCCGGCCCGGGATAAGTGCGGTCATGCGTTGCGAAGAATCGCAGCTGCGTGCCGGCCAGCAATGCAAGCAGCAGCGAACCCGGCAGCAGCCAGCGGCCGCGCAGCCAGCCGCCCCAATCGGGGGCAGCAGCCGGGCGGGAGGCGCGCTGCCCCGTGCGCGCCAATCCGCCAATCACAGCGCCTTGAATCAAAAACGCGCTGCCGTACTCCGGCCAGATGTAAGTGTCGCGGTACTTCATGTTGAACACCAGCGCCAGCACGGGCACGGCAAAGAAACAAAACACCGCCACGAGGCCGGCTGCGCCGGGCTTGCGCTGCACGCCGCGCACCACAAACCATACTGTGCCGGCAATGGTGAGCAGCGGCTGAATGGCCTGCACCCAGCCCATGCCCCAGCCGCCCAGCAGCGTGGTCATGGTGGCGGCGGTGTATTGCAAGCCGCGGTTGCCGCCCACTTCAATGCCGCCCGCCAAGGCCGCAAAGTCGGCATCCTGAAAAAGCGCGTACGCCCACGGCAGCAGCAGCGCGCCCGCCAGCGCAGCGCTCACAGCCGTCTGCACCAGCAGGCTGCCGCGGCGCGCCGGAAACTGCAGCCACGCCAGCACCAGCAGCGCCAGCGGCAGCGGCGCCAGCAGCACCGATGCGGGATGGCATTGCAATGCGAGGCTGAGCAGCGGCAGATGCGCAATCCGCGCCCACGCGCGGTCTTCGCAATAACCCAGCAGCCCGGTCAGGCAAAACGCCAGCACAAACGGCAGCCCGACCACAATGTTCAGGATTTGGCGCGAGATGTACACCGCCTCCGGATGCACGGCGAAGAGCAGCGCTGCCACGAGCCCGGCCGGCACGCTAAAGTAGCGCCGGCCCAGCAGGTACACAAGTGCCACGGCAACAATGTTGAACACGCCGCTGTAGAGGCGCGCGAGGCGCGGATCGGCATCGAGTGCGTAGGGCAGCGCGTAAAGATAAACACTGAGCGGCGAGTGGAAGGTGCCAACGGACATGGACGGCCCGCGCAGATCAAGCGCATCACCGCGCACAACCGCGAGCGCTTTCATGGAGATTGCGGTGCCGTCAATGCCCAGGGGCTCGGCGCCAATATCAAACCAGCGCAGCCCGGCGGCCAGCAGCAGTATGCCGGCTGCAAGCAGCAGCCGCTGCAGGCGCGTCATGCGCACAACTCTTTTAGGCTGGCAAACAACTTTTCCGCCAGCGCCTGCTCGCCGTAGCCGGCCACTACGCGGCTGCGCAAGCGCGCGCCCAGTGCCTGCCGCGCAGCCGCCGGCTGCTGCAGCACGCCCAGCAGCAATAGCGCCACGTCGTCAGCGGTTGCATCAGCCGCCAGCAGCGCCGGCGCATCTTCCGCCAGCAGCCCCGCAAAAGTAGTGTTGCGCACCACCGTCGGCAATCCGCAGCTAAAGCCTTCGAGCACCGCCTTGTCCATGCCACCGGTGCCGCACAAGTTTGCCGCAACTGCAGCAGATTGATACAAGCCNGGTACAGCCGCGTACGGCAGCGNCCCGATAAACTGAAAGCGGCTGCCCAGCGCGCTTGCGGCCGCGAGTGCCTGCAGTTGCCCAANGTACGCTTGCATCCCGGGCGCGTGCGCACCACCGGCCACCACAAAATCCACATCAGCATGCACCGCAGTCACGCGCTGCGCCGCNGCAATCAGCAGCTCGTAATTTTTTACGGGCGCAATGCGGCCCACCGCCAGCACCAGCCGGCGCGCGCCGGGCAAGGCGGGCACCGCGGAAGGCGCAAAGCGCGTGGTGCTAATGCCGTGCCCGATGACGCGCAGCTTTGGCGTGCGCAGCCGGAAGCTCTCGGGCGAAGCCGTGAGCACGCGATCCGCCAGCCGCGTGGCGATNNGCAGCGCAAGGCCCGCATGGCGGTGGGTGTACCACAGCGCCANCGGCCAGCGGCGCAGCTTCGCCAGCGGCGCAATGGCCATCACAAATTCCGGGCTGAACTGGCAGAAGACCACATCCACCTTCAGGCCAAGGGCGACGCGGTAGAAAGCAAGCGCCTGTGCCGGTTTGCCAGCGCCCGGCTGCGTGCCAAGCGAGTGCACGCGCACATTCGGTTGCAGCTGTGCCGGCCCGCTGGCAAGGCAGATGACCTCCACGCGGCTGGCATGCGCCGCCAGCGCATTCAGCCAGCCAACCACAAAGCCAACCAGTGAGTCGCTTTCGTCCACCTTGTATGTAATGAACAGGATGCGCATTACGGGCTTTGCTGCGCGGCGGGCGGTGCAAGCGCCAGCTGCTGCAAGGCGCGCGCGTACTCGCCCACTACGCGCTGCTTTTCAAAGTGTGCAACAGCAGCAGGCGCTGCCGCAGCCATGCGCGCTTGCAGCGCTTCATCGGCCAGCAGCTCTATGATGCGCGCGGCCAGCTCGGCGGCGCTCCAGCCGGCAAGGAAGCCGTTCGCGCCATTGCGCACCAGCTCGCGCGCCATGCCCACGGCCGTGCTCACCACCGGCGTGCCGCACGCCAGCGCCTCGGCCACCACGCGCGGGCCGCCTTCGCTGCGCGAAGCACATACCAAGGCAGCGCGCACTGCGGTAAAGATCAGCCAGCGCAATGCTGTTCTCCTGCCAGCCCAGCCAGTCCACGCAGCCCGCCAGGCCCAGCTGCGCAGCGCGACGCTGCATGGCCGGCAGCAACGGCCCGTCCCCCACAACCGCAACGCGCAGGCTGCCGCGCGCGCGCAGCACAAGCGCCAGCGCGTCCAGCAGCAGCAGCCCGCCTTTGTTGGGCGTCATGCGCGCCACAAACAAAACATCGCAGCGCTTGGCAGCCGGCAGCGGCCGCAGCACATTAAAGTCCAAATACAAACTGTGCAGCACCCGCACCTTGTGCGCGGCAATGCCATGCGTGTGCAGCAGCGCCGGCAGCTCCTGTGAGTTGACTACACGAAAGGCACGCGCGCGGTTGCGCGCCCAGCGCAAGTAAATGCCGGCGGCAATGCGGCGCACTCGCTCGCCGCTGCTGGCAGCCTGCGGAAAGCCCTCCACATGATGAATCTCGCTAACGTAAGGCACACCAATGGCGGCGCCGAGGCGGGCCGCGCCGATGCCGTTTAGAAAGAAGCCGTAATCATGGCTGAGGATGAGCGCGTAATTGCGCTGCGCAGCCAGCTGGCGCCCGCGGCGCACAATGAACACCGGCTGCAGCAAGCGCGGTGGCGCTGCCGGCCAAAAGTGCACATTGCCAAACAACACGCGCTGCCCGGCAGTTGGCGCTGCGGGTGTGAGCACATCAATGCGCTCCCAGTGGCGCGCAAATTCTTCGAGCGTGCTCGTGAACGCACCGGCGCGCCCGCTGGCGGCCGCTGTGTCACCGCTGAGCATGATCAGGTTCATTGCGCTGCAGTTTTGCCGGGCAGCAGCGCAAGCAGTGCCGCTTCGTATGCATCAACCAATGCCGGCCACGCGAAACGCGTGAGGCTGCGCGTTGCGGCTGCCGCCAGCGCCTGGGCAGCGGGCGCATCATTCAGCAGCTGCGCCAGCACTGTGGCAAGCGTTTGCCAGTCGCCCGCCGGCACAATGCGGCCCGTGCTGCCGTCCGTTACCACNTCCNGATTGCCGCCCGCATCCGACACCACCACCGGCGTCCCNGCNTGCATGGCTTCCAGCACCGTGTGCGGCAATCCTTCATAAGTGGAGCAGAGCACAAAAACATCTGCAGCCCGCATATACATTTGCACAGCCGCTGCGGGCTGCGCACCCGCAAAACGCGCGGGCACACCCAGCGCCTGCGCTTGTGCCTGCAGCGCTGCCTGTTCGGGGCCGGCACCCACCACCACAAACTCCACGCCAGCCACAGCTTGCTGCAGCCCAACCATGGCGCGCAAGATGGTGTCGATGCCCTTCCACGGCGTCAGGCGCGCCACCGCCAGCACCAGCGGACCAGTAGCGCCAAGGGCTGCGCGCGCAGCCGCACGCGCCATTGGTGCCGGCGCCGGGTGCAGCGCGTTGTAAATTACGGATAGCTTGTGCGCGGCCACACCCCAGCCCGCAACCAGGCGCGCGGAGTATTTGCTGGGCGCCACCACGCGCGTGGCAGCGCCNACGTACCAGCGCTGCAGCGCGCGCAGAAAGCGCACCCGCCACGGATGGNCGGCCAGCTGGAACTCATCAATCGTCTGGCCNGCTGCAATCCATTTATGGCGCGTGCAAAATTCCCAGGCAAAGTCGCCCACGTTCTTCAGNAGCACCGGGCGGCGCAGCACGGCGTTCACCAGCGCCACCGGCAGGCCGTAATCGCTCACAAAAAAGACGTCAGCGCTGCGGCCGGCGCGCCACACGGCCGCCGTGAAGACCAGCAAGCGCAGCGGAATGGGCAGCGCGCGCGATACGCGCTGCACTGCATAGGGATAAGTGGGCTGCGCTGCCGGCTGCCCAAATGCAACCACGTGCACCTGATGCCCGCGCAGCACAAGCTCCGGCAGCAGTTGAAACAAAAAGGTTGGCGGGCCGCCCGCCTCGGGATGAAAAGTGCCGCTGACGACACAGATGCGCATCTTGCGCCCGCCGTTTAGCTGCTGCCTGCCGGCCTGGCGCGCAGCGCTGCCCGCGCGCCCAAGCCGCAGCGCGCCTTACAGCGTAACAACACGCGCGCTGCCCGTGTGGCCGGCCGCGGCGTTGCGCGTGTCCACCAGCAGCCGCGCACTTGCCAGCACCGCATCCATGTCAAAGCAACTGTGGTCGGTTATCAGCAGCACACAGTCCGCCGCCGCCAGCAGCCGCGCGCTGTAGGGCTGCGAATGCAGCGTGTGGCCCTCCAGCTTCACTTCCGCCACATAGGGGTCATGAAACTCCACCAGTGCGCCGCGCTCCAGCAGCACCTCCATCACATCCAGCGCCGGCGACTCGCGCACATCACTCACATCGCGCTTGTAGGCTGCGCCCAGCACCAGAATGCTGGAGCCGCGCACCGGCTTGGCCTGCACATTGAGCGCCTGCGCCACAATGTCCGCCACATGCTGCGGCATGCTGCCGTTAATTTCGTCCGCCAGCTCAATGAAGCGCGCCTTGTAATTAAGCGAGCGCATCTTCCACGACAAATACAGCGGGTCAATGGGGATGCAATGCCCGCCGAGGCCCGGCCCGGGATAAAACGGCATGAAGCCAAAGGGCTTGGTGCGCGCGGCGGCAATCACCTCCCACACATTTACGCCCAGCTTGCCGCAAATAATTGCCACCTCGTTGATCAACCCGATGTTGACGGCGCGAAAGGTGTTCTCCAGCAGCTTCACCATCTCCGCCGTGCGCGCAGTGGAAACCGGCACCACCTCATCCGCCACGGTGCCGTACAGCGCCGCAGCCACTGCGCAACAGTCGGCCGTAACGCCGCCAATCACCTTGGGTGTGTTGCGCACGCCGTACACTGCATTGGCGGGGTCAATGCGCTCCGGCGAGAAAGCCACAAACACATCCGCGCCGGCTACCAGGCCCGTGCGCAGCATGCGCGGCAGCACAACCTCGTCCGTTGTGCCGGGGTACGTGGTGCTCTCCAGCACCACCAGCAGCCCGGGGTGCAAATTTTCGGCCACGCGTTCGGTGGCGCCGACAACGTAAGACATGTCGGGGTCGCGTGTCTTGCGCAGCGGCGTGGGCACACAAATGATTACAGCATCCAGTTCGCGGATGGCTGCATAGTCCGTGGTGGCTGCCAGCTTGCGCGCCTGCACCAGCGCAGCCAGCTCCGCCTGCGCCACATCCGGAATATAACTGCGGCCCGCATTAATGTCGTTCGCACGCTCGCTGTTGTTCTCAATGCCAAGCGTATTGAAACCTGCGCGCGCAAACTCCAGCGCCAGCGGCAGGCCCACGTAGCCAAGGCCAATCACGCCCACGCGTGCGCTGCGCTGCGCAATCTGCGCCAGCAGCGCGGCCTTGTGCGGCACCGCCTTAGCCAACCACAACCGCGCCCGGGGCGGCGCGCTGTGAAATTGTGTCGCTCTGGCCTTCGACGCGCGCGTGGTCAATCATGTCATTCAGCGTTTGCTCCAGGTTTAGCTGCGGCTGCCAGTGCAGCAGGCGCTGCAGCTTGCCGGTGTCCGGCACGCGCCGGCGCATGTCTTCAAAGCCCTCGCTCGTGGCCTGCTCGTAGGGCACCAGCACAATGCGCGATTTGGACGCGGTCATTTGCTTGACCTTGCGCGCCAGCTCCAGCACACTGACTTCATTTTGCGTGCCCACGTTGTACACCTCGCCCACAGCGGCCGCACTGTCCGCCAAGCCCGTCAGCGCGCGCACCACATCGCGCACGTCGCAAAAGCAGCGCGTCTGCGCACCGTCGCCATACACGGTGATGTCCTGCCCGGCCAGTGCCTGCTTCACAAAGCGCGGCACCACCATGCCGTAGCGTCCGCGCTGGCGCGGCCCAATGGTGTTAAACAAGCGAAAGACCACCACCGGCAGGCCCATCTCGCGGTGGTACGCCAGCGCCAGAAATTCATCCAGCGCCTTGGAGGCCGCGTAGGCCCAGCGGCTGCGCTTNGTGCTGCCCATCACAGTGTCATCATCTTCNNNAAACGGCACCTTCTCGGTCTTGCCGTAAATTTCAGAGGTGGATGCAATCAGAGTTTTCTTGCCGTAGCGGCGCGCAGTGCGCAGCACCGCATCCGTGCCCATCACATTGGTTTCGATGGTGTGCACCGGCGAATGCAAAATTAGCTCGACGCCCACGGCCGCCGCCAAATGCACAATCAAGTCGCACTCGCTGCCCAGGCGGTCCATCACCGCCGCATTGGTGATGCTCTCCACTACCACATGAAATTGCGGGTGCGCCTGCAGATGCGCAATGTTGGACATGCGCCCGGTGGACAAATCGTCAATGGCTGTCACACCGTGGCCGGCCTGCAACAGCGCCTCGCAAAGGTGACTGCCAATAAAGCCAACACCGCCGGTAACTAAATATTTCATGCTTGTCCCTGTGGTGGCGCAGCGCTTTGAATGCGCGGCCGGGTGATGCATGATTATAACCGCGCCATAAAAGTGCGTCTAAGACCGCCAGCTTTGACGCTGGAGTCGCGCCCTGCTATAGTTGATTTATGCGGGCAAATGCGGCAAATCAATCCGGCTTGGCGCTCAATGTGGGCTTTCTGCTGAATGAAAACATCGGCCACAAAAGCCTGTTCACTGTTGATGAGGCGGCGCCCAGCCTCGATCCCGAGCTGCAACTTAGCCGCTTAGCGGGCAGCGTGCAGCTGACGCGCACGCCGCAGGGTTTGTACGCTGCGGGGCGCCTGCATGCCGGGCACACCGCCGAATGCGTGCGCTGCCTGGCACCGGTCCCGGTCACGCTTGAGGCCGACATCGCCGAGCTGTACAGTTTGGCATCCAGCGCGGATGCCGATACTGAATTCACCATCAGCGACAGCGCGCTGCTGGATCTGGCGCCGTTGGTGCGCGAGCTGCTGGTGCTGGACAAGCCAGCGCATCCGCTTTGCCGCGCAGAATGCAAAGGCCTGTGCGCGCAGTGCGGCACCAACTTAAATGAGGCAGCGTGCACCTGCTCCGCCGAAACGCTGGACCCGCGCCTCGCGCCCCTCAGCCGCCTGAAAACCAAAGAAGACTAAGCGCAGCGGCGCAGCGCAGCCGGCCGCAGCCGCACTCCGATGCACAAACCCGCGCCGGCCACCACGCGCACAATTTTGTGCGCGCTCATCTTAATCTCCACTGCCCTGCGCGCCCATGCGCTGCTGGCGCTGCCGGGCTTCTTGGATGAAGGCCAGTATTTGCGCTGGGCAGCTGAAGTTTGGGAGGGGCGCCTGCTGTTCCCGCTCAGCTCTGCGAAGGCGCTTGAGATCTACTGGCTGGCGCTGCTCAACCCGTTGGGCCCCGTGCTCTTTGTGGGGCGCGCTGCCAGCGTGCTGGCCGGCACACTGACAATCAGCGCAATGTGGGCGCTGGCGCGCAGCTGGGGCCGGCCGCAGCCGGGCTTGTGGGCAGTGGCCTTCTATGTGGTGCAGCCGTGGGCATTTTTTTACGAGCGCCTGACCACAGCAGATACGCTGCTTGCCACGGCGGTTGTCATGCTGGCGTGGCTGGCAAGCGCGCATGCGCGCCGTGCGCGCCCGTCCACACCCGTGCTTGCACTCGCCATGCTGGCAGTGCCACTCACAAAGTTCAGCGGGCTTTTCTGTCTTGCGCTGCCGGCGCTGGCACACGCGCTGCAGCCGCTGCGCGCCCGGCGCGTACGCCAGCTGCTGGCTGCTTACACGCTGGCACTGGGCGGCCTCGCGCTGCTGCTCGCCGTCACGGCGCTGCGCTACGGCGCGCTCGGCTTTTTGCTTGGCGGGTCGCGGCCGGGCAACACAAGCTGGATGGCAATGACGCGCCTCAATCTGGCGGACCTGCGCGACTCTGTGCGCCTGTACATGGGCGCACCCGGCCTGCTGGTGCTGGCNGGCGCGCTGCTTGCGCTGCTGCGCCGTGACCGCCTGCTGCTGCTGGCACTGGCGGGTGTGGTGTGNGGCGGGCTTGTNTTTACAATCACGGGCGCGCGCAGCTTCTCGCGCTACTACATGCCCGCGCTGCCGTTTGCTGCGCTGCTGGCCGGCGGTGCGCTGCACGGGCTGGCGCGCGCGCAGCGCACCGGCAGCATGCCGAGCGCTGCCTTGCTGCTGGGCTGCGCTGCATATTTTTCCAGCTTCGCCCGCAGTGCTTACTCGGACCCCGCTCAGCTGGCGCTTTCAGAAGTGGACCGCATTCAATACATCACCGGCACTTCAGCCGGCTACGGCTTCAGCGCAGCCGCAACGTTTGTGGCTGCACAATTGGCACGCGAGCCGCAAGCTATTGTGTTCGGCTACGACCTGCCGGTGCGCGACATTCTGCGCCTGTACTGGCACGACCCTGCCAGCGGCAACCCGCATGTGTTGTGGGATGAACATGCGCCACCCGTGATTGATGTGGTGGCGCGCGGCACAACTGCGTTTGTTGTGGTGGACCTCACTGAGGATGTTGCCAACTTCAACGGCCTGACCATCCGGCCACTGGAGCTGGCACGCTTTGCGCGCCCCGCCGGCGGCAGCCCNATTGCGGTTTACAAACTGCTGGCCGAGCCGTTTGCGTTTGCGCCGCCGTAGCCTACGGCGACCACTCCACCAGNACATANCCGGCCGTGCTGCGCACCACGCGCGCGTGGANGCTGGCCTTCAATTTTTCAGCATCCNCAAGCGGCGCAATCAGCAGCGCATGCTGCGCCGGCAGTTGGGCAGTTGCCACGCGCTGCAGCCGGCCGCCAGCAGCGGGCGGCTGCGCTGCCAGGAACTGTGCGTATGGGCTGCCATCCCACAAACTATCCGCCACCCACAGCGGCAGCGCGGCTGCGTGTGTGTCCGGCAGCGCCACCAAGTTTGTGCCCAGCCACCCAAAGCCCAGCTGCCGGTTGATCTCCAGCACCAGCTGCGCATCCTCGCCGTCAAATGCCGCCAACACCGCCGGCGTCTCCAGGAATCCGCGCAGCCAATAGTCGCGCACGGTCAGCATGCAGGAAAGCGCCAGCAGCAGCGCCGGCAGCAATGCAGCCGCCAGCGCACCCGCGTGCACCTGCAGCCAGCGCTGCATGCGCTGCAACCCCAGCGCCGGCACTACAAACAGCAGGGGCAGAATGCCGCACGCACGCAAGAAGTGCGGCGTCGCCTTCGCCAGAAATGTGGGCATCAAAAAAATCAGCAGCCATGTGCACACAAACAATCCGCGCCAGCGCTGGCGCGGCGCGGCCAGCGTGGCAGCGCCCAGCAGCAGCGGCAATAGCAGCCAGATGTCAAAGACTGCCCGCCCGGGCAGATTGTGGCGCGCCTCCAAGTCGCCTTTGTAGACAAACATGCGCAGCGTCAGGAAGCTTTGCGCCACAACCGTGCGCGCAAAATCCGGTGCGCCCTGCCCGGCGTAGAACACGGCCAGCTCTTGCGGCCGGGCGCTGTCTTGCGGCGCAATTACGGTGCGGAACAGCAGCACGGGTGCAGCCACGGCAGCAGCCAGCCCGCCCGCCAGCAGCAGTTCGCGCCAGCGCGCGCGCCACACCGCGGGGCGCAGCACCAACACACCCGCCCCTATCAACAACAACGCCGGCAGCACAAACAAGTTTGGCGCGTAGGTGTAGTGCGTTGCGCCCAGCAGCACGCCGCCGCCGATCCAGTGGCGCAGGCGGCGGCTGCGCCAGCCGCGTGCCAGCGCCCACAAACCAAATGCGGCCAGCAGCGGAAACAAAACCGGGCGCGTGCCCAGCCGCCCCAGGTACACCGGCCAAAAGGTTATGGCGCACAGCAATGCGCTCAGCCAGCCCGCTTTGCGGCCCCACAGTTCGCGCGCCAGCAAGCCCGCGCCCAGCACCAGCGCGCTGCTGGCCAATGCCATTGGCAGGCGCAGCGCGCCGGGCGTGCGCCCCAGCAGCCACACCGCTGCAGCCTGCAGATAAAAAACCAGCGGCTCGCGCCCGCCGGGGTATGACACCAGCGGCGGCAGTTCGCCGCGCAACAGCTTCATTACAATCAGGCCGTTCAGCGCCTCATCGTATTGCAGCGCCTGCGGCAGCGCGCCAATGCGCCACAGCCGCAGGCCCGCAGCCAGCGCCACAATTGCGGCTGCCGCAACCCATTCCCGCTGTTTAAACTTCATTGGCGGCACTATAGCAGCGCCCGCGCAGCAGGCGGCTGCTAAAATTTCAGGCACTCCCCGCCATGCGCAATATTCTGGTTTCTGTGGCCTGGCCGTATGCCAATGCCGATATTCATGTGGGCAACCTCACCGGTGCCTACTTGCCGGCCGATATTTTTGCGCGCTACCAGCGCCTGTGCGGCNNCCGCGTGCTGATGGTTTCCGGCTCCGACGCGCATGGCACGCCCATNACGGTGCGCGCCGACGCGGAAGGCAAAACAGCCGCAGCAGTTTACGAGCATTACCACCAGCGCTTCATTGACTTGTTTGTGCAGCTGGGCATCAGCTATGACCTGTTCACCTCCACGCACACCGAAAATCATTTTGCAGTCTCGCAGTTGATGTTTGCGCGCCTGCGCGAGCATGGCTATTTGTACGCCGAGACGCAGCAACAGTGGTATTCGCCGGCGGAGAAGCGCTTTCTGCCCGACCGCTATGTGGAGGGCACCTGTTACCTGTGCGGCTACGACAGCGCGCGCGGCGACCAGTGCGACAAGTGCGGCCAGCTGCTGGAGGCTACGCAGCTGATCGACCCGCATTCCAAAACCGGCAACCGCGCGCTTGAGCTGCGCAGCACCGAGCATCAGTTTTTGGATCTTGCAAAGCTCTCGCCGCTGGTGGCTGCCTTTCTGGCAAGCGGCAAAGAGCACTGGCGCGCCAACGTCATCAAGCCTGTGCTGCACACCGTCAATGTGGATGGCCTGCACGGCCGCGCCATCACGCGTGATTTGGACTGGGGCATCCCCGTGCCGCTGCCCAACTGGGACGGCAAGTGCCTGTATGTCTGGTTTGAAGCGGTCATCGGTTATCTTTCTGCGTCCATTGAATGGGCGCACAACAACGGCACGCCAACGGCCTGGCATGACTGGTGGTACGCGCCGGATGCACGCACCTACTACTTCATCGGCAAGGACAACATTCCATTCCATGCGCTGATCTGGCCCGCGCAGCTGGCGGGCACCGGCCGCCTGTATGA
>JGI25928J51866_1000302_pt1 | contig 12228 bp, 10 predicted proteins | sample LauGreFBDMM110DN_2_FD_51866 | JGI IMG/M metagenome (IMG submission 51866)
GCAAGTTGTCGGACAAGTTATCGAATATCCTGACGCTGGTGGCCATTTCCTTGCCGGAATTTTTCATTGCTTACCTGCTGATCATCGCCATGGCGGTCAATGTCGACTGGTTCCCCTCGCTGTCCACGGTCGTCAAAGGCATGCCGCTGAGCGAACGCCTGTACCAGTCCACCTTGCCCGCCATCACTTTGACCCTGCTGGTGGCCGCCCATATGCTGCGCATGACCCGAAGCTCAGTGCTGTCTATCATGTCCACGCCCTATATTGAAATGGCGTTTCTAAAAGGCGCCAAGCGTCGGCGTGATTATTCGGCATGCCTTGCCCAATGCGGCTGCGCCCATCATTACCGTGGTGGCACTCAACATGGCTTACCTGGTGGTCGGGGTGGTGGTCATTGAAGCCGTGTTTGTGTACCCGGGGCTTGGCCAGTTGATGGTGGACGCGGTGTCTAAGCGCGATGTGCCTGTGATCCAGGCCTGTGGCCTGGTCTTTGCCACGGTGTTCGTGGTGCTCAACACCTTGGCGGACATTTTGGTGATCCTGGTCAACCCGCGGCTGCGCAACAAGTCATAAGACGAGACAGGAAAGAGGAGCAACGAGTGAAAGTGTTTGGACAAAAGCCCACGCCTTCAGCCTGGTTTGGCTTGGTGGTCATGGCCATCTTTCTGGTCGTGGCGATCTTCACGCCCTGGCTCGCGCCTTACGAGGAGTCTGCCAACATCGGGGGCACCTGGGACGAGCCGTCGGCCACCTCCTGGCTGGGTGGTGATCAGATTGGCCGGGACATGCTCACCCGGATCATGTACGGCTCGCGCATGACCATCGCCGTGGCGCTGGCGATCACCTCGCTGTCGTTTTTGATCGGGATTGTGCTGGGCTTCATCAGCGCCGTGTTGGGCGGTTGGGTTGACATTTTCTTTACCCGCTTGCTCGATGTGATGCTGTCTATCCCTAGTCTGATTTTCGCGCTCATTATTCTGGGGGTTTTTGGCTCCAGTATTCCGGTGCTGATTCTGACCATCGCCGTGATCGACTCTACCCGCGTGTTCCGGCTGGCGCGGGCCCTGGGCATGAACCTGGCGGTGTTGGAGTATGTGGAAGCCGCCCGTCTGCGCGGCGAGGGCCTCTGGTGGGTGATCAGCCGAGAGATATTGCCCAATGCCCGTGCGCCGCTGGTCGCCGAATTTGGCCTGCGCTTTTGCTTTAATTTTCTGTTTATTGCTGGCCTGTCGTTTCTGGGGCTGGGCATCCAGCCGCCCTACGCCGACCTGGGCGGCATGGTGAGAGAAAACGCCGCAGCGATCAACTTTGGGATGATGGCTCCGATTTACCCGGCCGTGACCATTGCCCTGTTGACCGTGTCGGTCAACCTGGTGGTGGACTGGATGCTGTCTATTGACGCCCGCCCGTCGGGCGCGCAGGCCGAGCTTTGAACATGGTGATGGCATGATTGACGACATCATTCTGGAAATCAAAGGCCTGCAGATGGGTAGCGTGGCCGGTGCAGTCATCATTGACAAGGTGGACCTTCGCCTGAAGCAGGGTGAGGTGCTGGGCTTGATCGGTGAAAGCGGTGCTGGTAAGTCGACCATTGGATTGGCGGCCATGTGCTATGCGCGGGCCGGCGTGCACATTGCCGGTGGCGAGGTGATCCTCGGCGGTGTCAATGTCCGGGCCTTGGACGCCGAAGGGCGGCGGGACGTGCGCGGCAAACGCATTGCTTACATTGCGCAGTCGGCTGCTGCTGCCTTTAACCCCGCCCATACCTTGATGGACCAGGTCTGCGAAGCCCCGCTGATTCACCACATCATGACCCGCCCTGAGGCCGAGGCCTGGGCCCGCCAGTTGTTCCGGTCTTTGGACTTGCCTGACCCGCAAAATTTTGGTTCGCGCTACCCGCATCAGGTGTCGGGTGGGCAATTGCAGCGCGCCATGGCCGCCATGGCCATGTCCTGTCGCCCTGATGTGCTGGTGTTAGATGAGCCAACCACCGCACTCGATGTCACCACACAAATCGAAGTCCTGATTCTGCTCAAGTCCCTTATCCGTGAATACCGCACGGCGGCGCTCTACATCACCCATGACCTCGCGGTGGTGGCCCAGGTGGCCGACCGGATCAAAGTGTTGCGTCACGGCAAGGAAGTCGAAGAGGGGCTCACCGACCAGATCCTGCACCATGCCCGGCAGGATTACACCGCCCGTTTGGTCGCTGTGCGCGGAGCGGCCGCCAGTGAACGGGCGACGCAGGCCACGGTGACGGCCGAGACCGTGCTGTCGATCAAGGCTTGCCACGCTTATTACGGGGACTTCCATGTGATCAAAGGGGTCTCGCTCGATGTTCGGCGTGGTGAAACCGTCGCTGTTGTCGGTGAATCCGGATCTGGCAAGTCCACACTGGCTAGGATTGTCACGGGACTGTTGCCCCCCCGCGGTGGCGAGATCCTGTTCCAGGGCAAACCCTTGCCGCCGGCCCTTAAGGCGCGTGACAAGGAACTCAAACGACGCATCCAACTGGTCTACCAGATCCCGGATGTCGCGATCAATCCACGCCACAGCCTGCTGGACATTGTGGGGCGGCCGGTCCAGTTTTACTTTGATCTTGGCCGTGAGCTGGTCTTGAAACGTGCCAAGGAACTGATGGGGCTGGTGGAGTTGCCGCTCGATTACTTGCAGCGCCGGCCGGGGCAGCTCTCAGGCGGGCAAAAACAGCGGGTCTGCATTGCCCGGGCTCTGGCAGCGCAACCTGATCTGATCATCCTCGACGAGCCCACCTCAGCGCTCGACCCGCTGGTGGCTGAAGAAATCCTCAAACTGCTGCGTCGCTTGCAGAGCGAGTTGGGCCTGTCCTATGTGCTGATCACCCATGACCTTGATGTGGTGCACCGCATCGCCCACCGCACCGCCGTGATGCTGAAGGGTGAGTTCGTGGCCTTTGACCAAACAGAGACCATCTTCGACGGCCCCTACCACCCCTATACCGAGAAGTTGATCAGTGCTGTGCCAGTGATGCGCAGTGACTGGCTGGATGGCGTACTGGCCAAACGCGCGCAAGCGGCGTTGCCTGCTGCGCACTGAGGACCGGCACCAGCAGGCGTTCGCTCACACGTTTGAATCAGGGAAAGACGCCTTGCGGCGGTTCATGTAATCCAGCACCGCCTCGTCGGCGGCCGGATCCATCGGGGGCAGCTCATACTCTGCCAGTTGCTTTTTCCAGGAGGCGTTGGCCCGTGCGGTCAGGTCGCGCGAGCCCTCGGCTTCCCACTGCTCGTAGCTGTTGTTGTCGGTGATCGGTGAGCGGTAAAACGCGCGCTCGAAATTAGCCTGGGTGTGGGCGCAGCCCAAAAAGTGCTTGCCCGGGCCAACCTCTCGAATGGCGTCCATGGCCTGGCCGTTCTCCGACAGGTCTACGCCGCCCAGCAGGGTGTGCATCATGCCGGCCTGGTCGACATCCATGATGAATTTTTCGTAGCCCATGGACAAACCGCCTTCGAGCCAGCCCGCGGTGTGCAAGACAAAATTGACCCCGCCCAGGCAGGTTGGCAGCATGGTGTTGGCCGACTCAGAAGCGGCCTGTGCATCAGAAATCTTCGAGCCACACAGCCCGCCACCCGAGCGGAACGGCACGCCCAGTCTGCGCGCCAGGGCTGCCATCACGTAGAGCACCAGGGCCGGCTCTGGTGTGCCAAAGGTCGGGGCGCCCGATTGCATGGAAATGGACGAGGCGAAACTGCCCATCACCACCGGCGCGCCTGGGTTGACCAGTTGCACAAAGGCCATGCCAGCCAGCGACTCGGCCAGGGTCTGCGCGGCAGTGCCGGCTACTGTGACCGGCGACATGGCCCCAGCCAGAATGAAGGGCGTGATGATGGTCGCTTGGTTGGCCCGCGCATACACCTTGGCCGCGCCCAGCATGGTCTCATCGAAGGTCATCGGGGAGTTGGCGTTGATCAGGTTGATGACACAGGTTTTGGGCTTGCCGGTGGCGGGGTCCAGGTAATCGTCGCCAAACAGAAGCCGGGTCATCTCTACCGTGTCACGCGCCCGCTCGGGGTGGGTGACCGAGCCCATATAGGGCTTGTCGGTGAACTTCATGTGGGCGTACACCATGTCAAAGTGGCGCTTGTTGACCGGCAGGTCCACGGGCTCGCAAATCGTGCCGCCCGAATGGTGCAGGGCGTTGGCCATGTAGGTCAGCTTGACGAAATTTTGGAAGTCTTCGATGGTGGCGTAGCGGCGACCGCGGTCCAGATCGCGCACAAAGGGCGAGCCATAGGCCGGTGCAAACACCGTGTGCTTGCCGCCGATGAGCACGTTGTGCGCCGGGTTGCGCGCGTGCTGCGTGAACTCGCGTGGCGCCGTGGCCTGCACCAGGCTGCGGCACAGGCCGCGCGGGAAGCGCACCCGCTCCCCCTTCACATCGGCGCCGGCGGCCCGGAACAGCGCCAAGGGCTTCAGCGTCATCCCGAAAATCAATGCCGGTTTCTTCCAGGATGGTGTCTGCATTGCGTTCAATGATTTGCAGACCTTCTTCGTCAAGCACCTCGTAGTAGGGGATTTTGCGCGTGATGTAGGGTACGAAACTGCTGCTTCTCGCAGACCGTGCGGCCCGCTTGGCTTCGCGCCCGCCGCCCGCTCGTTTGCCTCGAGGGGCCTGTATTTCGGTTTGAGCGTCGCTCATAAGTTCTCCTGAAGGCGGTAGACGGGCCGCAAGCCGGCCCACAACAGCTGCAGTATGGGCAGCCTGCGCACCCCGGCGTGGTCAGCATGCGACACCATTTTGCATGCGAACGGCAGCGCCGATTCAGCCCCCATCGGGCTGGCCCTGCGCTCGGCTGCGGTCGCTTCCTGATGGACCGATGTCGTTCTGCTGACATTTGTCGCTTGGCAGCTCAGCACAATGCATTGCTGCGCAGACTCCTTTTTCACATGTTTCAAGAAAGCCCTAGATGGCCCTGAGTGTTTTTGACCTTTTCAAGATCGGCATTGGGCCCTCGTCGTCGCACACGGTTGGTCCCATGAAGGCCGCCGCGATGTTTGCGCGCCGACTCGCGAAGGCCGGGCAAATCAGCCAAGTGGCCCGCATCGAGGCCCGGCTGTACGGCTCGCTCGGTGCCACCGGCAAGGGGCATGGCACCGACACGGCCATCATGCTCGGTTTGGGCGGCTTGCTGCCCGACAGCATCGACCCCGACACCATTGAGTCGCGCATCAGGCAGATCCGCGAGGATGCCAGCCTGCTGCTCAATGGTGAACAGCGGATGGTGTTCAAAGAGCGCAGTGATATTTTGTTTTTGCGCAATGAGACCCTGCCGTTTCATGCCAATGGCGCGCGCTTCCTGGCTTTTGCAAGCGACGGCGAGCAGATCGAGGAGCGGTGCTACTTTTCGGTGGGTGGTGGCTTTGTGGTGTCGCAGGAAGAGGCTGACCGCTCGGTCGATCAGCCCAAGCTGGTGGTCGACCCGACTCGGCTTGAACACCCGTTTTCCAGCGGGGACGAATTGCTGGCCATTACCGTGCGCACTGGCCTCTCGATCGCTCAGGTGATGCGACGCAATGAGTACGCTTGGCGCACCGACGCCGAGTTGGACGCGAGCCTGGACCAAATATGGGATGCCATGAAAGCCTGTGTGGCACGCGGTTGTCGTACCGAGGGTAATTTGCCGGGCGGCCTGCGGGTCAAGCGCCGTGCGGCCGAGCTGTATCGCACGCTGACTACCCGCCCCGAGGATGCGCTGAAAGACCAGCTCACTATTCTTGATTTCGTCAATGTCTACGCGATGGCGGTGAATGAAGAAAATGCGGCAGGCGGGCGGGTCGTCACCGCGCCTACCAATGGGGCAGCGGGCATCGTGCCTGCGGTGATGCACTATTACGACCGCTTTTGTGCCGGGGCATCCAGGGCGGGCCTTCGGGATTTTTTGCTGACAGCCGGGGCCATTGGCCTGCTGTACAAAGAAAACGCCTCGATCAGTGGCGCCGAGGTGGGTTGCCAGGGCGAGGTGGGCGTGGCCTGTTCCATGGCTGCGGCTGGCTTGGCGGCTGTCATGGGCGGTACGCCGCAGCAGGTTGAAAACGCTGCTGAAATTGGCATGGAGCACAACCTCGGCCTCACCTGCGACCCGGTCGGTGGCCGGGTTCAAATCCCCTGCATCGAACGCAATGCCATGGGCTCAGTCAAGGCGCTCAATGCGGCGCGCATGGCCCTGCGCGGTGATGGCACCCATTTTGTGTCGCTGGATCAGGTGATCAAAACCATGCGCGATACCGGCCGCGACATGATGACCAAATACAAAGAAACCAGCCGAGGCGGCCTGGCGGTCAATGTCATCGAGTGCTGAGGCATGCGGTATTTCCTGGGTATCGACACCGGTGGCACCTACACCGACGCGGTGCTGCTGGACCAAGACAAGCAGGTGGTGGCAGCGGCGAAGAGCCTGACCACCCGGTTTGACCTGGCGGTTGGTATCAGCGCCTCGCTGGACCGGCTGCCCAAGGAAGGGTTGGCCCAGGTGATGCTGGTGTCGCTGTCCACCACGCTGACGACCAACTCGGTGGTCGAAGGCAAGGGCTCGCCGATCTGTGTCTTGCTGGCTGGCTATGAGGCGGCCCAGATCAAGTCCAGCGGGCTGCTTGAGCTGGTGGGTGCTGAGGCCATTGTGTCCTTGCCCGGCGGCCATGACGCTGGCGGCCATCCGGCTGCGGCGCTGGATGAGGCGGCGTCCAAAGCTGCCATCTTGCGCCATGCGCCGCGTGTCAGCGCGTTTGCCATTTCGGCCAGTTTTGCGGTGCGCAACCCGGCACATGAGCAGCAACTTCGCGCCTGGGTTGAAGCACTGTGTGACAAGCCCGTCACCTGCGGCCATGAGCTGGCGTCCAGCCTGGGGGCACCGCGGCGCGCTTTGACCGTGGCCTTGAATGCGCGCATGATTTCCCACATCAAGGCGCTGATTGAATCGGTCAAGCGCACCCTGGCCTTGCATGAAGTCTCGGCGCCCTTGATGATGGTCAAAGGTGATGGCACGCTGGTCAATGTCGCCTCGGCGCTGCAGCGCCCGGTTGGCACCGTGCTGTCGGGCCCCGCTGCGAGTTTGCTCGGCGCCTGCGCCCTGAGCGGCTTGAGCGACGCCATCGTGGCCGACATGGGCGGCACCACCACCGACATTGCCATCGTGCGCGGCGGCCAGCCCGCCCTGAGTTTTGACGGGGCCATGATTGGCAGCTGGCGCCCCATGATTGAAGCGGTCAAGGTCTATGCCATCGGCCTGGGAGGGGACAGCGAGATCCGCATGCTTGGCGGCCAGGGCCTGGCCATCGGGCCGCGCCGGGTGCTGCCCTTGAGCCTGCTGGCCCATGAACACCCCAAGGTGCTGGCCGTGCTGGAGCGGCAGCAAACCGAGTCGCCGCATGCCAGCCAAATCCGCTTTGTGCAGCGGCTGCAAAGCCACGATGCCCTGATTGACCGCTTGCCTGATGACGAATTGCGCGCCTGGGAGCAACTGGCCCAGGGGCCCTTGGACATGGAGCACTGCAACATCCATGACCGGGTGATGTCGCGCGCACTGGCCCGGCTTGAGCGCAAGGGTCTGGCCATTTACAGTGGGTTTACGCCCAGCGATGCGGCCCATGTGCTGGGCCTGTCTACCCATTGGAGCCATGACGCAGCGGTGTTTGGCGCCAGGATCTGGGCCCGGCAAATGCGGCACCTGTATGGCCTGGGCACCTGGACCCTGGGCGATGCGGTCGCGCCCTCGCGCCAGGTGGTGGATCTGGTGATTGCCACCATCTCGCAAAAGCTGATCGAGGCCGGCCTGAACGATGCGGGTCAACTCAACGAGTCGAATGCGGGGCGGCTCGCCGGCCTGTTGACCCAACTGGCCTTGAGCCCCGGCCCGAGTGCCGGCACGGCTGGCGCCAACCCGCTGTTCAAACTGCAGTTTGCCCCTGATTTGCCGCTGGTCGCGGTGGGTGCGCCGGCAGGCAGCTACTACCCTGCGGTGGCCTGTGGTCTGGGCATCGCCTTGGTGTTGCCGCCCTTTGGAGAGGTGGCCAATGCGGTGGGCTCGGTGTTTGGCCGGGTGTCGCAGCGGGTTCACATGACGGTGACGCAGCCAGTGCGCGGGGTCTATCGGGTGTTCACGCCAGAGGGACCGCGTGATTTCGCGGCGCTAACCCCCGCCCTGGAACTCGCCCGTGAATTGGCCGGGGTGCAAGCACAGGCCCGGGCCTTGCAGGCTGGCGCCGCCAGCGCCACCCTCAGTTTCACCCAAAGTGACAACAGTGTCAGCAACGACATCGACGGCGATATGTTTTTTGAAGCCATCGTGACGGCCATTGCGTCTGGCCCGCCCTTGACGCTGGGGCAGTGAGCCAGATGGCCGCCGGGCACATGAACAGGCTGACGCGAATCGGTTAGCCACTGTCGCAATTGGCGTCTTGGCGATCGTGGCGCTGACTACACTTTTGGCGGTACCAAATGCCCGCTCGGGCTCATAAGAAAGCAGAACACAATGAAAAATAGTGCACGGGTTGTCGTGATCGGTGGCGGTGTGGTGGGTGTGAGCACCCTCTACCACCTGGTCAAAAAAGGCTGGTCTGACGTGGTGCTGATCGAGCGCACTGAGCTTACAGCTGGTTCTACCTGGCACGCCGCCGGTCTGTTGCCATTGTTCAACATGAGCTACACCGTGGGCCAGTTGCACAAGTACTCGGTGGACCTGTACAAGCGTTTGCCGGCCGAGACCGGGCAGGACGTGAGCTTTCATGTCACCGGCAACCTGCGGCTGGCGACCAACCAGAATCGGATGGACGAGTACCTCAAGTACTGTGGTGTGGCCAACACCATTGGCGTGCCGTTTCGCATCATCACCCCGACCGATCAAGGCGCTGTGGCCCCTGATCGATCTGGGCGATGGCATCAACACACCCAAGGTGATTGGCGCGCTCTACCACCCGGACGACGGCCACATTGCCCCGGTCGACCTGACCATGGCCCTGCGCAAGGGTGCCCGCGCCGGTGGCGGCGAGATCTATGAGCAGACCCAGGTCACCGGCGTCGAGAAGCTGGCATCTGGCGAGTGGAAGGTCATCACCAACAAGGGCGACATCACCTGCGAGCACGTGGTGTGCGCCACCGGCAACTACGCACGCGAAACCGGCAAGATGTTTGGGCTGAACATTCCGGCCATCCCGGTTGAGCACCAGTACATCGTCTATGACGAGTCACCCGAGTTGCGGGCCTACCGTGACCAGGGTGGCCATGAGCTCGCCGTGCTGCGCGAATCCGACGCGTCGTACTACCTGCGCGAAGAGCGCATGGGCTGGATCCTCGGGCCTTATGAAAAAGGCGCGCCTGCGCGCTTTGCCGATGGCGTGCCCGACTGGTTTGGCAAGAGCCTGTTTGAGGGCGACCTCGACCGTCTGTTGCCGCACGTTGAAGCCGCCATGAAGCGGGTGCCGGCACTGGAGCACTGTGGCATCAAGACCATCGTGAACGGCCCCATTTCCTACACGCCGGATGGCAGCCCGTTGATCGGGCCGGCCTGGGGTCTGAAGAACGTCTGGCTCAATGAGGGGCACAGTTTTGGCGTGACCGCAGCCGGTGGCGCCGGCTGGCAACTGGCCGAGTGGATTGTGGAAGGCGAGCCCACGGTGGACATGCTGGGTGTGGACCCCCGTCGCTACGGCCCTTACACCAGCAAGCGCTACACGGTGGCCAAGAATGAAGAGGCCTACCGCGAAGTGTTCACAGTGCACTTCCCTGACGAAGAGCGCCACGACGGCCGTCCGGCCAAGACCAGCCCGATCTATGAAAAGCTCAAGCAGATGGGCGCGGTTTTTGGCCAGCGTTATGGCTGGGAACGCGCCAACTGGTTCGCCCCCGAGGGCGTTGAGCGCAAAGACACCTGGAGCTTCCGGCGCAGCAACTACTTTGAGCATGTTGGCAACGAATGCCGCAACATCCGCGAACGCGTGGGCATGATCGACCTGACCCCCTTCACCAAACACGAGGTGACCGGCCCTGGCGCTGAAGCCTGGCTCGACTACCTGGTGGCCAACAAGGTGCCGACCAAGACCGGACGCATTGCCCTGTGCCATGCCCTGACCAAAAACGGCGGCGTGCGCTCCGAGTTCACCATCACCAAGTTGGGTGAGAACCGCTTTTATGCGGTCAGTGCCGGTGCCGGTGAGCGTTTTGATTCGGACTATCTGCACAAGATGCTGCCCACCGATGGCTCGGTTCAGTTGCGCAACATCACCACCAGCCGTGGCTGCTTTGTGATCGCTGGGCCGCGTGCGCGCGAGCTCATGGCCAAGCTGACCGATGCACCGCTGGACAACCAAAGTTTTCCGTGGCTGACCAGCCAGGTGATCGAGGTGGGCTATGCCAGCGATGTCTATGCGCTGCGGGTGAACTTCATTGGCGAATTGGGCTGGGAGCTGCATTTCCCGATTGAATATGCCAATTCGCTGTTTGAGCAGATCTTTGCTGCTGGCGCAGAGTTTGGCATCGGCATGGCCGGCATGCGCGCCATGGAGTCGCTGCGGATCGAGAAGTCTTACCGCATGTGGGGCACCGACCTGGGCATCGAGTACTCGCCCTATGAGGCCAGTCTGGACCGCTTTGTGCGCATGAACAAGGGCGATTTCATCGGTAGGGCCGCGCTCGAGCGGCAGGTGGCTGCCGGCATCCCCAAACGCTTTGTCACGCTGGAAGTGCATGGCGTCACCGATGCCGATCCGCTGGGCAACGAGCCGCTGTACGTGGACGGCAAGTTGGCTGGCCGTGCTACTGCCGGCTACTACGGCCATGTGCTGGGCAAGAGCCTGGCCCTGGGCTATATCGCCACGGCGTATTCAGCGGTAGGCACCGAGATTGAGATCGACATCCTGGGCCAGCGCAAGCAGGCCACCGTACTGTGCGAGTCGCCGCTGGACCCGGACAACCACAAGCTCAGGGCCTGATCAGGGGGCACCAAGTGCTGACCATGCGCGCCGTGCTGCTGACCGGGTATGGCGGCTATGACCGGCTGCAATACCGCATTGATGTGCCCCGGCCCACGCCGGCACCCGGTGAGGTGCTGATCCAGGTGGGTGCCTGCGGCGTCAACAACACCGATGTCTGGACCCGTGAGGGCGCTTACGGCGCCAGCGAGCAATCGGGCTGGCAGGGCAGTGCCTTCAGCTTCCCGCGTATCCAGGGCGCGGACATCGTCGGCCGCATCGTGGCGCTTGGCGCGGATGTGGGCGCAGACCGCCTTGGCGAGCGCGTCATGGTCAACCCCACGCTGTACGGCGGCTCGGGCGACGGTTTGTTTGACGCCACCTACCTGGGCAGCGAGCGTGACGGTGGCTTTGCCGAGTGGGTGTGTGTGCCGGCTGAAAACGCCCATGCCGTCACCTCGACGCTGGCCGATCATGAGTGGCCAGCTTCATGACCTCTTACCTCACGGCCGAACACATGCTCAACCGGGCGGCTCTGACAGCCGGGGAGACCCTTCTGGTGACCGGTGCCTCAGGCGGTGTCGGTTCTGCGCTGTTGCAACTGGCCAAGATTCGAGGTGCACGCGTGGTGGCCGTGATTGGCCGCGGCAAAGAGGCGCATCTGGCCGCATTGGGGGTTGAGGCCTTTATTTGGCGCGACGAGCCTGACTACGCGGTTGCGCTGGCCCGCCAGTTGCCAGCGGGCGTGGTGGATGTGGTGGCNGATGTGGTCGCGGGGGACAAGGTGCCCGTGCTGCTGGACCTGTTGGCTGTGGGCGGGCGNTATGTGACGGCCGGTGCCATTGCCGGCCCNATGGTGACCATCGACTGGCGCAAGCTCTACCTCAAGCACNTNACGCTGNTGGGCGCCACCATGGGCACGCAGGCNGAGGCGCGCCAGATCGTGCGCTATGTGGCGTCGGGGCAGCTCAAGCCCCTGATCGCCGGCACCTACCCGCTGGCGCAACTGGTGCAGGCGCAGCAGGCCTTCAAGACCCGCACGCATTTCGGCAAACTGGTGATCACCCTCTGAGCTGCCGCCCGGACGGGCTAGCCGGCCTGAAACCAGGCCGACTTGGTTTGCAGGTAAGACTGCAAACTCATCATGTGCTTGTCGCGCGAGTCTTGCGCAATGCTCATGCGGTTGCTGGCGCCAACAAGCAACTCCGCTGAGGCGGCGCTCGGTGGGAGGCCTGCTCAAGCCCTAAACGGGTTGCGAATCACCAGCGCGTTGGCGCTAGTCGGTCC
>JGI25928J51866_1000305_pt1 | contig 12201 bp, 10 predicted proteins | sample LauGreFBDMM110DN_2_FD_51866 | JGI IMG/M metagenome (IMG submission 51866)
GAATTAGTATGCACAATAAATAATTTATGGAAATTAAATATTGGTTTCCCACTATAAAAATTACAATTGATAAAATTATGGCAATTCCAAAATGAATTTTTTTTACTGGTCTGAATATTAACAAGTTAAAAAAAGTAGGCACGCTAGCGTGTGATAAATTCGGATTGATTTGATCTTTTTGTATTAGATAAATAATGCTGTTAACGAATGATAGAAATATGAATGTTAACAAAGCATGGTGGGATTTCTTGAGTTTTGAATTGATACATGAATAAACAATACGTATAACTAATAATGCTAATAAACTCTGATCAATAATGAAACTTAAATTAACTATTGAATTTGTCACGGAAACAATAAAGGAGTGTTTGCGCTACAACGGACAGGACAATATATCAGACGATCTAAAATTATTCCGCTAGTTATGTCATTTTCTTGGATATCTGTCCCTACAAGTACGTTGGTTAAGTTATTGTTTGCGTCCAGAGCAAAATAAATACGAACACCCACACAACCAGGTTGGTTTAGTAAGTCTTGTATTGCGGTTGCAGATATTAGTCCAGCTTTGGTTTGTCCGGCGAATTGAGGAGCGTTTTGGTAAGCATGGGTCATTGTGATTGCTTCCTGTAAGGTGATTTCGTGATTGTTGTTTGTCATGATTGTATGTTTCAAACGCAATATAATATGTTTCAAAAAGCAAATACTTGGTAAATTTTTACCAATTTTCAATTTGCCCAAAATAAATACAGTGCCTTGTCCACCATGCTAGCACCTGTTAAATTGATAAGAATTTACCAATTAGATTGTTTTTTAATCATTTTGATTTGAACCCATGACTTTATATAAAAATTCAAATGGCTCAAAAGAACTGGGTTGTGGCTGCAGACCTGCGATTTCTCACTGGGAGAAACACACTGGAATGAGAGCGTCAGTATGTTCAGTGAAAGGTTGCACAAATAAAGCTACAATTGGCGGGCACATTATTAAATGCCATGGTAACGCATCCAATGTTCAATACATTGTCCCACTGTGCGCTGCTCATAATAACCATCACTTTGTTAACTGTTTTGAAATCAATGCACATATAATTCCGGTGCTTGTTAGAGACTACAGGCGATGTAAGAAATAATTTTTCGCTGCTGTGACAAAAACGATGTGAATTCATCAGATTTTGCAATTTGCCCTCAAATGAAATTGAACTAAAAACTAAAAAAATGAATAAAATTTCTAAAATTACAGCCGCGTTGATTTTGTCATTTATTTGCCGGAATTCAACTGCCCAAATGACGGGTTGGACAACTCAACCTATTGCAGAAGTAGTGCCAGACGGTGAAATTGTCTACTTAGACGAAAACAGGGTTGGTGTAACCAATGTTTCGCCATCGTCGTCGAACTACTCTATTTTGTTTAACTCTGGCTCTTTATCTGGAAGTTTTTCAAACGGTGATTACTGTCTACTTATTTCTATGGAGGACGGAGTCAATGCTGGCTTCCATAAAAGTTGTACTATTGTTGGCACTCCCACTGGTACTTCATGCACTGTGACACCAACCAATCCCTCTGGTTGGGGAGCTTTTACTTCTATGAGCAAAATTCAACTGATAAAGGTTACTACCGTAAGATCAATAGCCTTGAACTACGGCCAAATTACATGTCATGCATACGATGAAAGCAAATATACCGGCGGTGTTTTGGCTTTCATTTGTGATACGTTTTATGTAAATGCGGGTTATGTGAATGTTAGTGGCCAAGGAATTTCTCCGTATACCATGAATTATGGTACTCCTGGCGTGGGTGGTCCTGGATCTGCTATGTATTTGGGCAATAATAACGGACGCCCTCAGGTAAATGTTCCACCTTGCTATACACCCGATCCAATTACTGGTAAAATATTGTTTTTTACAAATAATGGAACTAATGGAGATGGTGGTTTGAATAACGGAGGTTCAGGGACAACTTATTCATACTCACCCACAATTACAAACACCACTTTCAATAACAATTATCCATATAGAATTAACATGGGCCGCCCTGGAGTTTTGGGGTCTAATTTTTCTGCTGCTTCGGGGGGTGGCGGCGGTGGCCATGGTGGTGACGGTAGATTTTTGAATAATCTGCCTATCAGTGGCGATCCTGGTCTTAATGGAGAAAACGGAAACGAACCCCTTCAAAAGAATTCGCGAGGTGGTGGAATTATGATCGCAAAGATTGGTGTTCTTGTTGGCGATAGTGCTTTGATTACCTCAAACATTGGGCGATTTCTGAGTAACGGTGGATACGGTTCAAACGGTGGTCACGGTGGTCATGCAGGTGATGGTGGAAAAGGAGGTTTAGGGGAACTGGGTTATTGTGATTCGAGTTCAATTCATTTTTCTGGTGCCAATGGCGGTTATGGCGACCCTGGCGATCCGGGGAATGGGGGTGACGCCACAGATGGAGGTCGATCTGGCTCTATTTGGTATTTGTCTAATCAACCACAACCTGTTATTGGGATTGGGAAGAGTACAACAAATACTTATTTAAATCCCCCTGCCGCGTTGTTTCAGGTAAATGGAGGTAAGGCGGGTAAAGGGGGTGTACCTGGTTTGGGAAGAAAAATAAATCATGGTGCTACACAACCTTTTGATGCTTCAAACTGCAGTCCTCTCGAATGGTGTGTTGACACGACAATCACTAATATTTGTAATTGCGATACCGTTTTTAGCCGTTTAAACGGTAAAGATGGTTTTGATTATTTAGCGAATTTACTAGGATATGTGGATTTCAAATATGGCTCAAGCATATTTCAATTTGATTCTACGTGGGGCGTATTGAAATATGAACAAAGTAGCACTTTACATTACTACTGTCCGATGTCTAATCCCACACAATTTAAAGATATACTAAAATTGATGGGTACTAAGCGTACAACCCCTTATCAAAACAATCCAACTGCCAACATAGAAGCGGTCATGAAAGCAGGTAAGCTTCGCGTTCAAGTGAAAAGTACCAAATGGCCACTGGCGGAGTATGACTTCAATAGTCACACCTTAACCGATCTGGATGATCCGTCAAGAAAAAATGTTACCGAAACCAATTGTTACTACAGTTATGCAGCATTCGGTGGCGCGTCAACTATGAAAGTTGGAAATTATGGCAACGACGGTAGTGATTATCCATACCCGGGTGATAAAAGTATTGGTAATACACCTTTGGATTCGAATGCGAATGTGGTTTTTAATTCCCCAGCACCTGGCGTTGAAGCTTTGGGAAATAAGGATGTAGAAATTCAAAAATTTAAAATTTCGCCCAATCCAAATGTGACTTCAGAAATTTGTATTGAAAGTGTTGAAATTATTGAATCCATTGAGATTTTGGATGGAGCAGGAAAGTCGGTGATGAGTTTATTCCCTAATAAAAAGCAACTTAATTTGGATATAGATCGTCTTAAACCAGCTACGTACTCCATTGTATGCAAATCAAAAAATGAAATCATTACAAGAAAATTCATCAAGTTGAACTACTAAAATATCAATTGAGAAAGATTGTTTTCATATTGTATCTATTTGTCTCCAATTTGGGGCTATCTCAAAGTGCTTTGGAGATGGTCCCCAATGGAGATTTTTCCAAGTTCGACAATTTTGAAATACCAAAAGAAGTATGGGCAAAGAAATTTACTATTTCAAAAATATATGCGGATACTGTAATTGTTAATATTCTTGATATTTATAATTACAAACCAATCGGGACGGTATTGTACCTAAGTGGTGTGAATAATTATTTTCGGGGGCCGAATGCGGCTTACATGTTAAATTCTTGGCATGTTGTACGAAACAGAGAAAAATTCCAGATCAATTTTGATAGTATGATTTATCAAGACACATTTCATTTTCATTTAAAAAATCAATACGAGAATTCCGAGATTAAAGAGGTCACCGATCATCTCACCAGTATTTCGGCTACAAAATCAATAAGTCAAATTCGAGTTTGCGGAAAAAATTTATATCAAATGGCTGCACCATTAAAAGTGAAAACGAGGACTGGTGCCTACTATTCTGTTGGTTTAGATCTAACTTACGACCTTAATACTTTTATTCTTACTCAAATTTACAAAAGGAGAATAACGGGCTCACTCGATCAATTAAGCAATAGATTCCCGTTTATACAATGTATAGGACCTGCATACTCTTCATTTCAGGAAAAGAGTGAATTGTTTTCTGGTTGTGTCACATGGTGCAACATAACCCTTGATTCCAATCACTATGCGCGCAACAACAACCTGAAAATTACTCTAATGAACAGGTATTTTAGTGATTCTGTAGAGAAGAATACACCGTTGATTACTCAAGACATTTGGAGTATGCCATTGTTTGCTGAAACCGACAAAACCAAACAATTCAATCATCGCTTCAAGGCTGAACAGTCTTTAAGCTGGCTGCAGCTAAAACAAAAACATCCTGATAGCATTCAGTACTTCCCCAACGATACGATTCCTTTTCCTAAAAAAACAGATAGTCTTTTTAACCTCATTACAGATAATGGAAAAAGATCTTACCCATGGAACCCAAGTATGCGATATCGTCTTCATCCCATGTTGGGTGATTGGCCCTATGTAAAACAATGGCAGTACCCCGGGAAATACAGGAGATATGCCGACAAAGTACTTCGCAACGCGGATTATTTCTTAGACAACTTGTCTATGCAACCTGAAATGTATCATAATGGACGCGTTGCCGCGCCAACTATATTGTGTGAAAAAGATACTTTTTTGGCATTTATCCCCACCAATGAAAAAGCCACTTGGACAGACCTGATCACAGGAAAAGTTCTGTCTGAAGGTGATTCCTGTTGGATACACCTGGTAGACCGTGTTTCAATTGAAGTGAAAACAAGCAGTTTTACCGACACGCTGAACTATCATGTTGCGCCCCCAGAGTCCCCATTTTTAAAATCTGAATACATCTTGTGTGCAGGTGATTCTGTGAGTTTTAAAACAGACACCAAGTACAATGCCCAATGGCAATTTGGTACTGTTATAAACAGCAATTACACACACCATTATAATGATACCAATTTAATCCAGGCCACATTGTTCAATATGATTGGCTGTAAATTTAACTATCTAGCCAGCGTGAGGAAGGCCCCAAATCCCACATATTTTAAAATAGATACAGCGCTTTGTAACTCTGCTAATTTAGTTTGGACCATTCCAAATCCATGGATTTTAAAAACTGTACCCGGAGCCGTGCAGGTGTCACGTGACTTATTGATAAAAACTCAGGCAGATCTTCAAACTACCTATTACTTCATCGATACTGCTAGTGGCTGCAACGCAGAATTGGCCGTCAATATTGCTTGGAATCAGTCACCGAGGTTGGGGGGCGATATTGATACGCTATTATGTATTGGTGAAAAATGGAAAATGTCTTTATCTCCAGCCCTATGGTATTTTGTAAATGGCCAATCATCAAACAGGACGTTGGTTTTTGATACCGCGGGAAAATACGAAATTGTCGCAGGTTACAGATCCTGTTCAGATACTCAGATTATTAAAATATCGATACATCCTCCAAGTAAATACAATTACCGTCAATTGAATCCGACCATTTGCTTTTTGGATTCGGCGCTGCGATTTGCTGCATGGCCGGATAGTTTGAATTTTTATTGGGATGGCTCAAGTACACCATCGAACTTGTATAGCACCATGGACACCCAACGTGTATCATTGTGGGTGGTAAATCAACACGGTTGTAGACAGCGAGCCGAGATACAGCCTGAGTTTGCCTGTGATAAGCCTGTCTGGATTCCCAATGTATTCTCCCCAGATTCCAAAGGAATTTATCAAAATGAATTCTTTCAAGCCCATTGTATTTCTTGTAGAACCACTTCTATGCGAATTTATAATCGATGGGGTGAGTGCATTTATCAGGGCGTTGGCCCTTGGGATGGCAATTACCTTGGGGAACCTGTGCCCAATGGAGTTTATGCTTACCTACTAACGTTGGAAATTACAACTGGCAAACAAAAACAACGCAAGTCATTTAGTGGCGACGTGCAGGTTTTGCGTTGATCGTATCTTTTTGATTTGATCAAAAAGGACTGTCTATCACCACCTAATTCTGTGTCGATTCTTGGCGATGAAGTTGTAGCAGAAGTCGGTGAGGGATAAGGGCAAGAAGCGGAAGAGGGCGAGCCAGCGCCAGGGGCGGTGCGTGTGGCGGAGCATTTGAAATGCGGCGCGGGAACGCACGTAAACCGCGCCTTCCACAAAATAGACCGTCTGTAAATCAATGAAATGGATGCCGTGGGTTTTCAGCAACTCCTTGGATTCTGTGCTTCGGACCGACCAAACCTCAATCTCGGCATTCTGCGCCTTCGCCCAGCGGGCAATCGCACAGCAAAATTGACATTGGTCGTCGTACAGTAAATGCATATTTTGTGGTTTAAATTCCCTCATGTAAGTTACTCAGATTATTCCTCCGATATCAACTGCGCCACAATCTTGGCACTGTTCAAACACAATGGAATGCCACCGCCCGGATGTACGCTTCCACCACAAAAATAGAGTCCTTTGATATCATCTGAAAAGTTCTTGTGACGTAAGAAAGCGGCGAAGCGATTGTTGCTGGATGTGCCATACAATGACCCGCCGTGTGAGGAAGTACGGGTTTCGATCAAAACTGGGTCTAGCACCGTTTCGCAGGCAATGAGTGGTTCAATGTCGCGACCCAAAATCCGTTGTAATTTTCCCAAAATGTGCTTGCGCGCGGCTGCCGTGATGGCTGTCCAATCTTGTCCCACATGACTGGGTACATTGATCATCACAAACCAGTTTTCACAACCTTCGGGTGCATCTTTGGCATCGCACTTTGAGGTGATGTTGATATAGATGGTAGGATCTGTGTAAGGTGCGCCACCTGCGAATAAGTCTTTGAATTCCTGCTCATAATCCGCTGAAAACAAGATGTTGTGCAGGTCTAGTTCGGGAAAAGTTGCCGCTATGCCCCAGTAAAATACCAACGCCGACGAAGATCGCTCTTGGTTCAAGGTGCGCTTTGGGGCCGTATGCTGGGGTAGCAATTTGTTGTAAGTGGTGTAAATATCTGCGTTGCTCACTATCACATCGCCGAGTAGGGTGAGGGTTTCCCCGGATGATTGGTTTAGAACACGAATGCCTTCGGCTTTGCGGTTTGGGGCGATGATCTCTTGTACGGGATGTCCAAAGTGAAAGGTAACGCCTTGTTTAACGGCCAACTGATACAGCGATGTAGGAATGCTCACCATTCCTCCCTTGGGGTAATAGGAGCCCAATTGCTGCTCGAGGTGAGGGATCATGTTCAACAGGGCGGGTGCGCGGTAAGGGTCGCTGCCGTTGTAGGTGGCAAAGCGGTTGAGGTATTGCACGAGGTATTGGTTGCCCACCCGCTGCTGGTTCTCGCGATCCATCGATTGAAACAAGTTCAATTTTGGGGTGTAAAACAGGCCTTTGAGGGTCTTGAAATTGAAGAAGTTGCGGGCTTTGTGTAAACTTTGCTCAATGAATAGGGGTGCTGTGGTATTGTATCGGAATGCGGCCTTCTCGAGCTGATTTTTCAGTGCCTTCCGCTCGCTAGCGCTCGCGATTCCCTGCAAGGATTTATCAAAATCCTCCCAAGATTTGTGTGCCTGAAATCGGGTGCCATCCTCAAAGAAGTAATGACAAATGGTGTTGAGCTGCTGGTAATTGAAATGGTCGCTGGGATTCTCGCCGCAGAGGGTGAAAAGCTCATCAACCAAATGCGCCATCGTGAACAAGGATGGACCCCCATCGAATCGATACCCCTTGTTTTCAAAAGCACTCATTTTGCCACCGGGGTGTTGACTTGCCTCAAAAACATCCACGGTATACCCTTGTTTGGACAAACGAATGGATGTGGCGATGCCCGCGATTCCCGCTCCAACAACGATGGCTTTTTTCGACATGGAAATAGAACAACCCAATAGAGGTAATGGTTTCTAATTTGTTTTGAATTTTGAAAAACGATGTTTCATTTTATGTTATGGATTTTATCCATAACTATAGTGTGTGATGGCGATGCTCACTAGTTTGCCGAGATGAAAAAACTATTACAAATCACGGCCGCATTGGCTTTAACACTGATGACTGCCTGCGGTGGCGGTGGCGATAAAACGACCTATTCACTGAAAGACGTGGTTTTTACGCTAGAAGGGCCTTTGTTTGAAGGACCAAACCCATCGCAATACACAGTTGCCGTTGATTTGAAGGATATTTTGGGTGAGCGCTATGCGGAAGGGGTGCGGATTACGGGTGCCAGTTTGAAATCGGCGCATATCCGTGCCGTGGATTCTGCCAATTTTGATGGGGTGGGCAGTTTTGTAGTGAGTTTGGCGAGCGACAATCCCGATCTGAAAATGAAGGAGTTGGCGTTCTTGAATCCTGTAAAGCCTGGCACTACTGATGCGGTGTTGTCTGTATCCAATGAAGTTACTGCTGAAGAGTACTTCGCTGAAAAGCAATTTTATCTTGTTGTGGATGCCAGTTTGTTGAAGGATTTGGAAGCGAATATGTCGTTCAAAGGCGATTTTGATTTTGAATTGACATACAAATAAGGGTCTTCAATCCATTGTTAAATTACAAAAATTAAGAATATTAGATATGAGAAAGTTCATTGTACCCATGTTGTTGGTCTTGGTGGCCGGCGTGTTAACTGCATTTGTTCAGCAAAATCCAGAAGCCGATCGTTTGATGGGTGTTTGGGAGCCCAGCAATGGCAGAGCTCGCGTAAAAATTGAAAAAATTGGTGCCAAATATTACGGCAAGTTTGTGTGGTTGAAAGAACCCATCGATCCAGCTACTGGACAGCCGAAAACTGATAAGAACAACCCTGATCCCAGCATGAAAAACGTGCCATTGAAGGGCTATCGCATGCTCAAGGATTTCGTCTATAAAGGGAACAACGAATGGGCGGATGGCACCATTTACGATCCTTTGAACGGCAGTACCTATAGCTGTACCATCAAAATGACCAATGCCAATACGTTGGACATTCGTGGTTATATTGGGGTGTCGGCTTTGGGTCGTACCGATGTTTGGAAGCGCATGGTAGTTAAGTAAGGGTTCATGCAAGCAAGCAAATTTACGGTTGCTTCAGTATCGCGGTTGTTGTTGTTAACGGCGTTGTCTTTGGTAGGCAATGCTTTACAAGCGCAGACCGATGTTGCAGCACCCAAGGATACCACAGTTCCGGCGGTTGAAGCGGAGGAAGATTACAGTCAGTACGACAATGTAGGCTTCGCGGCTGAGGGCTCTAAGCGATATTGCAGTCCCAAAATTGAGGGGTTGAGTCCAGCCAAGTTGATCAGCATAGGGTACGATTATCAGATGGGCTATCACATGAATGCCGATACGATTAGGTCGCTGAAACAGCCCTATTCGATGCCAGATAGTGCCCATGTGATGACTTCGAATGGACTGCGTTTTGGGTGTAACATTCCCGTAATTTCTCGCACCGATTTGGTGTGGCAAATGGGGGCAAACTATTGGGAGCAGCGCTACAAATTTGAGCAGCCCGATCAATTGCAGAATCCGATGCTTCGTTCGTTGAGCGAGAATGGCCTCCGCACGATGGGTATAAACACAACCGTATTTAAGCCATTGAACGATGTGAAATTTTTGTTGTTTCAGGGTTCGGCGGATTTGAGTGGCGACTACCAGTTTGGTAAGTTCATGCCTTTGAAATACACCAAGTATTCTGCAGCGTTGATTTACGGTAAACGTACTTCGGAGAAAAAGCAGTGGGGTGTGGGTGTGGCTAGAACCTATCGGGTTGGCGAGTTGAACTACATTCCCATCATTTTTTATAATTCCACCGATGTGGCCAACAAATGGGGTACTGAAATTTTATTCCCTGCGCGGGCCCATGTTCGCAGAACCATCAACAGCAGAAACATGTTGTTTGCGGGTTATGAGTTGGAAGGACAGAGTTATCGTTTGTGGCGCGGTGGTGATGCGGCCAGTGGCAACTTGAGAAACGAGGATTTGGAAATCCGCAGGGGCGAAATTCGCTTGCGCATGGTGTATGAATTCTCTTTGAAAGACTTCCTTTGGATGTCGATCCAAGCCGGATATCGCATCAATTATCGCTACGATGTAGATCGTTTGCAAGATGGGAAAGAGGTTTATCGTGCCTTTGGTTTGGCCAGCGATGCGCCCTATGTGATGGTGAATCAGTTGACCAACCCCTTGTATTTCAATATCAGTTTGAATTTGGTGAGTCCGTAAGTGAACGTGGCTTCACGAAAGGGGACAATGCTTTGCGTTGTCCCCTTTTTTTTGCTAGCAACACTCAAAACCAATTACACTAACACTTGTTAGTTTAGTGTGACTTCTACCCTCAAGACATCGCTTTGGCTGGTTTTTCCGCATCAGCTGTTTGATCAGCTCCCCAGCGGGGTTGATACGGTGGCAATTGTAGAGGAGGCATTGTTTTTTCATCAATATGCTTTTCACAAACAAAAGTTGGTGTTTCATCGTGCCACGATGCGATGTTATGCAGATGGGTTGAGTAAGCGCGGATTGACTGTGCGATACCTGGGTGCTGAGGACGGTGCGGTTGAATTGGATGCATGTGTGCGTGTATGGAGCGCTGACGGTATTACTCAATTGGGGCTGTATCGCCCCGAAGATGATTGGTTGGTAAGGCGATTGAAGGCTGCGGCGAAGGCCTATAATGTGAGCCTTGAATTTGTGGATACGCCCCAGTTTTTGCTAGATCGGGCTGCGGTGAAATCATATTTTGTTGGGAAAAAGCACTTTTTACAAGCCAATTTTTATTCGGCCCAGCGCAAGCAGTTTCAGGTGTTGATGGATGGCGCCAAACCTGCAGGTGGCAAGTGGAGTTTTGATGAGGATAACCGACAGCGATTTCCCAAAAATCAATCCGTGCCGGAGTTGGCCAAGGGCAGAACGGATGACGAGGAAATTTACTGGTCTGAGGCGTTGACCTATGTGGAGCGGCATTTTCCCTCTGCTCCAGGAGCAGCCCATGGCGATTTTCACTATGCCGTGTCTCATGACGGGGCCCAGCGGTGGTTGACAGATTTTGTGCAGCACCGTTTGTTGGGTTTTGGTACCTATGAGGATGCGCTTGTGGCCAAAGAGCCTTTGTTGCATCACAGTTTACTTTCGGTGTATTTGAATAATGGATTGCTGTTGCCCAAAGATGTTCTTGAAGCAGTATTGCATGAATACCAACAGCGAGATTTGCCCTTGAACGACATTGAGGGTTTTGTTCGACAGTTGTTGGGGTGGCGTGAGTTTATAAGAGGGTTGTATTTGTCGGTTGGACGCAAGCAACGCACCCAAAATTACTGGGGATACACGCGGAAAATTCCGCAATCTTTTTACGATGGCACCACCGGGATTACGCCAGTTGACGTGGTGATCAAGAAGGTATTGAAGAATGGGTATTGTCATCACATTGAGCGGTTGATGGTGCTGAGCAATTTTATGTTGTTGTGCGATTTTGATCCTGACGAGGTGTATCGTTGGTTCATGGAGTTGTTTTTGGATGCATACGATTGGGTGATGGTGCCCAATGTTTACGGGATGGGACAGTTTGCGGATGGCGGTATGATGAGCACCAAGCCATATATCAGTGGGAGCAATTATTTGATCAAGATGGGTGATTTTGAGAAGGGCGAATGGACCGAAGTATGGGATGCGTTGTATTGGCGTTTCATTGATCGGCACCGCGATTTCTTTTTGAAGAATCCTCGGATGGGGGTGATGGTGAAGTCGTACGATAAAATGGATACAGAAAAGCGAGCGCGATTGGCTTTGGCGGCAAATACTTTTTTGGAGGGATTGAGCAATGAATAAACAAGAAATTACGACAGATACTGAGATCGAAATTCAGGCTTCATCGCCGATTGAGTTGGTGGGTAAGGTTTGGGTGGCCAACGAGCGCAACACAAAGGCAAAAGCCATTCCTGATGCGGTTTCGGAGGGTGAATTGCGGGTGGTGATGGAGGATCGGATCATTGAGATGGCCTGGGAGGATCGCACGCCCTTTGATGCCATAAAGGCTCAGTTTGGGTTTTCAGAGGCCCAGGTGATTGCTTTGATGCGCAAGCAGTTGAAGCGAAGCAGTTTTAATTTGTGGCGCAAGCGGGTGAACAGCGGTGTGAGCATCAAGCATCAAAAATTGCGTAGTGAGGCGG
>JGI25928J51866_1000307_pt1 | contig 12190 bp, 12 predicted proteins | sample LauGreFBDMM110DN_2_FD_51866 | JGI IMG/M metagenome (IMG submission 51866)
CTAAGCTGTTTGGTTGAAAAGGAAGCCCGAAGACTGCTCATTCTGAGCACGCAGATTTTTAACAAAGCTGGCAAGGTCATTTTCGGTGACATTGCCTTCCTTCAGCTTGCTCATGAAATCTAGAATGAATTGCGGAGGCTGGACGAGGACGCCACTGGCTCCACTCATTGGGCCTTGGGGTCCGCCCTGCGGTGGCTGGGTGTTAGCGCCCTGAGCTTCGCTGACACCCTTTGGGGCGCGTAAACTGCGCGCGCGTTGCGGCCCGGCGCCTACCGCTCCCCGATCATCATCGGCATCACCGTCATTCCCGGCACGCTCGGGGCCTTCTGGCGCGCCTCCGCCGATTGCACCTCGCTCCAGGGGCGGACCTACCTTGAAACCCGCGGCATGGAGCGCCGTTCCCAAGTCCCCGCCTGGCCGGATGCCCGCAGCCTGAATTTCATTCTTCATGGCCTGCATGCCTGCTTCAGAAGTATCCTTGGAAGAATACTCGCCAGAATTTCCTTGAGCTTGGACTTTTGCTCGGTGGACATTTTATAGTCCACACCCATTGGCGGGCGCTGAATTGCACGGCCCCCGTTTGAATAACTGCCAACGCTCCCGATCATTGTGTTAGAAACTCCCCGCGTTACGTAATTGAAGTCAGCTCTGATGCCCGGCTGCGCCCGCACCCAGTTTTTCCGTAAACAGTATCGGATGGTCTGATGAAAACTTTAGTCGGCGGAGCAAACAAACCCGGAAATTTTCTTTAGTAGCCAATCGCCGGGAAACATGCGCGGTCTACACATCCCCTGCGACTTCGGGCGGCACCCCGTTGACCGGCACCAAATGCGCATGGTAAACTCTTGCGCTTGCGATGATGCGGAACCGTGGAGGGATGGCCGAGTGGACGATGGCGGTTGTCTTGAAAACAACTGTGGGGTCAAACCTCACCGGGGGTTCGAATCCCTCTCCCTCCGCCAGTATTGTGGGGAGGTGCCGGAGTGGACGATCGGGGCCGCCTGCTAAGCGGTTGTCGGGGTAAAACTCGACCGAGGGTTCGAATCCCTCCCTTCCCGCCATTTTTATCTGGGAGCGGTTGACACAGCATGCCCTCGTAGCTCAGTGGATAGAGCACTTGGTTGCGGACCAAGGGGTCGGGAGTTCAAGTCTCTCCGAGGGCACCAAAGANTAATGCGCAGCCGGAATCAGGCTGCGCGTTTGCTGCTTGCCAGCAGCGCGGTGTTACGCAGCCAGCGTGCCAGCGGCTGCAACAATCCGGCTGCTGCCAGCCAGCCGGCGTCCCCCCGCAACGAAACCAAAGAGTTGTGTGATGCGCTGTTGCGCTTGGTTCAGCGGAACACCGTTTGGCCCGCGCCACTGCGCAGCGGCCACGCTAGCTCGCGCTGCTTACCAGTTTTCGTCGCGCGGGTAACTGCCGAGCACGCGCAGGTCGGGGGTCAGTTCGCGCAAGTGCGCCAGCGCCCGCGCGCACGGCTCCGACTCAGAGCTGCCGTCAAAGTCCAGATAAAAGACATATTGAAAAGTTTGCCCGGCAATCGGCCGCGACTCAATTTTGTTCAAGTTGATATCGCGCAGCGCAAACACCGCCAGCGCGCGGAATAATGCGCCCGGTGTGGTGCCGCCGCGCGGCAGTGAAAACACAATCGATGTTTTTACGGCCGCACCATCCGGGCGCTGCCCGGCACGCGCCAGCACCAGAAAGCGCGTGTAATTTGCATCATCGTCCTCAATGTCCGCGGCGAGGATGTGCATTTGGTACACCTCCGCGGCGCGCCGCGAGGCAATCGCAGCGTGGTCGCGCTGCCCGCCTTCGCTTAAAGATTTGACCGCGCCAGCCGTGTCATACCACGGCTCGTGCGCCACGCCGAGGCGGGTGATGTAGCCCTCGCACTGTGCCAGCGCCTGCGGGTGCGAAATAATTTTGCGGATGTCCGCCAGCACAACGCCGGGATGCGCCACAAGGCAGTGGCGCACGCGAAAGATTTTTTCGCCAATGATGGCAAGTGGATGGCGCTGCAGCAAATCGTAGTTGCGGTGAATGCTGCCGGCCAGCGTGTTCTCAATTGGCACAATGCCATTCTCGCAATCGCCGGACAGTACGCGGTTGAAGACATCATCAAATGTGGTGCACGCCACCGGCTCCAGCTGTGCGCCAAAGTATGCAATCGCCGCAGCTTCGGAGTACGCGCCGCGCTCGCCCTGGAAAGCAACCTTGATCATGGCCGGCTAGCGCTTGGGCAGGCGCTGCACGATGGCAGCCGCCATCTGCATTGTGGAAAGCGCCTGCACCGGCTGCAGGTCTGCGGTGCGGCAGCCGGCGCGCAATGCACCGTCAACAGCCTTCTCAACCGCCACTGCCTCACGCTCCAGCTGCAGCGAGTGGCGCAGCAGCAGTGCCGCAGAAAGAATTGCGCCAATGGGATTTGCAATGCCCTTGCCGGCAATATCCGGCGCCGAGCCGTGGATGGGCTCGTAGAGGCCGGGGCCGTTGCCGCTGAGCGATGCGGATGGCAGGTTGCCCATCGAACCGGTGAGCACGGCCGCTTCGTCGGTCAGGATGTCGCCAAACATGTTCTCTGTAACCACCACATCAAATGCGGCGGGCTGCGCCACAAGGCGCATGGCGGCGGTGTCCACCAGCTGGTGGTCCAGCGCAATGTGCGGATGCTGTGCGCCNACTTTGGTGGCAACCGCGCGCCACATGCGCGAGGTNTCCAAGATGTTGGCNTTGTCCACCGAGGTAACTTTGCTGCGCCGGCCGGCTGCCAGCTTGAACGCCAGCTGCACAATGCGCTCCACCTCGTAGTCCCAGTACACCATCGTGTCAAAGGCGCGCTCGCGCCCATCCGGCTGCAGTCCACGGCCGCGCTCGCCAAAATAAATGCCGCCGGTCAGCTCGCGCACCACCAGCAGATCCACTCCACGCAGCAGTTCGCGCTTCAGCGGCGACGCTTTGAGCAGCCGCGGATGCGGCCGCACGGGGCGCAGGTTTGCAAACACGCCGAGGCCCTTGCGCAGCGCCAGCAAGCCCTGCTCCGGGCGCACTTGTGCGCGCGGGTCATCCCACTTGGGGCCGCCCACCGCGCCCAGCAGCACCGCATCTGCAGCCACGCAGTCCGCCAAAGTTTCGTCTGTAATCGGCTGGCCACTGCGGTCGATGGCACAGCCGCCCATTAAGCGCTCGCTCAGCTGCAGGTTATGCCCGAAGCGCGTGCTCACTTCTTGCAGCACCAGCTGCGCCGCAGCCGTCACTTCCGGCCCAATGCCGTCACCCGGCAGCACAATGATCTTCGCGTCCATTTAATTATTCAGCTCGGAGTGATGCACGGGCCCGATTCCTTTTCTACGATTTTAGATTGGCGCACAAGCCGCCGGTTGCGCGCTGCAGCGCAGCGAACTCGATTTCAAAAACGGCATGCGGCGTGCCGGCGGCTGCCCACACGGTGGGGTATTGCCCGAGGTCTTCATCAATGAAGACGCGCAGCACGCCAACGTGCCCGAAGGGCGGCACGCCACCCACGGCAAAGCCGGTTGCGGCGCGCACCGCATCGGCATCAGCGCGCTGCACCTGCTTGCCGGATGTGCCGCACAGCGCTGCCAGCTTGGATGTGGCCAGCTGGTTGCTGCCAGACACCAGCGCCAGCACGGGCTGCCCCGCTGCGAGGAACACCAGGCTCTTCACAATCTGCCCCAGCGCACAGCCCACGGCCGCGGCGGCTTCGGCGGCAGTGCGCGTGCTCTCATCAAACTCACGCACTGCAATTGTGAGCCCCAGCGCAGCAGCGGCGTCCGCAACTTTTTGCGCGGCTGGCTGCAGGCGCGCCTCAGCTGCCATTGGCGGGCAGCAGCTTGTAGCGCTTGAGTGCCGCACGCAAAATCAAGTCCAGCAGATCCGCGTAAAAGATGCCGTCCCATTCGGCCATCTCGGCCATAAAGGTGTTCCAGCACCAGCTGCTGTTGGGNTTTACGTCCAGCATGCGCGGCTGGCCGTNCACATCCAGGCGCCAGTCCACGCGCAGGTAGTCGTGAATGCCCAGNTGGCGCGCCATNCGCACGCAATCATCCGTCATTTGTTGCATCATTGCCGGCTCAAGGTGCGCCTGCTTGGCACAGCCAAACAAGTTTGCATACTCAGAGTTGTAATCCCATTTTGATTCCCAGCCGCACAGCGGCTGCGTGCCTTCCGGCAGCACACTAAAGTCCACCTCCAGCAATGGCAGCACAGTGTAGCCGTCGTCCGGGTTGCCCAGCATGCCCATGCTGAACTCACGGCCGGTGAGGAACTCTTCCACGGGCACCGGCACNGCGGCNCCAAAGCGCTCACGCGTGATTGCCACCGCATGCTGCAGTTGTTGCNNATTGTGCGCCACGCAGTCCGCCGTGATTCCGACGCTGCCACCAATGCTGTTTGGCTTCACCAGCGCCGGAAATGGGAANGGCAGCGCAAGTGTGTCGTCGCCCGGCTGCACATAATGGAAGCGCGGTATGGAAACGTTCAGCGCCTGCAGCATGCCGCGCACGCCGTTCTTGTCCCCGGTGCGCGAGATAGTGTGCGAGCCAGAGCCGGTGAAGGGCAGCTGCAGAATTTCCAGCAGCGCTGGAATGCACACATCGGTGGAGTTGCGGTTGCCAAATCCCTCATCGCAAAAGTTGACCACAAGATCAATGCTGTGCGCAGCCTTCAACTGCTGCAGGTCGTTCAGCAATGTGTCGTGGTTGTCCAGATAGCGCACCTTGTAACCGCGCCGGGCCTCCAGCTCCGCCAGTGCTGCATGCAAATGGCGCAGGTCCTCATGGTCGTCCGAGTTGTATTTGCCTTCGATGCGGCGCGGGTCTGGTTTGCGCGGGTCGCCGGTGATGACTGCGATATTCATNCGAGGGTTAATCCGTATTCGATGCCATCGGCGAGTGCCTGCCAGCTGGCTTCNATGATGTTGGTGCTNGCGCCAACTGTGCTCCAGCGCCGCGTGCCATTGTACAGGTCAATCAGCACGCGCGTGGTGGCAGCGGTGCCGTTGGCTTCATCCAAAATGCGCACCTTGTAATCAGAGAGGTGAATTTCTTCGACCTGCGGATACATTGGCGCAAGTGCCTTGCGCAGCGCGCGGTTGAGCGCGTTCACCGGGCCGTTGCCATCGGCCACAGTGTGATACTCGCGGCCGGCCACGCTCACTTTTACGCTGGCCTCGGCCACCAAGCCGCGTCCCTGGCGGTGCTCCACCGTGCACACAAAATCCACCAGCTCAAACGGCGCGCTATAGCTGCTGTCACGNCGGCGCAGGCGCAGCGCCACGGAGGCCTCAGCCGCCTCAAANGAGAAGCCTTGCGCCTCCAGCTGCTTGATCTCCGCCAGCACCGCGCTCACATCCGCGCTGCTGGCCGCCAAGCCGTGCTCCTCAATCATGGCCAGCAGGTTGGCGCGGCCGGAAAGCTCGGACACAACCGTGCGCGTTGCATTGCCAACCAGCGCCGGGTCAATGTGCTGGTAGCTTTCCGTGTTGCGGCGCATGGCGGCCACATGAATGCCGCCCTTGTGCGCAAATGCGGACTTGCCCACAAATGCCTGATGTTCATCCGGTGCCAGGTTTGCCAGCTCTGCCACGAAGGCGGCAGTGTCCGCGAGGCGCGCCAGTTGTGGCGCGGGCAGGCACTCATAGCCCAGCTTGAGCTGCAAATCCGGAATGATGCTGCACAGGTTGGCGTTGCCGCAGCGCTCGCCATAGCCGTTGATGGTGCCCTGCACATGCTGACAGCCGGCCCGCACCGCTGCCAGTGTGTTGGCCACCGCGCACTCGCTGTCATTGTGTGTGTGAATGCCCAGCGGCACATCCAGCTGCGCGCGCACTGCCCGCACCACGGCGTCCACCTCGTGCGGCAGCGTGCCGCCATTGGTGTCGCACAGCACAATGACTGTGGCGCCGCCCTGCTGCGCAGCACGCAGAGTCTGCAGCGCGTAGTGCGCATCAGCGCGGTAGCCGTCAAACCAGTGCTCGGCATCGTAGATCACTTCGCGCCCCTGGCCCGCCAGAAAGGCCAGGCTTTCGCTGATCATGCGCAGGTTCTCGGCGGCGGTGGTCTGCAGCACTTCGGTGACATGCAGCAGCCAGGACTTGCCCACCACGGTACATACCGGTGTATGCGCATCAAGCAATGCGCGCAAGTTGGCATCCGCGTCGGGCCGGCTGCCGGCGTGGCAGGTGGCGCCAAAGGCCGCAATGCGCGCCTGGCGCAGCCGCAGCTGGCCAGCCCGCTGAAAGAACTCCACATCCTTGGGGTTGGAGCCCGGCCAGCCGCCTTCAATGTACGCTACTCCCAGCTCGTCAAGGCGCTGCGCAATACGCAGTTTGTCGGCGCATGAAAGTGAAACACCCTCGCGCTGCGTGCCGTCGCGCAGCGTGGTGTCATAAATTTGGATGGCAGTCATCAGGGTTGGGTTGGTGGCACTCTGGCCGCGCAGCCCGCAGCGGCGTACTCAGCCGGCAAGCGTGGCTTCGTAGGCGGTGATGCGCTCGCTGTAGTTAAGGATGTAGCCCAGCTGGTCCACGCCCTGCAGCAGGCAGGTCTTGGAGAAATCATCAATTGGAAACGGCACGAGGCTGCCGTCTGGCAGCGTCATCTGTTGCGTGGCAAGGTCAATCTGCAGCTCGCATTGTGGCAGCTCTTCCACAAACTCCAGCAGCTTGGCATGCGCTGCGCCGGACACCACAATCGGCAGCAGTCCATTCTTGAGCGCATTGCTGCGGAAGATGTCGGCCACATCGGTGGTGATGACTGCGCGAATGCCCCACGCGGTTAGCGCCCACGGCGCGTGTTCACGCGAAGAGCCGCAGCCGAAGTTGTCGCCGGCCAGCAGAATTTGCGCGCCGCGATGCTGCGGCTGGTTGAGCACGAAATCCGGATTAGGGCTGCCGTCCGCGTTGTAACGCCAGTCCGCAAACAGCGCATCGCCCAGGCCGGCCTTGTCGGTCACCTTCAAGTAGCGCGCCGGAATAATCTGGTCCGTGTCAATGTTGGTGCGCAGCAGCGGAATGACGCGCGATGTTAGTGTGGTGAATTGGGCCATGCGCAGTGCTCGGGTGTTTTAGAGCAGCGTGCGCACATCTGCAATGTGGCCGCTGACGGCGGATGCAGCCGCGGTCAACGGTGAAGCCAGGAATGTGCGGCCACCCTTGCCCTGCCGGCCTTCAAAGTTGCGGTTGCTGGTGCTGACGGCGCGCTGCCCGGGGCGCAGCTGGTCGCCATTCATTGCAATGCACATGGAGCAGCCGGCTTCACGCCACTCGGCGCCGCTCTCGCGGAAGATGCGGTCGAGGCCTTCCTGCTCTGCCTGGCGCTTTACCTCCTGCGAGCCCGGCACCACCAGCATGCGCACGCCGCCAGCAACGCGCCGGCCACGCATCACTTGGGCAGCCAGCCGCAGGTCAGAGATGCGCCCGTTGGTGCAGCTGCCCACAAAGACAACATCAATTGGCTGGCCCAGCAGTGCCTGCCCGGGCTGCAGTCCCATATATTCCAAAGCCTGCTCCATGCTGGCGCGTGCAGCGGCATTGCTGATTTGCGCCGGGTCCGGGATGCGGCTGGTGACGGGCACGCCCATGCCGGGGTTGGTGCCATAGGTAACCATCGGCTCCAGTTCATCCGCCGCAATCGTGATGGATTTGTCGAACTGCGCTGCGGCGTCACTGGGCAAGGCGCGCCAGCGCTGCAGCGCCCGCTCCCAGGCTGCGCCTTGGGGCGCATGCTGCCGGCCCGCAAGATATTCAAAGGTGACATCGTCCGGCGCAATCATGCCCGCGCGCGCGCCGCCTTCAATGGACATATTGCAAATGGTCATGCGCTCTTCCATTGTGAGGCTGCGAATGGCGGAGCCGCTGTACTCAAACACATGGCCGCCGCCGCCGCCGATGCCAATGCGCGCAATCAAGGCGAGGATGATGTCTTTGGCGGAGACCCCTGCGCCCAGCCGCCCTTCAACCCGCACCGCAAAAGTTTTTGGGCGCGTTTGCAGCAGGCACTGGCTGGCGAGCACATGCTCCACCTCACTGGTGCCGATGCCAAAGGCCAGCGCACCAAACGCACCGTGCGTGGAGGTGTGGCTGTCGCCGCACACTATCGTCATGCCCGGCTGCGTGAGCCCCAGCTCCGGCCCGATCACATGCACAATGCCGCGCATCGGCGAGTCCATTCCATACAGCGCTATGCCAAACTCTTTGGTGTTGTCGGCCAGCATTTGCAGCTGGGCGGCAGCTTGCGCATCCGCAATCGGCACAGAGAGCGGCGTGGTCGGAATGGAGTGGTCCATGGTTGCCACGGTCTTGTCCGGGCGGCGCACGCGCAGCCCGCGCTGGCGCAGGCCGGTGAAGGCTTGCGGCGAAGTGACTTCATGCACCAGGTGCAGGTCGATATACAGCACCGCCGGCGAGTTGGGTTGCTGCGCCACGATGTGCCGCTCCCAGATTTTTTCGAAAAGTGTCTGTGGTGGGTTGGTCATTGGTTGTAAGTTGGCGGGCTGGTTTCAGGCTGCTGGCCCGGCTGCCGGCGAAAGCGCTGCAGTCGGCGCTTGCTGGTCACTGTGCATGCCCAGCGCAGCCATGGCCTTGTTGATTGCGTTTACATAGGCACGCGCGCCGGCCACAATTGTGTCCGTGCTGGCGCCATGCCCGCCAAAGACGCGNTGCCCAAGCTGCTCGTGCTGCGGCGAGAGACGCTGCGGCGCAGCCACTTCGCGCGCNTCCACCTGAATGCGCACGGAAACCTCGCCGAGGGCATCAATGCCCTCCGTNACAGCGTGCAGGTTGTACTCCAGCAGTTTGTTGGGCAGGCACATGATTTCATCNATNGCCTTGTAGCAGGCGTCCACCGGGCCNGTGCCCATTGCAGCGCGCACCACGCTGGCGCCGTCCGGGCCGCGCATGCGCACCGTTGCAGTTGGCATGCCCAGTGTGCCGCACACCACCTGCATATCTTCCAAATGAAAAATTTCGCGCGGCTGGTACAGCTCATCTTTCACCAGTGCCTGCAGGTCCGCCTCGGTGACATTTTTCTTTTTGTCAGCCACGCGCTTGAAGCGGTTGAAAACCTCGCCAAGGTTTTCGTCCGTCAGCTCGTAGCCCATCTCCAGCAGGCGTGCGCGCAGTGCAGCGCGCCCGGAATGTTTGCCCAGCACCAGCCGGGACTGTGTGAGCCCCACCGTCTCGGGCTGCATGATCTCATATGTGAGGTTGTGCTTGAGCATTCCGTCCTGATGAATGCCGGCTTCATGCGCAAACGCATTGGCGCCCACAATTGCCTTGTTGGGCTGCACTACGATGCCGGTGTACTGGCTCACCATGCGGCTGCTGCTGGTGATCTGCTCGGTGCGCACGCCGCAATCCAGCTTGAAAATCGGCCGGCGTGTGTGCAGCGCCATCACCACCTCTTCGAGTGAGGTGTTGCCGGCGCGCTCGCCAATGCCGTTGAGCGTAACTTCCGCCTGGCGCGCACCGGCAGCAATGCCCGCCAGCGTGTTGGCTGTTGCCAGCCCGAGGTCGTCATGGCAGTGCACGGACACTGTGACGCCCGCAATGCCGGGTGTGTTTTGGATGATGCCCGCAATCAGCGCGCCAAACTCAGTGGGTAGCGTGTAGCCCACGGTGTCGGGAATGTTCAGTGTGGTCGCGCCCGCCTTAATCGCCTCGGCCAGCACAACGTACAAAAAGTCCGGGTTGCTGCGCCCCGCATCTTCGGGGCTGAACTCCACGTCGGCGCACAGCGAACGCGCGTACGCCACCATGTCGCGGGTGCGCTCCACCACTTCCTCCGGATCGAGGCGCAGCTTGTGCTTCATATGAATCTCGGAGGTGGCAAGGAAGGTGTGGATGCGCGGCCGGTCAGCCGTGCGCACCGCTTCCCACGCTTTGTCGATGTCTGCGGTCGATGCACGCGCCAGCCCGCAAATGATGGGCGCGCGCACGCCCTCCGGCGCCCACTTGCGCACATTCTCTTCGCGGCCCACTTCCTCGGCCACCAGCCGCACGCCAGCCAAATCATCCGGAGACGCAGCCGGGAAGCCGGCTTCGATTATGTCGACGCCCAGCCGTGCCAGCTGGCGCGCAATTTCCACTTTTTCGCTGCTGGTGAGCGTGGCACCCGGCGACTGCTCGCCGTCGCGCAGCGTGGTGTCAAAGATGCGGACGTAATTGCTCATGGCGTGGTTGATGTCCGCGGGGCCTGCGCCAGCCGGGCGCCCGCGGGCTGGCAGCTCACTCGCCGGGCTTGATGGTTACCGGGTTTAGGAACGGCATCATCTCGCGCAAGCGCGCACCCACTTCTTCAATCATGTGCGTCTGCTCGCGTTTGCGCGTATCAGTGAATGTGGGCCGGCCGTTTTTGTTCTCGTCAATCCAGTTGCGGGCATACGTGCCATCCTGAATGTCCTTGAGGATCCCGGCCATCGCGCCATAAGTCTCCTCCGTTACGATGCGCGGGCCGGCAACATAGTCGCCGTGCTCGGCAGTGTCAGACACGGAGTAGCGCATGTAGTTGAGGCCGCCGCGATACATCAAGTCCACAATCAGCTTCAGCTCGTGCATGCACTCAAAATACGCAACCTCGGGCTGGTAGCCGGCTTTCACCAGCGTCTCAAACCCGGCTTTTACCAGCGCGCTCACGCCGCCGCACAAAATGCTCTGCTCGCCAAACAAGTCGGTCTCGGTCTCCTCGGTGAACGTAGTCTGCAGCAGGCCCGCGCGCGTTACGCCCAGCCCCCACGCATAGGACACGGCGTTGTCGTGCGCCTTGCCGGATGCATCCTGATGCACGGCGAGCAGGGCCGGCGTGCAGCCACCCTCCTGAAACGTTTCGCGCACGCGGTGCCCCGGCGCCTTGGGCGCCACCATGCTTACATCAATATCCTTGGGCGGCACAATCGTGCCGTAACGAATGTTGAAGCCGTGCCCAAACATGAGCGTCTTGCCCGGCTTGAGGTGCGGTGCAATGTGGTCGCTGTAGATGGCAGGCTGCGTGGTGTCAGGTGCCAGCAGCATGATGACATCTGCCCACTTGACGGCATCCGCCACCGGCAAGACCGTGAAGCCGTCAGCTTCGGCCTTGGCGCGGCTCTTGCTGCCGGCGTGCAGGCCCACCTTCACCGCCACGCCGTTGTCGCGCAAATTTTGCGCGTGTGCATGCCCCTGCGAACCATAGCCCACCACCGCCACCTTGGCGGCCTTGATCAGCGCGGGCTTCGCATCCTTGTCGTAGAAAATTACTGCCATGATTACTCCGTTTATTTTTGCGTCACTTGTACGCNCTGAATTTTTGCGCTTGCNTGTTGCTATGCACAAGCGCCNGCGAATTATACAGACATTGACAGTCCGGCGGTGTCTTCTGCCGCACCATTCTCCGGCAGCTGCGCCGCGACCAGCGGCGGATTGGCACTGATCTTGCTGCCGCCGCGCACCATTGCAATCAAGCCCGTGCGCGCCACAGAAATAATATGGAAGGTGCGCATGGTTTCAATGAAACTCTCCACCTTGTCTTGTGAGCCGGTGATTTCGGTAATCATGGCTTCAGCCGAAATGTCGACCACGCGCGCGCGAAACACATTCACCAGCTGCAGTACGGCGGTGCGCTGCTCCGCGGTGACGCCCACCTTCACCAGCACAAGCTCACGCACCACAGCAGGCTTGTTGGTCACATCATCAACGCGCAGCACGTTCACCAGCTTGTACAGGTTGGCCTCTGCGCGGCGCGCGCCCAGCTCGTCCGTGTCCACCACAATTGTCATGCGCGAGACGCCCGCTTGTTCGGTGCGCCCCACAGTGAGCGACACAATATTAAACGCGCGCCGCCGAAACAGTGAAGCCACGCGGTTCAGCACGCCCGGTTTGTCCTCTACATAGGCGATCAAAGTGTGTGCCATGTTTCCTCCATTGGGCCGCCAGCCGGCCGCTTACGCACCAAGTTCCCACTCATCGGCGTCCGCTCCAGTTTCAATCAGCACATCCCGTGCTGGGCGCCGGATCATCTTGTCCAAGTCGGCGCCGGCCGGCACCATTGGGAAGACGCTGTCCTCCTGCTCCACTTGAAAGTCAATTACCACAGTGCCGGAGTCAGCGCGCGCCTCTTCCACCAGTCCCTGCAGCTCGGCACGCTCTTTGATGCGCATGCCGCGCAACCCAAATGCCTCGGCCAGCTTCACAAAGTC
>JGI25928J51866_1000309_pt1 | contig 12164 bp, 10 predicted proteins | sample LauGreFBDMM110DN_2_FD_51866 | JGI IMG/M metagenome (IMG submission 51866)
GACATTCGGCGCATCTCGGCAAAGAAATTCTCCTTGAACTCGGTTGTCACGTTGATGCACTTAATTTGTTGCTTATGGTGATTGTGGTGCTCCATTGACCGATTATATATCAGTCACGCCTGCTCACAGCCATGCCCACTATCAAAAATCAATTTGTCAAGCAGCCACGGGCAATGCCAACGAGCACCCTCATAGAAATATTCGCAACGCCTCGCCAAAAGCATCAGTCAGTGCAACATTTAACCCCGAATATGGTTTCGCCGCCAAAATCGAACTGGGTAACCACGCAGTACAAATACATGTCTACGACTAACCGATGCCCGGTACAAATAAATTAGAGGCGCCCTTTTTAGTGAAAAGTCATAACCACTGCCACCAAAGGTCATTACGACTTACCACTAACGCAAACCCAGTTCCGTGAGTGCCCGTGAGGCACCATCAAGATTCGAAAGGTTCATTCCAGAATAATTAGGTGAAAAGACTACACCCTTGCCACCAGCCCGATAGGTAGCATGGACACTCCGATAGACGATGTCGGGGGTACAGACTGCCTGGTCAGCGCGTGTCCGTGGTGCGTCCACTCCGATGCCCATGTATACCGCCGCTTTCCCCGCAACGCCCCTGACGGCGTCAACGCACTGCCCATAAACGTATGTGTCCGGGTCCATGCCAGACTGGAACAGCTCAGGCCAGGATGCCTCATTGAGGCCCAGTAGCTTAAACATAATCGGTGTGAGCTCCTCGGGGGTAAAGTCGCGCAAGATCGATAAATGCAGATCGTTCATTTCTTTAGTATAGACGGCTCCGGCTTGATGCTGATAGGTGATAGGTTTGACCCAGTCGCAATAGTCGGTCTGTTCGGCCCACGACCACTGCGCCTTTCGGATCGGATTGAAGTGGTTACGATTCCAGACGTTCAGGCCAAACGAACTTGCTGGGTTACACCACTTCACAATGCCATACAATTCGCGGTCCAAGTCTTTGCTGCGCTCCAGCCAAAAACGCTCCCAGATCAAAACCTCAGGATTACGCAGTAATACTCGCAAAAACTCGATAGCCGATCCGTCAACAAACGGCTGGCCAGTCCGCGCAGCCTGAAAATACCCCCACACCTCTCTAAAGGCAATCCGAACCCGCTCCACATCAATACCTCGATCAATTGCCTCCTGACGGCAGGTGGCGCAGAAGCACGTTGGCGGCAGACCCGCGACCATACGATCAATTGGACTGTTGCGCTCGTTGCACCACATGATACCTTCAATGTCATAGCTGCGGCAGTGATCCTCAACGATGGAGTGCCACCAGGTTCGATACGCAGGGGTGCTAGTACAAGGCTCGGCACCCAGCCGACCCAAGAGGTCGACCTCCAAGTATTGCGGCATATTGGGAATATGAACATTGTTGGCCGATCCATGGCCAGCATACTTGAATAACGGCTCCATAAACTCGGGTATCACCTGCATTCCACGAGCCCGTGCCGCCGGAATGATCATTTCCAGAATATCCTTGCCAACCATTTCGGGATCGGTAGCACGAAAATCCCGAATCGGTGTATTGGCATAATACGCCGGATGCGGCGCAATGTATGAGCCGCCGCGCATCGTGTACGGCGCCGCGATACCATGATCTGGCCAGCCTTCCAACGCCGCCGAGATCCGCCGACCAACCTTCAATCCTAGCCACGAAATAGTGCCTATCAACAGCACATTAACCCCAACCCGCTGTTGCAAGGTATCCAATACCTGCTCTACACCTTCATCAATAAAGCTCACCGGGCTGATTTGGATGCCCACAAATTTTTCTGGCAATGTTGACATAGTTCCCCGTTGTTACCGGCAGCTATATTACTCAGCGAGCGGCTGTGCGCAAGCATCAAAGCAGTGAGACGTAGTATGCACCACCAATCCTCTACTTTAGCCTACCACCGGTTGCGGCATAGTTTGCTGCTGATATTCCCACATTATAGCTGCAGCGTACTTGATGCCCTTTATATAATGCTCCAAGTCAATATTCTCGTCAGGCGCATGAAGGTTGCAGTCTGGCTGGGAAAACCCAGTTAACACCGTCGGCATCCACACATGTTTCAGGATGGTGCCCTCAGCACTGACCCCATTCACTACTGGTGGGGCTCCAAATACACGCTCAGCTGCACGGATGATTGCCTGGCTAATATCTTCCTTGACGCTGATCTTATAGGGCGGCTCAGGTATTCCACCCTCGATTCGCACCTCAATCTGTTCAAATCCATGACGAATGAGGTGACTCCGCAGCTTAGCCACAGCTTTAACTGGATCGATAAGCGGGGGCAGACGCAGGTCTAGCTTGGCACGTGCCTCGTTGGGCACAATCGTCTTGCTTCCCGGCCCCTGATAGCCACTAGAAAGACCAGCAATATTGCAAGTCGGCTCATAGGCTCTAGCCCTCAATGCCGCTACGCCATCCCGACCCAGCGCGAACTCGGTCAATCCCCACTCCGCACGCAGCTTACTCAGATCAAGGCGCGCAGCATTCGCGGCAAGCTGCGCATTCTCCTCCTCACCAAGTTCCCACAAGTCTTCGTACCAATCTTCATGAGAATTCTACGATCGCTATCCACCAACGTATTGAGCGCCCGAACTAAATCCCAAGCCGGCTGCGGAACCAGAGGAGCATTTAAGCTGTGAATATCACTCTTCGCGCCGCGCGCAACAAGTTCCACAAACAAGACGCTCTTAAGACCCAGATCAATATCGGGCACCATCGCACTAGGATCTACCCCCCCGTCCAAGCAATGCATAGCATCAGCTCGCACCAATTCAGGCCTAGCCGCAATCAGAGGACCGAGATGGATTGACCCGATCTCTTCCTCACCTTCAATAATAAATTTTAGACTTACTGGTGGTTCGCCCACTGTCTCACGCCATGCGGCCGCGGCCACAATAAACGCCAAAACACCAGACTTGTTGTCGCTCGCACCGCGTCCCCAAAGCCGACCACCCGCAACTACTCCACCATATGGCGGATGGGACCACAGATCCAGCGGCTCCACTGGTTGTACATCGTAATGGCTATATAGCAAAAGAGTTTTTGTACTCCGACCTGAGCGCAGGTGCCCGAAAATGCATGGCGGCCCACCTGGTGTCTGCTCAACCTGACACGGAAGACCCGCCGTTTCCATCAAAGTAGCCACCAAGTCGGCACACTCTTCAAGTCCAATACCCTGCGCACTCACACTGGGCTGCTGGACTAGCCGTTGAAGATCTCGAATTGCAGCTTCTCGGTGTCCATCTATCCAATCAAATACTGCTTGTAGATCGCGATTAATTGTTTCCACTTATACCTTCCTAATAAGGTTCCATTTGATGCACCCCGTGCAGATAACCACTCGCCTACGCAACCGCTTAGCTAACGGAGTTATGGGCATTTACAGGAGCCCACAACCTAAAAAGAAACTAAAGCGCCCGTGATGACTGCGGAAACCATTATTGGTGCAACAACCACAAATACATACACGCAGCACCACATGAGACAAAACTAACAATGCACCTTGCAATAATGTCCGGCTGAAGTCATCATATGCATGCGTCGTCATTTGGCCGGGAAACAGGTGTAAGTCAGGATTCAGCCAGCTATATATGCGGTACTAGGTTCACGGCCAAAATGGATCAAGATAAACAAGAAAGCCCCGCCTACTAAAAATAGCGATTAGCACCACCCAAACGCCTCATTAACACTTGCGAGTCTCATTTGTCATCACAACGCGTTAAGACATGTGGCGCAATAGTAATCTATAAATTGCCGACCCCTGTATTCCACAACAATTATGCAGTATCAAAGTGTTAGATCGGTATCAGGGGGCCATCTAGACTATCCTGCTCCTTATCCTTGAGATGTATCCGGCGCCTGTTTTACCACGGAATACAAAAGAGAAAACCAACTATTTTGAGTGTATTCAAGATAACAACGTACTAACCGATCCAACACCGCGAGTAATAAAGGTAAAGTTGAACGAGCGCAATCGAATTTCAATCCTCCTTAAGACTGTATGTGCCACCGAGATATTCATACAACCGAACTCTTTAACCCCTCTCCTTTGATTGGCGAAAATCACTCGCGAAACTGAACTATACAGGTAACACTCTCATGTCCGGAGGATTATTCGTCAAAAAACAGCTCATAACCTTGGCTTCCCTCTCTGTCACAAGCATGCTATTTATGGTCCGGTAGCCATCAAGTCCGGGTCGGTAAATCCCCGGCTCATTTGAAAACACCATNCCCNCCTCCAACAAGGTACTATCGCCNGGTGCAAGCCAAGGACCCTCATGACCCTGCAATCCCATTCCATGCCCGATGCGGTGCCGAATGGCATCTCCAAGNCCAAACTCATGCANTACGGCAAGCGCNTTAGCATTGACCATTGCACATGTNTTCCCAATTCGAAGCGCCCTCACAGCTGCCTCATCACAGGCGGCCGCAGCGATTAAGCATCGCATAACATCTCGAGTTGGTTCGCCGACAATAAAGGTTGCCCCACTTTCGGCATGATAACCGCCCACAGAAACGCCAATCCCTGCGATCAGAGGTTCACCAATTTGCGGTTTACGATGAACCGGAGAGCCGTGGGGCAGCGCAGCCCGGAAACCACTATGTATTGTGCCTACGGCTGAACCACCGTGAAGCTTAAAAATTTCAGCGACCTCAGCTTTCATCTTAGTATTTGTCGCTACCAAGCATGCCTTTAAGATATCAAGCTCTGTACCACCATCGCGAATCAGGTTTCCCGCATTGTCACGAATATATTCTAGACAGTAATCCGCATAGTAGGCCGCCTTTTCAACCAACGCAATTTCTTCCGGTTCTTTTAGCCATCGCATCTGTTCCACCAAAGGCGTAACCTCAACCGCACCGCCCACTATCTGATAAACGTCGACGGACAGATTGTCAACCGCAAGCCGCCTGCAATTGACCTCGTTTATCATCCACTGAACAGGATGAATGTCGCCCGGATACTCAAAGTATGTTCGGATATCTCGCACCCAAGTATCTCCCGCATTCTCCTGTTCGAGCAGCGGTACCAAAAGAGCCACTTCACCATTCTTAGGGATAAACAAAGCAAGTGGCCGTTCGGAAGGCGTGTGAAAAAATCCGCACGCGTAAATAACATTAGGCACATCCAATAAAAGCAGCCCATCCATACTCAGAGCGTCCAGCCGCGACTGAATTTGGCCGATCTTACGACGATAAAATAACTCGGTTAGCAATTGAATTTTTCCTTAAACATTTCAAGACCAATATTCGACATTCAACTTGCTCACCCTAGCGTTGCCACAATCTGCCTTGATCCAGCGCGTTGTGAACTTGCCTTAACAGTAAACTCACTACCCGCAGGCCCGCACAAAAGCCATTCAGCTTTTCCCTTCGACTGATGCCATTCTTGCATCCACGGCGACCACGGCGCAACACGCTCATCGCGACCAGCCAAGTGCTTCAATGTCTGCAACCTATCACCCATTATTACTCTTACTCCATCAAATTGTCCACTATCGCGCGATAAAGGATCGGCAGCATTGCCAGATCCCTGCGGTGGAGACAATTGCAATTCCACATTTACGCATCCAGCTGTGCCGTTCAATAATGCACGCGCCGTCATATTAGTAGGGAGAAATCCTGCATTTGAAACAACAACCGTCACCATATACAAATTGGATCCCAGATCAGTAATCTTCACCGAATCTATCACAACTAATGGCGCACACGCAGCATGTTTTAATGTGAACAAACAGTTAGTATGAATCGTATCACGCAAAAAGTTTCGCGCAATTGCCGTCGCTGCAATCGATTTCGGCGGCGGATTGCGGAAAGTATACATATGTGTCCATCCACCAATTTCAACCTCACCAAGCTGCGGGTGGTCAAACACCTGCCATTCTACAAATCCCTTTCCACCCAGATGCTCGTCGTTGTACTGCAAGAGCTTTATCTCATCTTCAGTCGAACGTGCCCGAAGTTGGTACTTTGCAGGCTCCTGCAGGCCCGCTGCTAACTCAGGGTTCCAAAGCTCTGTGGAAAAACTAATTATCCCCAATTCATCATAAGACCATTGCATAAGTGAACCTGTCCGCGGTTTATCACGATCAACAGTAAATTCCTCATACACCGAAATTACTGGGTAACCAGTTAACTTTTGCCCCATGTTTCCGATACGCTTGATTATTTCAAGATCGCTGTGCGGAATGGCACTGTCTGGAGAAATAAGCGATGGTCGCAAATGGACGCCACCATGTGTGTGATACGACTGTATTCCACAAATATTCGGGTGGCCAAGAATAAACTGAGTGCAAGCCAAAACTTCGGGCTCAGAGAGTGGCAGCTCGCCAGCCCCATATTGCCGAGTCTCCGGCCACCAACCCGCCGGAAAATTTCGATTGAGATTACCATCTCGCGGACGNTCCATTTCGATTGAGACGCCGTCCCAGTCACCAACTATGAACCCCTCACGATAGAGGCGGTAAAACTGATCAGCGCCAACTTCTCCCGGTTCGCGCTGCACCATCACGCGCGCATCATCTCCAGATACTTTCCACTCTCCGCCCGCGTCCCGAATTCGCATCTGTACGATTAGTCCATCGCCATTAATATCCCGCTGACATAAGCCACGGCTCTGCTCCTGTCCAGGTAGCCAACGCCCGTTGCCGCACCAGTGGTGTGCCGTAGTGAGCGATATTTCAGCACCATCCGGATTTAGCCGGGGGATAATATAAAAAGTCGTGTTATCAAGCAACCATGTCACTTCTAAGTCTGCCCCATAATTATTCACGAGATGATAAATGGTGTACAACGCCGTTTGGGAAGTCGCAACCTCCTCGGCATGGATATGCGCATCAATATAAAAAGCTGGCTTGGAGTCGTGGGAACCAGTAGCCGAATTGGTCAGGGTTACACACCATATATCGCGTCCGCGCCAACTTTGCGCAAGTGACTCAAGCGAAACCAACGCAGGAAAAGCCTCAGCTAAACCTGTTAAATGCAGCGTAAGTTGTTCAAACAAAAAATATTCACCGAAATCAATCTCGTAGGCCACTATATTTCTCCGTATTNCAGGACCAGGGGATTTAATACTTGGCCATTTCAGAACCAGACAAACCAAACCGTCTCGATTTCGGAAACAGATACCATAAANACTCAGTAAGCCAAAATATATCGATCACACCAGAAAACATCTGAAANAGCAAGTTCCANACCAACGATCCCCGCCATTTCTCCAAACCGACCCTCGTTACCACGTCCAAAACGATCACACGACGGCCCTACTACACTGCCCTGTAAAACTTAGGCACCACGGACGCCTTCGCTATACCAATCCATATGTAGCCGGCCGACGAAAAGACACATAATCAAACTCAAGGCATCAAGGCAATCACTACGCACCAGAGACCACATCGCAAATAGCGTCAATCCCACTGTCGCAGGTAGGCGCTGCACTGTGGCTTGTTGTCCGGACAACGCGAGCGGCTGGCTTGAAGGGTGGCTGGCTGAACCGCATTGTGTACTGTGGCGCACGACCGCCATTCCTACCCCGCATACCTTTGCTTTGGCAATTGCCATGGGCGTGGCCTTGACCGCAACGACGGTGCCGGAGCCATTATGGGCACCGACCAGTGCGAGCGCCGGCGACTCCTTCACTACCGTGAATGGCGCGTTAGGGTCCACCCTACGCTACTGGAGGCGGTCCACATAGGCGCGCACCCGGCGGACGCCCTGGCCTTGCCCTTGCAAGTTGCACAACTCACTGTGGACCAGTGCGTCCGCAATTATGCCGGCATCTCCAGGGGCAAGGTCAGTTGCACCGGAGCACTAGGCGAATGAAATCGGCTAGTTGGCTAGCAGGAACATTGCGCAGCGGAATCTGCGTGGTTTTGTAATCGGAGTTATATGCGGTCATTTGGTTTCTCCTTAATGAGCAATNAGTACTCCCGATAAGNCAGCCAAATCACTATAAGCTTGCCTTAGCGTNTTGGCTCACGTGGTACAAAGTANTTATGCTGGGGCCGGGCGCACNCCTTCCGCCTAGCGGCCCCGTACTCGCGGGTCTAGGAAATCGCGCATCCAGTCGCCGATTATGTTTAGGGAAAGCACCGTCAACATGATGGCTAGGCCAGGGAAGACCGCCAGCCACCAGTAGCCTCCCAGCAGCTGGTCGCGGCTTTCGGCCAGCATGCCGCCCCAGGTAGGCACATCTGGTGGTACGCCTAGCCCCAAGAAAGAAAGGGATGCCTCGGAAAGAATTACAGCTGCGACATTGAATGAAGCGATGACGATCAAGGGCGCAAGAAGGTTAGGTATGATATTCCGATGTATGATGCGCAAGTGGCTGACGCCCAAAGAATGGGCTGCAACAACATAGTCTTTGAGTTTTTGTGCAATAGTTTCCCCACGCGCAATACGCGCATACACAACCCACTGTCCAACCGATAAGATTATCACGAGGTTAACGACACCAGAGCCAAGAACTACCAAAACTAAGATTGCAAGGAGTATGAAGGGGAAAGCCAGCTGGACATCCGCCAGTCTCATGATTACATCGTCGAGGCGGCCGCCAAAATAGCCACTGGTGACTCCCAAGGTGACACCAATGAGGCCACCGATGGATACTGCTGCTACGCCCACGGCCAGCGAGATACGCGCGCCATAGATCAAACGCGACAGTACATCGCGACCTAGCCCGTCTGATCCCAAAATATAAGTAAAGGACTTATTGGCGATTTTCACTTCCGACATCGGGGGTGTGAGGCGCAAGATCAAGTTCTGGCGGTTGGGGTCGGTAGGGGCTAGCTGGTGCGCAAAAAGTGCGGTAATTACCAGAAGCGCCACTAACATAACGGCCAGCAAAGGCCACCGTGCCCACAGCAAGCTGGTCCATGCCTTGGACCATTCCGATCGCTTCNGGCGAGCGTTGCGCTGGTCTACCGCGACCACATGGTCGACGCTTATTTGCGTCTCCACAAGCTTTTTACTCATGGGTNNAGTTGATGCGGGGGAATGATTAGGGCACACTAAACATGCTCTGTCTCTGCGTTAAGTTTTCTCTGTGAGCCTGATCCGCGGGTCGATGATAGTGTAGACCACGTCTACTGCTAAGTTAAGTACCACAAAGAGGAGCGAAAAGACGACGACTGCGGCCTGCACAACCGGGATATCCCGCTGATTGATGGCATTAAATACCAGTCGGCCGACACCTGGCCAAGAGAATACTGTCTCGATCACCACCACACCACTGAGCATGAAGCCAAACTCAAGGCCCAGCATAGTAACAAACGGAATAAGGGCATTGCGGAATGCATGGCGTCTAATGACCTTGCGGATGGCCAACCCCTTGGCGCGGGCCGCAGTTACATATTCCTGACTCAGCACCTCCAGCATAGATGACCGAATCAAGCGAGAGTTGCGCGAGAGTGAAAAGACCGCTAAGCAGATGCCGGGCATTATGACATGGCGCACGGCATCCGGCAGGTTGGCGAGCGCGGTATGGAAGTCTCCGCCGAGTAGTGGCTGGATCACCGGTACATGACCCGAGATGGGTAACCATCTCAGGCCCAGGCCTACAATAAGCATCAGCATAATTCCTAGCCAGAAGCTTGGAATTGACTGGCCGACCATTGCAAAAAGCATTATGCCCCCGTCCCACGGAGTACCGCGGCGGGTAGCCGAAAAGATGCCGATGGGGATGGCTAAGCTCACGGCTAAAAAGATGGCAAAAAAGGTTAGCTCTAACGTGGCGGGCATGCGTTCCATGACCAACTCAAAAGCTGGTGTCCGGGAACGGAGTGAATTACCTAGGTCAAACCGGGCAAGGCCCCAGACATAAGTGCCATATTGTTCGTAGAGAGGTCTGTCAAAACCCAGCTTGGCGCGCGTAGCTGCCACCTCTTCCTCCGTGGCGCGTTCAGAAACGTAAAGGTAGGTTGGATCGCCAGCCAAATGTAAAACTAAAAAGGTTAGCGCAGTGACTCCTAAGATCACCGGCACCATCTGAAAGAGCCGTCGGACAAGAAATGTGTTTATTTCGGTATGTTACGTGGTGCGCACCTCCCCCGCTGCACGTGCTCGTGGTTTTGAGCCAGTGCAGCGGGAGTTCGAAACGCAAAGAGGAAGTAATTGGCCTTATTTCGGCGTTGCCAAAAGCACATCCACGATTTCGTCGCGGCGGGGCTCCCAGTTAACGTCGTTGTTGACGCCATAGAAGTCAGGCTGGAAGTACATGAAGAGCCACGGAGGATCGTTGTACATGATTTCCAGCATCCCGTCCGTAATCTCTTTTTCTTTAACAGAGTCACGGGTTTCGCTCAACTTGGTCCAGCCCTCGAACCACTCCGGGTTGCTCCATTCAGTGTAGTTGGTGGCAGCGTCGGGCTTGGAAATGTCAGACATATCGTAGACGCCACTCCAAGTAGCGCCGCCGGTGCCCACGAAGAAGAGTGGGCCGACCTGATGCTTGCGCAGCAACGGCACAAACTCAGAACCCCATTCCATCTGTTTCAGATTCACTTTGACACCGACATCGGTCAGGTACTGGGCGATGGCCAGGACAACGTTCACATCGTTCAGGTAGCGGCCCTTACCCGCCATCATACCCATCTCGAAGCGCACGCCGTCGGCGTTAGCTTTATAGCCCGCCTCATCCAAGAGTTTTTTGGCCATTTCGGGGTCATAGGAGTAGGCTTTCAAGTTTGCATTGTTGTTGGGCGGATTTACCATACTCGAAGCGCGTTCGCAATCAAACGCAAGGAGCGTCTTGCATATGGTGGGTACATCTACTGCGTACTGAAGCGCAATGCGAACATTCTTATCCTGGAGAATCTTCCCATCCGGCGTGTTGGCGAACTCGTCACCGAGGTTGTAGCCAACATACATGCGCCGAGTGCCGGAGACACCCTTCACCTCGCCGCGGCCGTAACCGTTGATACCCTTGTGCTGGTCGGGCGGCACGTTTGTGATAATGTCCACTTCGCCGGCGATGAGCGCAGCCGAGCGGGTCGAAGCCTCTGGAATGACTTTCCATTCCAGCTCGTCATAAGCCACAGTCCTGGGAGCGTAGTCCGCCACTTTTTCTAACAGAACATGGTCGTCCTTCACCCACTCTACGAATTTATAGGGGCCGGAACCAATGGGGTTGGCAGCGGCATCTTCTAGGCTCATGGCTGAGTAGGAATCCTTGCAGTGAATATAAACTTCGGAGATCAGACCCAAGGCGGGGGACGTGTACTTACCCATGAGGATAGTCACTTCCAACTCGCTGTCGACCCGAACACCCTGATAGTCGATTGAGTCCATGACAAAGCCGGCAGTGTTGCCAGTGAATGCGTTGGCATCATCAGCAGCGCGCTCGAAGGTGTAGGCCACATCCTCGGCGGTCAAGGCTTCGCCGTCATGGCACACTAGACCTTCTTTGAGCTTGAAGCTCATTGCCAATCCATCTTCGGAAACCGTGTAGGAATCGGCCAGATATGGATCGAGGCTGCCGGTTACAGCGATCTCGAATAGTTGACCGAACATGTGGTTGAAAATGTTGGATTCGGCGCGCGAATTCACATTTGAAGGTTCCAGTCCTTGGACGTCCACAGACTGGGCGATCCTCAGTCGCGTTTTAACGACTGGCGCTTCTGTTGGGGCAGGGGCCTCGGTGGCCACAGCCGCCTCGGTCGGGNCGGCAACCGCGGTAGGCGGTACCACCTCCGCAACAGGAGCCGCCACTGGCGCTGCAGTGCAACTGGCGAGCAGAGTTACCAGAAGCATGCCCGCTAAATATCTAGGTGTCCAATTCTTAATCATACATTTCTCCTAATTTCGTATCCAAATTTTTACACTTGGAAGTGATAACTATGAAAACAACCACGGTGGAAGGCACATAATTAGCAAAGCCAAGCGCTTACTGTCAACAATTTTACGAATTTAACAAACCCTGTCAAGTCCACTTTTATCAAGAATCTAGCCTATTTGCGTGTGACTTACATCAAAAGAAAGATATTTGGGGCACGGGATCGTCGGCAACAGAAATTACAGCTGCATCACATCTCCACTCAAACTGAAACAGTACGAATGCATTTAACCCTGCAATCGCTGTCGCGTAGTGATGCTCACGCACACCTGTTCGCAATACTTACTGATGGCGGCATTTACCGGCAGCC
>JGI25928J51866_1000310_pt1 | contig 12157 bp, 12 predicted proteins | sample LauGreFBDMM110DN_2_FD_51866 | JGI IMG/M metagenome (IMG submission 51866)
TCAATAACCATTGGCTGTAGATCTAAAACCTCAAAGACTCTCTCAAAAGAAACTAAAGCACTCATCACATCAACTCTCACATTAGATAACGCGGTTAATGGTCCATACAACCTGGCAAGCAATGCTGTAATGGCCAGCAAAGTTCCAACCGTTAACTCACTATTAATGGCCAGATGCCCTCCAATTCCATAAGCAACCGCTGTAGCAACTGCTGCAATCGAGGTTAAAGCAATGAAGAAAATTCGATTTAGCATTGCTATTGAAATACCAATATCTGCAACCTTACGTGCCTTTACCGCAAAATCATCTTTTTCTTTTTTTGGATCCCCATAAAGTGAGACCAGTAAAGCACCCGAAACATTAAACCGCTCAGTCATATTTGCTGACATCTGAGCATTTATATCAAAAGACTGCCTTGTATAGCCTTGTAGCTTTCGACCAACCCATTTTGTCGGAAGCAGAAATACTGGGAGCAGTACGAGAGAAACTAAAGTAATCTGCCAGGAAAGAGTAAACATTGTTATTGCAACCAGAATTAAACTTAAAAGATTACTAATCACCCCAGATAAAGTTGAGGTAAAGGCCTGTTGTGCTCCGATTACATCAGAATTAAGTCTGGAGATCAGCGCCCCGGTCTGAGTTCTAGTAAAGAAGGCAATTGATTGTTTTTGGACATGTTCAAATATCTGCTTTCTCAGATCATAAATAAGGCCTTCACCAATTCGGGAAGAAAACCACCTACCAGCCATACTAAATAGAGCATCCATTACCGCGATCACACCGACTGCAAAAGCTAACTTTGTAACTAATTCTGCGTTCCTTTGGAATCACGCCATCATCAATCAATTTTCGTAGTAAAAGTGGTGTTGCAATTATTAGAAATGCGTCAATAACAACTGTAATTAGAAAAAAAGTAAGCGAGACCTTATATGGAATAGCAAACTTGGCGATGCGCTTTAAAGTACCTGGCTTTAGCTTCTGATTCTTAACAGATTGATCTTGAGTCAAAGATCTGAAGGACATCCAAGTTGCATGCATTGACATAAGACAACCTTAGTGAGGTCTAGAATAAAATTTAAACAGTAAATCCAATCGAGCGTAATTGTTCACGCCCATCATCAGAAATTTTATTCGGACCCCAAGGCGGCAGCCAAACCCAGTTGATTTTCACATCTGAAGTTATATCAGCTAGAACCTGCCGAGTTTGATCCTCAATTACATCTTGCAATGGGCATGCAGCAGAGGTTAATGTCATATCAAGAGTTGCAATATTATTTTCATCTAACCGCATGTCATAAACTAAGCCAAGATCAACTACGTTAATACCAAGCTCTGGATCAATTACATCCTTCATCGCCTCTGTTACATCATCAATAGTTGTACTCATCTGCTAATCCTATGCCATCACTTGCGCAGAAGCATCTTTAAATGCCATCCAACCGAGTAGGGCGCATTTAATTCGGGCTGGAAACTTAGATACGCCAGCAAATGCCACACCATCCTCTAGTAAGTTCTCATCCCCTACTGACTGTCCCTTACTCTGCATTAACTCTACAAAAGCGTCAAGAATCTTTATTGCCTCTTGATAGCTCTTACCAATTAATAGCTCACTCATCACTGAGGCACTTGCCATTGATATTGAGCAGCCAATCCCATCCCAGGAAATCTCCTTAACTATCTGCCCGCTCATTAATAAATTAAGAGTTACTTCATCACCGCAACTAGGGTTGTTGTGATGGACTTGAATATCTTTCTGCTCTGATAATCCTTTATGTTTAGGCGACTTATAGTGATCAAGAATTACCTCTTGATAGAGTGAATCTAACTCCATTACTTTCCCACCTTGAAGTAAATTTTAACCTGCTCAATTGCTGCAAGAAGAGCGGTGATATCAGATGAGTCGTTATATAAATGAAATGATGCTCTAGTAGTGCCTACTAAATTAAGTTTGCGCATCAACGGCCAGGCGCAGTGATGGCCTGTTCTAACTGCAATTCCATACTGATCAAGAACCTGTCCAACATCATGGGGGTGCACGCCATCGACTGTGAAGGAGACAACTCCGCCACGATCTTTCATATCAAGTGGGCCAATTACATCTACCCCAGATATTTTAGAAATACCATCTAGTAATTGCTTAGTTAAATCCGCTTCATGCCCTGCAATCGTTTCCATGCCAACCATATTTAAATAATCAATTGCAGCTGATAACCCAACAGCTTGTGCCATATTAGGAACACCTGCTTCAAATTTTCTAGGAGCTTTTGCCCAGGTTGCCCCCTCCATACTTACTGAATCAACCATTGAACCACCAAATAATGCCGGCTCAAGCTTCTCTAATAACTCTGTTCTACCCCAAAGAATTCCAACTCCAGTTGGACCTAAAGCTTTGTGGCCAGAGAATGCTAGAAAATCAACATCTAATTTTTTAACATCAACTGCAAAGTGGGGTGCTGATTGACAGGCATCTAGTACCACCACTGCGCCAACAGCATGTGCTGCCTTAGTAATCTCAGTCAGAGGCACAATTGTTCCAAAAACATTTGACTGATGGGTTATTGCAACAACTTTAGTCTTCTTATTAATTAGCGTATCGATATTAGAAGTATCTAATCTGCCATCCTTTGTGATAGAAAACCAGCGCAATTTTGCACCAGATCTCTTAGCCAGTTGTTGCCACGGAATTAAATTAGCGTGGTGCTCCATCTCAGAGACCACAATCTCATCTCCGGCAGATACATTAAACTTAGAATCAGGGTTACCTAATGAGTAGGCGATCATATTTAAAGACTCGGTGGCACTTTTGGTAAAAATTACCTCATCAGTTTTTGCGCCAATGAAATTAGCAAGATTCTCTCTGGCAGATTCATAAGCTTGCGATGCCTCTTCAGCTAGTAGGTGTGCTCCACGGTGAACAGCAGAGTTAATTGTTCGATAAAAATTAGATTCAGCAGCAATTACTGACTCTGGCTTTTGCGAGGTAGCACCATTATCTAAGTAGATTAAAGGATTATCACCGCGCACCTTGCGATGGAGAATAGGAAAATCCTTCTTGTATTTAGATAGATCTACACTCATTGTGTATTACGCAGTTATGTACTCTGCGTAACCCTTCTCCTCAAGCTTGTCCGCAAGCTCTGGTCCACCCTCTTCAACAATTTTGCCATTAGCAAATACATGCACATAATCAGGCTTTATGTAACGAAGAATTCTGGTGTAGTGGGTAATTAACATAACCCCAAGATCAGAGTTAGCCTTTACGCGATTTACACCTTCAGAAACAATTCGAAGTGCATCAACATCAAGACCTGAATCTGTCTCATCTAAAATTGCAATCTTTGGCTTTAGTAACTCCATCTGCAAAATCTCATGACGCTTTTTCTCCCCGCCTGAGAAGCCCTCATTAACATTTCGCTCTGAAAAATCAGTATCCATATTTAATGAAGCCATAGCAGCTTTAACCTCACCAACCCAGGTGCGAACCTTTGGTGCCTCACCACGGATTGCAGTAACTGCAGTTCTTAAGAAGTTAGATACTGAGACACCTGGTACCTCAACTGGGTACTGCATTGCAAGAAATAATCCAGCCTTAGCTCGCTCATCAACACTCATCTCAAGTACATCTGCGCCATCTAAGGTTACAGATCCTCCAGTAATAATGTATTTAGGATGACCTGCAATTGAGTATGCAAGTGTTGATTTACCAGAACCATTTGGTCCCATAATTGCATGGGTCTCACCAGATCGAATTGTCAGATCTACACCTCGTAAAATCTCTTTATTTCCAGCATCGGTTAACACACTTACCTGCAAGTTCTTAATCTCTAATACGCTCATTTTTATCTCCTATGTTGTTGGGTTAACTGATTACTACTTTGTTGCCATCGCGCTTTACATTAAAGGCCTTTAACGCTTCAGTTGCTGGTGGGGTAAGTGCCTGCCCGGTACGCAAATCAAACTCTGCTCCATGTAGCCAACACTCAATTTTTGTTCCAGTAACTTCGCCCTCAGAAAGAGAGGCCTCAGAATGTGTGCAGGTATCTGCAATTGCGAAAACTTCATCCCCTACTCGGGTAACACAAACTGCTGTGCCATTTACCTCAATAGCAACTGGCTTACTATCAACTAGAGAATCAAAAGCTAACTCACTCATTACTCTCCTACCTTTGCTAGCTCATCATCAATTCTGCCCATCAATCGCTCTTCTAACTCTTCACTCTTTAATTTACTTACAATCTCAGCAAAGAAGCCACGAATAACTAATCTGCGAGCAATATCGGAAGGGATTCCCCGTGATTGCAGATAAAACAGTTGCTCATCATCAAAGCGACCAGTTGTGCTGGCATGGCCTGCGCCAATAATCTCACCGGTTTCAATCTCTAAATTCGGAACCGAGTCAGCACGAGCACCATCTGTTAGTAAAAGATTTCGGTTTAACTCATATGTGTCAGTTCCATCTGCACCTTTATGAATAAACACATCCCCAATCCATACCGTACGCGCATCATTACCAGCTAATGCTCCCTTGTAATTAACCCTAGATTTTGCATTTGGCACATTGTGATCAACATGGATGCGATGCTCTAGATGCTGTCCATCGGTTGCAAAGTAGATTCCATATAGATCAGCAAAGGCACCGGGACCAGTAAACTCAACAGTTGGACTAATACGTACAACTGAACCACCAATTGAAACTACGTAAGAGGTGAATTGTGCATCCTTGGCAATAATTGCATGGTGTTGGCCAACATGAACAGCGTTTCTATCCCACTCCTGCAAGGTAATAAAATTAAGACTAGCGCCAGCAGCTAGTGAAATTTCAATCTCTTCTCCAATCTGAGCTGAACCATTATTTTCAATAATTACAGTTGCTCTGCTATTTACGCCAGCTTGAATTACCAATCTGCTCAGTTCAGCAGTGCTACCACAGCTACGTTTTAAAAAGATTGGCTCGCTTAGCTCAATATCCTTATCAATACTGAGTAAGGAGATCTTTTTAACATTTTGGCGAATTCGATTTGTAACCACATCAGTTGATGCGTAGCCAGGTGGAAACTCGGCAGGATCTGGAGTAGTAAGTGATACGCCAGCAGCAAGGGCTGCTTTACTGGAGATAGAAATATGATCAGCAACATCTAATGAAAGATCATGTAATCCAGCAAGCCGCTTTAGCGGAGTAAAGCGCCACTCCTCTTCCCGACCATGTGGGGTTAGGTAATTACTAGTTAATAAACTCATTAACCAACTGCGCCTTCCATTTGCATTTCAATAAGTCGATTTAATTCAAGGGCATACTCCATTGGTAGCTCCTTAGCGATTGGCTCAATAAAGCCACGGACAATCATCGCCATCGCCTCATCCTCACTTAAGCCACGAGACATTAAGTAAAAGAGTTGGTCATCACTGATTTTAGAGACTGTCGCCTCATGTCCCATAGAGACATCATCTTCGCGAACATCAACATAAGGATATGTATCAGAGCGAGAAATAGTGTCAACAAGTAAGGCGTCACATTTAACTGTGCTCTTAGAGTGATGCGCACCTTTTTCAACTTTTACTAAACCACGGTATGAGGTTCGACCACCACCTCGTGCCACTGATTTAGAGATAATTGTTGATGATGTGTAAGGGGCGGCATGAACCATCTTTGCACCAGCATCTTGATGTTGTCCCTCACCAGCAAAGGCGATTGAAAGTGTCTCACCCTTTGAGTGTGGTCCCATCAACATAACAGCTGGATACTTCATGGTTACCTTAGATCCGATGTTGCCATCGATCCACTCCATAGTGGCTCCCTCAGCACATGTTGCTCGCTTTGTTACCAAGTTATAAACATTGTTTGACCAGTTTTGAATAGTTGTGTAACGAACTCGAGCATTTTTCTTTACAATAATTTCAACAACTGCTGAGTGCAATGAATCAGATGAATAAATTGGCGCAGTACAACCTTCAACATAGTGAATATATGAATCCTCGTCAGCGATGATTAAGGTGCGCTCAAACTGGCCCATATTCTCAGTATTAATTCGAAAGTATGCCTGAAGTGGAATATCAACCTTTACACCCTTTGGTACATAAATAAATGAACCACCAGACCAAACAGCGGTATTAAGGGCGGCAAATTTGTTGTCACCAACTGGAATTACCGTTCCAAAGTACTCTTTAAATAGATCACCNTGGGTGCGTAGNGCAGTATCGGTATCAAGAAATAGCACACCCTGCTTCTCTAAATCTTCCCGGATTGAGTGGTANACCACCTCAGACTCATATTGAGCNGCAACNCCAGANACTAAACGTTTTTTCTCTGCCTCTGGAATACCAAGTCGATCATAGGTATTTTTAATATCATCTGGCAGATCTTCCCAAGAGGTAGCTTGCTTCTCAGTTGAGCGCACAAAGTATTTGATTGTGTCAAAGAAGATTCCACTTAAATCTGATCCCCAACTTGGCATTGGCTTCTTATCAAATAAACCTAAACCTTTTAAGCGAAGATCAAGCATCCATTGTGGCTCACTCTTCTTAGCTGAGATATCACGAACAACCTCTTCATTAAGGCCGCGGCGACTATTTGATCCAGCATCAGTTTTATCTGACCAGCCGTACTCATACTTTCCAATACCTTCTAATTCTGGATGGGCGATTTGGGTCATGAGCGTGCTCCTTCTTTCGTTTTGGATTTACGTTTTTGGGAATTATTTGCAGGGATAAATGTGGTGCAAACACCATCACCGTGGGCAATAGTGGCAAGACGTTGAACATGGGTTCCAAGAATTGCTGAAAATGCTGCAGTCTCCGCCTCGCAAAGTTGGGGAAACTCAGATGCTACGTGAGCAATTGGACAGTGGTGTTGGCAAATCTCTTCACCACTTCCCATCTTGTCAGTTGTTGCGGCATAACCCTCTTTAGTTAATATCTTTGCAAGCGCCCGAGTTTTTTCAGAGATATTTTTATTAGAGAGCTTAATCTGCTCACCCTTACGAATAAATTCATTAGCCCTACTCTGTGCAAACTCAGTAACAAGGTGGGAGCCATTTTTGCTTGCCATAAACTTCAGCGCCGCAACTGCTAAATCATCATATGAGTGTTCAAATTTCTCTCGTCCACCATCTGTCATTACAAACACCTTTGATGGTCTGCCTCTGCCACGAAGTGTGCTGCTTTGATATGGCTCTCGCGCAGTTAATACTCCCTCGGCAATTAATGAATCTAAATGGCGACGAATACCTGCTGGTGTGATTGCTAATTTCTGTGCTAAATCTGCAGCGGTAGCTGGGCCTGCCTCCAAAATGGTGCGGGCAACCTGATCGCGGGTCTTATCTGGCTCACTCTTTTTCACAACATAAGTGTTGCGTAATTCAGCGATAAGTGCCAATCCATCCGCNGCTTTATGGTGTGAATTACGCCTTACTCCTACCGCTTAATCAAGCGGGGTTAGGGCACAAACCAATAGGCTTAAATCATGTTGGTAGCTAAAAAATCCCTCCCCGGAAGGCTTTTTGGCTTACTAGTTTTTCTACAAGGCGCATTAATCGTTACAGGTGGTGCGGTTCGACTCACCGGCTCCGGCCTTGGTTGTCCAACCTGGCCAGAGTGCACTCCAGGTTCCTACACGCCAGTCCCCTATCAAGCCGAAGGAGCGCTACATGCCTGGATTGAGTTTGGTAACCGTCTTTTAACCTTTGTACTTTTATTCACCGCTGTTGCTTGCCTAATTGTTGCANTTAAGTCATCAAAAAATGCGGTAATGAAAACTCGCGTACGCATACTTGCAGCCTTNCAGCTTCTTGGAATATTAGGTCAGGGCGTGCTGGGTGGAATTACTGTTTTAACCGATCTGCATCCAATTCCAGTTGCTGGNCANTTTTTACTCTCTATATTTTTAATTGCAGGTGCGCTCTCATTGCGTTTTGAAATGATTGGAATAAGTCGTGAAAAAGNTGAAGGCTTAATTGCTGCCCTAATACCAATCCTGCTTTGGCTTACACTAATTGTTTTGATTATTGGCACAGTAGTTACCGGTAGTGGACCACATGCTGGAGATGAAAATGCAAAACGATTTGGTTTAGATCCTAAATCTGTCTCTTGGCTACACGCTGATTTTGTCATTGCATTGCTTGTGCTAAGCACCATTCTCTGGCTATTAATTAAACAATCTGGATCAGCTATGTTAACTCGCAAAATTCAAATATTTCTTTTAGTCGCATTTGCGCAAGGCGGCATTGGGTATATTCAGTACTTAACTGGCCTACCTGAGATAATTGTGGGGGCGCATCTGCTTGGTGCCACGCTAGTCTGGGGTAGTGCTTGGAGCCTTATTAAGCACTCTGGTTCAAGTTTTAGATTGCGAAAGGTGAGTTAAATGCANTTGNTAAAATGGCAANNACTAGATGATAAAGCGGTTGCGATCTCACGAGCTTTTGCAATGGATGCAGCACAAAAGGTAGGAAACGGCCACCCTGGTACTGCCATGTCACTAGCCCCTGTTGCATATACGCTTTTTCAACGAATTCTTAAACATGATCCAGCAAATCCAAATTGGATCGCTCGGGATCGCTTTATCCTCTCCTGTGGTCACTCTTCCTTAACCTTATATATTCAACTTTATCTATCTGGTTACGGCTTGGAGCTGGAGGATCTGAAAAACTTTAGAACCCATCAGGCAAAGACACCTGGACACCCAGAGTATGGACACACATTAGGTGTTGAGACAACAACTGGTCCGCTTGGTCAGGGAGTTGCCAACGGTGTTGGTATGGCAATGGCAGCTAGATATGAAAAAGGAATGCTAGATCCAGAGAATAAAACTGATTTGTTTGATCATAATATTTGGGTGCTCTGCTCCGATGGTGATCTACAAGAGGGCATTAGTGCTGAAGCATCATCACTTGCTGCAACTCAACAACTTGGCAACTTAAAAGTAATTTATGATGATAATCGAATTTCAATTGAGGGTGACACACATATCAGCGCAACTGAGGATGTCTCAGCTAGGTATCGTGCCTATGGCTGGGCGGTAATTGAGGTTGCTGCTAAAGCAGATGGTGATGTTGATCGAGAAAAATTAGAGGCAGCGATGATCGCAGCAATTGCCGAGAAAAATAAACCAGTTCTGATTCATCTTCACACAGTTATTGCTTGGCCTGCGCCAAATGCAAGGGGCACTTCAAAGGCTCATGGCTCAGCATTGGGTGCTGATGAGATTGCTGCAACAAAGAAAATTCTAGGGTTAGAGCCACAAGATTCATTTATCGCTCCAGATGATGTGATCGCTCATGCAAGAGCGGTGAAGGTGCGAGGAGCTGAGATTTATAAGCAGTGGCAGGTTAAATTTAATGAGTGGGAAAAGGCTAATCCACAATCTGCTCAATTATTAAATAGATTAATTAATAAGAAGTTACCCCCTGATTGGGATAAATCTTTACCAGTATTTCCAATTGATAAAGAGATTGCCACAAGAGCTGCCTCTGGCAAAGTAATTCAGGTGCTTGCAAAAACACTCCCAGAGTTCTGGGGTGGTTCAGCAGATTTAGCAGATAGCAATAACACCACCATTGAAGGTGGGGGCTCATTCTTACCAGCAACTAGCAAAATGGCCGGAGCAAATCCATATGGTCGAATAATTCACTTTGGAATTCGTGAGCACGCTATGGGCGCGATTATAAATGGCGCAGCACTACATGGATTGGTAAAGCCATTTGCAGGAACATTTTTAGTATTTAGCGATTATATGCGCGGAGCAGTTCGCTTATCAGCGTTAATGCAACTACCAGTAACCTATGTATGGACCCATGATTCAATCGGTCTTGGTGAGGATGGTCCAACCCATCAACCAGTGGAACATCTAGCTGCACTACGTACTATTCCTGGTCTTGCTGTAATCAGACCTGCTGATGCAAATGAAGTGAGCATCTGTTGGCAAGAGATTATTAAACGCGCTAAACCGGTTGGGTTGGCACTTTCGCGGCAAAATTTGCCAGTACTTGATCGCAATAAATACGCATCTGCGCAAGGAGCTGCAAATGGTGCATATGTTTTAGCTTATGGCAGTGCGGACTCAAAAGATAAGTGTGAGGTAATTTTAATTGCTACCGGCTCAGAGATTCACCTGGCAATCACAGCCAGGGAAAAATTAGCAGAAGAGGGCATTAAGGCTCGAGTAGTTAGTGCGCCCTGCCTTGAATGGTTTATGGAGCAGCCTGAGAGTTATCGAAATCAAGTTTTGCCTAAAACAATTAAAGCACGGGTAAGCATCGAGGCAGGTGTAGCACAGCCTTGGTATCAATATATTGGTGATAGCGGTGTTCCTATCTCGGTAGAAAGTTTTGGGGCATCAGCTAGCGCATCTGTTTTGTTTAAAGAGTTTGGATTTACCGTTGAGAATGTAGTCAGCGCAGCTAAAGAAAGTATTCGCAACGCAAATGGGTAATGCGTTGGCACAAATATCCCAAAGTGGGGTTGCAGTTTGGCTTGATGATTTATCTAGAGATCGCTTAAAAAATGGCTCATTAAATAAATTAATCCAAACCGATAATGTGGTTGGGGTAACTACTAATCCAAATATTTTTGCAACGGCGATTGGCAACTCGCAACTTTATCAAGGTGATATAAAGCAGAATAAGGATAAATCAACTGAAGAGATCATTACTAAATTGACTACCGATGATGTTCGAAGTGCCTGTGATCTATTTAGTGAGATTTTTAAGAGTACTAATGGCGTTGATGGCAGAGTCTCAATTGAGGTTGATCCCAGATTTGCTCGGGATACTGCCGCCACTATTGGGCAAGGTAAGCAGTTGTGGCAAATTATCGATCGTCCAAATCTATTAATAAAGGTACCGGCTACCATTGAAGGATTACCTGCTATAACAGATTTAATATCCAGCGGAATTAGCGTCAATGTTACCTTAATTTTCTCGGTCAATAGATACAAAGAGGTTTTAGCTGCATATGCAGCAGGATTAGAAAAAGGATTAAGTAATGGGTCTTCAATAAGAAACATCCACTCAGTTGCCTCTTTTTTTATTAGCCGAATTGATTCTGAAGTAGATAAGCAGCTTCCAATAGATTCTGAGTTACGTGGCATGACGGCAATTGCCAATGCTGTGATGGCATACGAGGCGTGTTTAGCATTTGAAAAAACTCCTCGCTGGCAAAGCTTGAAAGATAAGGGTGGGAATCTGCAGCGCCCGCTTTGGGCATCAACTGGTGTTAAAGATCGTGCCTATGATCCAACTCGTTATGTAATGTTGTTAGTTGCAAAAAATACTGTTAATACAATGCCGGAGGCAACTTTAAATATAGTTAGAGATTCTGGCATTTTTAGTGGTGACACAATTACACCAAATATAAAGAGTGCTAAGGCAACCTTAGCTAAATTGGCGATGGCAGGTATTGATCTAGATAAGGTAACCAAGCACTTAGAGATTGATGGGGTGGCTAAATTTGAGGCCGCTTGGTTAGATTTAATGAATTCAGTCAAAACAGTTGCTATCGGATCATAAATGAAAATATCCGGGCCAGTCTTAGATAGAAATAAGCCAGAGATAATTGCAAAGTTAGCTGCAATTGCTCCAAGAATTGCTAAGAAGGATCCAAATATATGGGGAGTAAAGAGTGAGGCAGCAACTCGCCTTGATTGGATTGATCTGCCTACCAGATCCCGAGATCTTCTCCCCCAGCTAGATGCACTATCTGCTTGGGCTAGAAGCAATAAATTAACTCACATTGTTTTGTGTGGCATGGGCGGTTCATCTCTTGCACCGGAAGTAATAGCTGCAACCTATAAAAAAGAATTAACAGTCCTTGATTCTACAGACCCTGCTCAAATAAGTAATTCGATCCCAAAAGATTTAAATAAGGCAGTTATAGTAATAGCTTCAAAATCTGGTGGCACAATTGAGACGCAATCTCAATTTAAGTTCTATCAAAAAATATTTTTAGATAGTAATTTAAACCCTACCGATCACATAGTGATCATTACTGATCCAGCAACCGTACTTGATAAATCAGCTCGCTCTGGTGGCTTTCGAGTAATTAATGCAGATCCAAATGTGGGTGGCCGATTTAGTGCTTTGTCAGCCTTTGGATTAGTGCCCGCCGCCTTAGTGGGAGTTGATATATCTATTTTGCTAGATGATGCGGAGAAAGCATCTCGTAA
>JGI25928J51866_1000315_pt1 | contig 12087 bp, 6 predicted proteins | sample LauGreFBDMM110DN_2_FD_51866 | JGI IMG/M metagenome (IMG submission 51866)
AGATATGCTCAGCAGACACAACTCGAAGTGGCCTATGCCCACTACAAGGATAACGAGAAGGCCTCTGCCATCGCCGCCGCCGACCGATTCATAAAGCTTCACCCAAACCATGCTAATGTGGATTATGCTTATTATCTGAGGGGGTTGGCTAATTTCAATGACGACCTTGGATTGATGGGCATCATAACTGAGATGATCAGCGGTCAAGATATGAGTGAGCGTGACCCGAAGGCTTCACGCGAGTCATTTGAGAACTTTAAGCTACTGGTGACACGGTTCCCAAATAGCAAGTATAGCCCCGATGCAGTCCTCCGGATGAACTACCTAGTCAACATGGTGGCCATGCTTGAGGTCCATGTGGCTCGTTATTACATGAGGCGCGGTGCCTATGTCGCAGCAGTGAACCGGGCCCAGGTTGCTTTAAAGGACTATCCCCAGACTCCCGCCACGGAGGAAGCCCTCGCCATCATGGTAAAGGCTTACCATGCACTCGAAATGACTGATCTGAGGGATGATGCGGACCGCGTGATGAGGAAAAACTTCCCCAACAGCCAATACCTTGCAGACTCACCCGTTACGGATGGTCGGCCTTGGTGGAGGAGCTGGTAGAAGATATACCTTAGAGATTCTGACGCGGCAGACTCACCGGTTAGATTATTTCAGTATCTTGATGACGGCTATTCAGTCACTTGTTGAAACTGTATCTAAAAGTAAAAGTCTACAGTTGCAACAAGTGAGCTCACCAGCTTGTTAGTTACGCAGCGCTGCCCTGAACTTCTCCAATCTCGCTCAACCCATGGTCTTCAGCAAAGCCACCATCCGTCACTGCCCTCTGCTTCTTACGCTTATTGTGGGAGACTAAACCTGTACCAGCAGGAATAAGTCGTCCCACAATGACATTTTCCTTAAGCCCTCTCAAATCATCCTTCTTACCCATAATTGCAGCCTCAGTTAGCACTCGCGTAGTTTCCTGGAAGGATGCTGCAGAAATAAATGAATCGGTAGAAAGAGATGCTTTGGTAATACCCAGAAGCGTGAATTCATAGACAGCTACTTGTTTCCCCTCAGCCAACATTTGCTCATTCTCTATAAGCAGATCTGCGCGTTCCACCTGCTCACCGGTGATGAAGCGAGTATCTCCAGCATTGACGATATGAACGCGACGTAACATCTGCCGTACAATTACCTCGATATGCTTGTCATTTATCTTTACACCCTGAAGCCGGTATACATCCTGTACTTCGTCTGTGATGTATCGTGCCAGCGCCTCAACTCCGAGAAGACGTAGAATGTCATGTGGGTCAGCCGGGCCATCAACAATACTTTCCCCTTTATTCACCACCTGACCATCATGCGCGGTCACGTGCTTCTCTTTTGAAATTAGGTACTCATGAGCAACTTCATCCAGATCTGTAATTACTAGCCGCTGCTTTCCTTTAGTATCTTTACCGAAGGATACGATCCCAGTTACTTCGGCAAGCACACCTGCATCCTTCGGAGAGCGTGCTTCGAATAGCTCCGCTACACGGGGAAGGCCACCGGTAATATCACGTGTTTTAGAGCTTTCTTGCGGTATTCTCGCCAACACCTCACCTACATTGACCTGCTGTCCGTCTCGGACCGTTATGATACATCCGACCTGGAACGTAATGCTGACGGATAAATTTCCAGCAGCGATCTTTACTTCATTGCTCTGGTCATCNAATAGCTTTACCAGTGGACGCAGCCCCTTAGCCTGTATCACTCCCCGACGCTTTGGATCGATAACTACTAAGGTAGATAGACCTGTCACTTCATCAATCTGTTTGGCAACCGTCACCCCTTCCTCAACATTCTCGAATCGTACTTTGCCGGCATACTCAGTGATGATTGGACGAGTATGAGGATCCCATGCCGCGAGCACCTTCCCAGCTTTCACCACCACTCCATCAGGCACCAGCAGGGTAGCGCCATAGGGAATCCTGTGACGCTCACGTTCGCGTCCTACATCATCTTGTATCACTACTTCACCACTACGAGAAATAGAAATTAATTCTTGACGAGAATTAGTTACGTAACGCATTGTTGGTGAATAAAGAACTGCTCCATTTGACTTACTCTCTACCTGGCTAGCTACCGCGGTTCGTGATGCTGCGCCACCAATATGGAATGTACGCATGGTTAGCTGTGTACCGGGTTCACCGATAGACTGAGCGGCAATAACCCCAACAGCCTCTCCCACATTAACGGGTGTTCCACGTCCTAGATCACGTCCGTAACATTTGGCGCACAGACCATAACGAGTTTCGCACGTCAGTGGCGTGCGAACTTTTACTTCATCAATACCCATTGACTCGATTGTATCTACCGCATCCTCGTCCAATAGAGTGCCGGCTGGATACATTACTGACTGGTCATCCGGATTGATAACATCATTCGCCGCTACTCGACCTAACACGCGCTCACGCAATGCTTCGATTACTTCACCACCCTCGACCAGCGCTTTCATTACTGCGCCCATACTGGTCCCGCAATCATCTTCCGTTACCACCAGATCCTGCGTTACATCAACTAAACGACGGGTCAAGTAACCTGAATTTGCAGTTTTTAATGCCGTATCTGCTAAACCTTTGCGCGCACCATGAGTCGATATAAAGTACTGTAAGACATTTAACCCTTCTCGGAAATTTGCAGTAATGGGTGTCTCAATGATCGAACCATCCGGCTTGGCCATCAGTCCTCGCATCCCTGCGAGTTGACGGATCTGGGCAGCAGACCCGCGAGCGCCTGAGTCCGCCATCATATAAATTGAGTTAAATGATTCCTGCGTTACTGGTTTCCCCTTTTTGTCTTTTTTTGCTTCGCCGGTCAGTTGATCAATTACAAGCTCAATCCCAAGCTGGTCCATCATCGCTTTAGCTACTTGATCCCCAGCACGTCCCCAGATATCTACTACTTTATTGTACCGTTCACCTTGAGTCACCAAACCGGAAGTGTACTGAGCCTCAATGTCCTGAACCTCAGTCTCAGCTGCACTAATAATATCGCTTTTCTGTGGCGGAGTGAGCATGTCATCCACACAAATTGAAATGCCTGCACGGGTAGCGTAGGTGAAGCCAGAATACATCAACTTATCCGCAAAAATTACCGTCTCACGCAAGCCACAACGACGGAAACTGGCATTTATCAGCTTAGATATCTCTTTCTTTTTGAGCGCTTTATTAATTAGTGAAAACGGCAAACCAGCCGGCAAGATTNCAGACAGTAACGCACGTCCGACAGTAGTGTCATAACGTGTAGTTACTTCACGACGTCCGCCCTCTGCGTCTTCTTCATACTCCTTGATCCGAACGAGTACCTTGGCATTCAGCTCTACCATTCTGCTCTCATAGGCGCGGGATAGTTCGCTAATATTTGCGAACATCATTCCCTCACCACGCGCACTCACTCGCTCACGTGTGGTGTAATACAAACCCAGCACGATATCTTGCGATGGCACGATAATCGGTTCGCCATTAGCGGGCGAGAGAATGTTATTGCTTGACAGCATCAGTGTGCGACATTCCATTTGTGCTTCCAGAGATAATGGCACGTGTACTGCCATTTGGTCGCCATCAAAGTCAGCATTGAATGCTGCGCATACCAGCGGATGCAACTGTATCGCTTTACCCTCAATCAGCACCGGTTCGAATGCTTGGATACCCAATCGATGTAACGTTGGCGCTCTATTTAACATTACTGGGTGCTCACGAATTACGTCTTCCAATATATCCCAGACAATTGGCGTTTCATTCTCTACTTCCCGCTTGGCTGCCTTGATTGTGCTGGCAATACCCATTATTTCCAATTTATTAAAAATGAATGGTTTAAACAGTTCCAGCGCCATCTTTTTTGGTAGTCCGCATTGATGGAGCTTAAGCTGTGGACCCACCACGATCACTGAACGTCCAGAGTAATCCACACGCTTACCAAGCAAGTTCTGTCGGAAACGTCCACCCTTGCCCTTGATCATATCGGCGAGAGATTTTAGTGGCCGCTTATTGGCACCTGTCATAGCCTTGCCGCGACGTCCGTTATCCAGCAATGAGTCTACTGCTTCTTGCAGCATGCGTTTCTCATTACGCACAATGATTTCAGGTGCTTTCAACTCCAACAACCGTTTCAAACGATTGTTCCGATTGATGACTCTACGATATAAATCATTCAAGTCAGAAGTGGCAAAACGTCCACCATCTAACGGTACCAGTGGTCGCAGTTCTGGTGGCAATACCGGCAAGACTGCCAGCACCATCCATTCTGGCTTAATACCTGATTTATTGAATGCCTCCAGCACCTTCAGGCGCTTGGAGATCTTCTTCATCTTGGTCTCGGAGCCGGTAGTTGCCATCTCGCTCCGCAAGCTATCGATCTCCGAGCGGATGTTTATATTGGCTAATAAATCGCGAATTCCTTCTGCGCCCATGCTTGCACGGAAGTCATCTCCATACTCTTCCGTCTTTGCGCGGTAATCATCATCTGTCAGGAGCTGACACCGTTCCAACGGTGTCATGCCAGGGTCTGTCACCACAAAAGCTTCGAAATAAAGTACCCTCTCGATATCCCGCAGAGTCATATCTAACACGATGCCCAACCGAGACGGCAACGACTTCAGAAACCAGATATGCGCCACTGGTGAGGCTAGTTCAATGTGCCCCATACGTTCCCGCCGTACCTTGGATAGCGTAACTTCGACCCCGCATTTCTCGCAGATTACCCCGCGGTGCTTTAGTCGTTTATATTTCCCGCACAAACATTCGTAATCCTTTACTGGGCCGAAAATTTTGGCACAAAAAAGACCATCCCGTTCTGGTTTGAATGTACGGTAGTTAATTGTTTCTGGTTTTTTTACCTCGCCATAAGACCATGACCTTATTTTCTCAGGTGAAGCGAGGCCGATCTTGATCGAGTCGAACTCTTCTTTCTGGGTAACCTGTTTAAATAAATCGAGCAGAGCTTTCATTTTTCACTCCTATTAATCAGGTATTAATACAAAATATTTCGGTGAAGTTTCCCGAAATATAAATTTTTAGCTTTTATTTCGCCGTAGCAAAAAAATTTTAATGCCGATCTAAACTGATATCCAATCCTAGCGAACGGATTTCTTTAACGAGCACATTGAATGATTCCGGCATCCCTGCTTCGATCTTGTGGTCACCCTTAACGATGCTTTCATACACCTTGGTACGTCCATTCACATCGTCAGATTTGACTGTCAGCATTTCTTGTAGCGTATAGGCAGCGCCGTAGGCTTCTAATGCCCAAACCTCCATCTCGCCGAATCGTTGGCCACCGAACTGAGCCTTGCCACCTAACGGTTGCTGAGTTACCAAGCTGTAAGGGCCTGTAGAGCGCGCATGCATCTTATCGTCTACTAAATGATGTAGCTTAAGTACATGCATGTAACCCACCGTCACTGGGCGGTCGAATGCTTCACCGGTTCTGCCGTCATACAGCACAACCTGACCTGATCTCGGTAGCCCTGCAAGTTCAAGCATATCTTTAATTTCATGCTCGGTAGCGCCATCAAACACAGGTGTTGCAAATGGTACCCCGTCCTTTAGATTTTCAGCTAAGTCCAGCACTTCTCCATCGGTGAGCGAAGCGATGTCCTCGGGTTTGCCACTACTGTTGTAAATTTTGTTGAGAAACTTCCTGATCTCCGTGGGTTTGTTATGAGCCTCCAGCATATCGCCGATCTTTCTGCCTAGTCCTTTTGCAGCCCACCCTAAATGAGTTTCTAATATCTGACCTACATTCATCCGTGAAGGCACGCCTAGAGGATTCAAAACCACATCCACTGGTGTCCCATCAGCCATGTAAGGCATATCTTCAATGGGTACGATCTTGGAGATTACGCCCTTATTACCGTGGCGGCCTGCCATCTTATCGCCCGGCTGTAAACGACGCTTCACCGCAATGTAGACCTTTACCATTTTCTGTACACCCGGGGGCAACTCATCTCCCTGGGTTAGTTTTTTCTTCTTTTCATCAAAAGCGGCATCAAATTCTTTACGCTTTTGTGCCAACCCTTCCTTGATCTGCTCCAACTGAAGGCTTATTTCTTCATTGGACAACCGTATGTCGAACCAGTGGTGCGGATCAACACTGTCCAAATACTCCTTCGTTATTCGAGCGCCTTTAGCTAGTTTTTTTGGTCCGCCAGTTGCTGTTTTCCCCTTAAGCAAGCGCTCGATCCGCTCAAATGCATCTGATTCCACGATACGCATCTGATCAGCCAGGTCTTTCTTGTAACGTTTAAGTTCGTCATCTATGATCTGCTGCGCTCGTTTATCACGTTCAATACCCTCCCGTGTAAATACTTGGACATCAATCACTGTGCCAGAGATGCCAGAAGGCACGCGCAGCGATGTGTCTTTCACATCAGAAGCCTTCTCACCAAAGATTGCCCTCAGTAGCTTCTCTTCCGGCGTCAGTTGGGTTTCACCTTTTGGGGTGACCTTACCCACCAAGACATCCCCTGCTTCTACCTCGGCACCAATGTGAACGATGCCAGATTCATCCAAACGACCAAGTTGCATTTCAGATAGGTTAGAGATGTCACACGTAATTTCTTCCGTCCCTAACTTGGTATCGCGACTCACCACGGACAATTCTTCGATATGGATTGAGGTAAAACGATCTTCTGCAACTACACGCTCAGAAATGAGGATAGAGTCCTCAAAGTTATATCCATTCCAGGGCATAAATGCAACGAGCATATTTTGCCCCAATGCCAACTCACCNAAATCGGTGGAGGCTCCATCTGCCACNACATCGNCCCGAGCGATTACATCTCCGACTTTTACTAGTGGACGTTGGTTGATATTTGTATTCTGGTTAGAACGGGTGTATTTGATAAGGTTATAAATATCAACACCCACTTCACCGGCACGTGCTTCGATGTCATGCACCCGTATCACGATCCGGCCAGCATCGACATAATCGACTATCCCACCCCGCACCGCCTGTACTGCAGTACCCGAGTCTACTGCTACTACACGTTCAATACCGGTACCTACTAATGATTTCTCTGCACGTAAGCACGGTACTGCTTGCCGCTGCATGTTAGATCCCATCAGAGCACGGTTAGCATCATCATGCTCTAAGAATGGAATCAATGATGCCGCAACCGAAACAATCTGTGCTGGTGCCACATCCATGTATTCGATCCGATCCGGACTTGCTAACGCAAATTCATTTTTATGACGGCAGGAAACTGTTTCACTTGAAAATTTTCCATGTTTGTCCAACTCAGAATTGGCTTGAGCAATTACATACTGCCCTTCCTCGATGGCTGACAAATAGTCAATCTCATTGGTGACCTTACCGCTCTTTACCTTCCGATACGGTGTTTCCATGAACCCGTATTCGTTGGTTCTGGCATATAACGCCAGCGAATTAATGAGCCCAATATTAGGGCCTTCTGGCGTTTCGATTGGACATACCCGTCCATAATGGGTGGGATGTACGTCACGTACTTCAAAACCCGCACGTTCTCGCGTTAAACCACCGGGTCCCAGTGCTGATACCCGGCGTTTATGTGTAATTTCTGAAAGTGGATTCGTTTGATCCATAAACTGCGACAGTTGACTCGAACCAAAGAACTCACGTACGGCTGCAGATACGGGCTTCGCATTGATTAGGTCATGGGGCATTAGGTTATCTGACTCAGCCTGACTCAAGCGCTCTTTCACTGCACGCTCCACCCGAACCAACCCTGAACGGAATTGATTTTCTGCTAATTCGCCAACAGAACGTACACGCCGATTACCGAGATGATCGATGTCATCTATCTCCCCACGACCGTTACGTAACTCCACCAGAATCATGATGACCGAAATGATGTCCTCATTGGATAGGGTATTAGCTCCTGTCAGCTCTGTCTTACCGATACGGCGATTAAATTTCATCCGCCCTACTACAGATAAGTCATAACGCTCTGGTACGTAAAACAACCCGTTGAAAAGTGATTTTACTGACTCTTCTGTGGGTGGCTCGCCAGGACGCATCATTCTGTAAATTGCTACCTGGGCTGCCAACTGGTCAGCCGTTTCATCTATTCTTAAGGTCTGCGATATATATGCGCCTTGATCAAGATCATTGGTATAAATTGTGTAAATTTTTTCTGTCTTGGCTTCTTGTATCTTGGCAAGGATAGCTTCAGTTATTTCATCATTCACTAGTGCAACAACTTCTCCTGTATTTTTATCTACCACGTTGTGACCCAACACTCGTCCCAATAGAAAATCCTCTGGTACCACAAGACTCTCTATTCCTGCCTGCTGTAGTTCACGAACATGTTTAACCGTGATCCTTTTGTCTTTCTGTACGATTACTTTGCCGCTTTTGGTGACAATATCAAACCGAGCAATGTCTCCACGCAACCGCTCCGGCACCAATTCAAACTTTATGTACTTCTTGGATAAATGGAAAACATCGAAGGAAAAGAAACCTGCGAGAATCTGTTCTGGTGTATAGCCTATTGCCTTCAGCAAAGTTGTAACCGGCATTTTCCGGCGACGATCAATCCTGAAATAGAGATGATCTTTAGGATCAAATTCGAAGTCGAGCCAGGATCCACGGTAGGGGATAATTCTTGCAGAAAATAGCAACTTTCCAGATGAATGAGTTTTACCTCGGTCATGCTCAAAGAATACTCCTGGTGACCGATGTAGCTGAGAAACTATTACGCGCTCGGTGCCGTTGATAACAAACGACCCCGTGGTGGTCATGAGAGGAATTTCTCCCATATAAACCTCTTGCTCCTTAACCTCCTTAATCGTAGGCTTGGAAGCTTCTTTATCCATAAGTGTAAGTCTCACCCTGGCACGCAGGGGTGAGGCATAGGTCAGGCCTCGTTGGTGGCATTCCTTGACATCAAACGGGGGAGTTCCTAGCTCATAACTGACAAAATCTAGACGCGCATTCTTGGAATGGCTCTCGATTGGAAAGATCGATGTAAATGCTGCTTGTAATCCCTGATTGCTGCGCTGGCCAGATTGAACTCGCGCTTGCAGAAAAGCTACATATGATTCTAGCTGGGTGGCGAGAAGAAAAGGAATCGGCAGTACGCTTGCGCGCTTGGCGAAACTTTTACGAATACGTTTTTTCTCGGTAAACGAATAGCTCATAGAATCTCTCCGGAGGGTCAGGGAACAGCGGGTAGAATACTTTTCTACCTTTTATGGCGTGTGCTCTGCATCACTAATACTTTTAGTATGCAAAATTGACCGAAGCTGGCAGCACCTTTTGTGCCACCAGCTCAGCTCAAGTTATGTTTCAAACTTCTTTACTTGACTTCGCAAGCCGCCCCAGCTTCAATCAGCTGTTTCTGAATAGCATCTGCATCAGCTTTGGAGACACCTTCTTTGATCGCCTTTGGAGCTCCATCTACTAGGTCTTTAGCTTCCTTCAAGCCTAGACCAGTCACCGCGCGAACGACCTTGATTACATTTACCTTACTATCGCCTGCTGCGGTCAGTATCACGGAAAACTCAGTTTGCTCTTCCGCAGCTGCTGCAGCACCTGCTGCGGGAGCAGCTGCCACTACTGCTACAGCAGCAGCAGCAGAGACCCCAAACTTCTCTTCCATCTCCTTAATCAACTGAGAGAGTTCCAGCACGGTCATACTCGCGATTGCATCTAGAATTTCTGCTTTGGCTACTGCCATGATTTTCTCCTGATAGAATTAATTTATTGTTTAATTACAGTTTTAAGCAATTTTAAACCGGATTAGGCAGCTTGTTTCTGATCACGGACAGCTGCAACACCGCGTACGAATTTAGTCGGCACTTCGTTCAGTGTCTGAACAAATTTCACGATCGGAGCCTGCATCGTTCCTAGTAATTTCGAAAGTAGCTCTTCGCGGCCTGGGAGAGTAGCCAAGGTAGCAATATCCTTTGTAGATATTACTAGATTAGCCATAGACCCTGCCTTAATTAGGAATTTGTCATTGCTCTTGGCAAATTCATAAAGCACTTTTGCTGCCGCTACCGGATCACTTCCGATACCATAAACTAGCGGTCCCACCATGTGTTCAGATAACCCTGAAAATGGTGTATCTGCAACTGCACGTCGTGCCAGCGAATTCTTCAGCACTCGAAAATATATTCCGGATTGACGTGCCTTAGCACGCAACTGCGTCATATGTCCGACTCCGAGACCGCGATACTCTGCAACGATAACTGCCTGAGCCTTCGCCAATTCTGCGCTGACCTTGGTTACTACCGCCTTTTTCTCTTCACGATTTAGACTCAAAATACGTTCTCCATCAGTTAATAAAGTATTGACTCTTAGCTTCAAGCTATCGTGCCGCCTGATGCTTCGTTTCAATACTACGAACCAGCGATCTTAAATCAGGAGTTAAATTTGTTCCTGTTTTCGGATACGCCATCTACGTTGGGCGCTAAGAATTGTAAAAGTTGGAGAATAAGGGCTACTTGCCAATCACACCCTATATCCGCTTTCTTTCATATTCCGCGATTAAGTCTTCAGTCACAGCACAATCTTATGGTGAAATTTCATAAACCCCACCTGCTGTTAATTTTGAAAACCCCTAACGGTCTTTGACAACCTGCTGGATTTACTTAATACAAAACCCCAGCAGTCCAAAGTCTTACAAATATTTATTGCGTCAAACTTGATTGATCTACCCGAACACCTATCCCCATTGTGCTTGAAATCGAAATCTTTCTTAGATAGACACCCTTCGATGTGGCGGGTTTAGATTTGTTGAGTGCATCTACCAATGCCAGCATGTTTTGCTTTAATGCATCTGCACTAAATGACGCCCGACCGATAGTACATTGCACTATCCCCGCCTTGTCTGCGCGATACTGCACTTGACCAGCTTTTGCATTTCTAACAGCACCTGCTACATCTGGAGTTACTGTGCCCACTTTAGGGTTCGGCATCAGGCCGCGCGGTCCCAGTATTTGGCCCAATTGACCAACTATACGCATTGCATCGGGACTAGCTATAGCTACATCAAAATTCATATTGCCGGCTTTAATCTGTTCAGCCAAATCTTCAAACCCGACAATGTCAGCACCTGCGGCTAGCGCTTCCTTTGCTTTATCACCCTGAGCAAATACTGCCACACGTACTGTCTTGCCTGTGCCTGCAGGTAGCACCACCGATCCCCGCACCGTCTGGTCTGATTTTCTTGCATCTATTCCGAGATTGACCGCCACATCAATTGATTCGTCAAATTTTGCTGTTGCCGCCCCTTTTACGATTCCGAGTGCATCCGGTAGTGGGTACACTTTGCTACGATCTACTTTTCCAGTTATTTCTTTAAAACGTTTGGATATATGTGCCATGGTTATACACCCTCCACTTCTACGCCCATACTGCGAGCACTACCGGCAATCGTGCGAACTGCAGCATCCATATCCGCTGCCGTTAAGTCCGGCATTTTTGCCTTGGCTATTTCTTCTGCTTGACTCCGGGTTAATTTACCTACNTTGTCGGCATGCGGNTTTGGACTCCCTTTACTGATACCNGCCGCTTTCTTAATCAAGACCGTTGCCGGCGTGGTCTTCATNATGAAGGTAAAGCTCTTGTCAGCATAGGCCGTAATCACCACTGGCACGGGTAAGCCNACCTCCATTTTCTGAGTGATNGCGTTAAAAGCCTTACAGAATTCCATGATATTAAGCCCGCGCTGACCGAGCGCAGGTCCGATGGGAGGACTTGGATTAGCCTTACCCGCCGGCACTTGCAATTTGATATAGCCAATTATTTTCTTTGCCACACTATCTCTCCTGTTGGGTACAAACGAATGCTATTGCACTCTCCCCGGTTGTTAATTAAAACAAATACTCTTTTCTAGTTAATTGAGACTTACCACGCTTTATTTTTTTAGGCTTTTTCTATTTGACTAAAATCTAACTCAACTGGAGTGGGGCGGCCGAAAATTGAAACTGATACCCTAATCTTGCTTTTGTCATAATTAACATCTTCCACATTGCCGTGGAAATCCGTGAATGGACCCTCCTTAACCCGAACTGCTTCGCCTATTTCAAACAGAATTTTAGGTTTTGGTTTCTCCACCCCTTCTTGAATCTG